>Ga0307379_10010443_pt1 | contig 12290 bp, 7 predicted proteins | sample UN2MG_FD_202237 | JGI IMG/M metagenome (GOLD analysis project Ga0307379, IMG submission 202237) | Soil microbial communities from Risofladan, Vaasa, Finland - UN-2 | ecosystem: Environmental > Terrestrial > Soil > Coastal area > Acid sulfate soil | place: Finland: Risofladan, Vaasa | collected... | reverse complement strand
GCCACGCACGTCAACCGGGCCGCCAGCGAACTGGCGAAACGCCAGGGCGCCGCGACGGTCCTGAGCCTGCCGCTGAGGCGGGCGGGCCGGGTCACGGCCGTCGTGATGCTCGAGCGGACCCAGGACCAGCCGTTCACGGTCGAGGAGGTCGAGTCCATCCGCCTGGCCGCCGACCTGTGCACGCCGCGCCTCGCGAGCCTGGAGGAGCACGACCGCTGGTTCGGCGCCCGTCTGGCGGCCGCCGCGCGCCACGGTGCCGCCACGGCGCTGGGGCCGAAACACACCTGGATCAAACTGGCCGCCATCGCCATTTGCGGGTTCGTGGCGTTCATGGTCCTGAAGGACGGCGAGTACCGGGTCGAGGCGCCGTTCGTCCTGGAGCCGGTCGAGCAGCAGGTCGTGCCGGCCCCGTTCGAGGGGTTCCTCCAGAGCGTCGGCGTTGAGCCGAACAGCATCGTGACGGCCGGCGAGACGGTGCTGGCGACGCTCGAGACGGCCGAACTGCGCCTCCAGTGGGCCTCGGCCAAGGCCGACCGCGCCATGTATCTGAAGCAGGCCGCGGCCGCGCGGCGGGCCTTCCAGACCGTGGAGGCCCAGATTGCCGAGGCCCAGGCCGAGAAGGTCAAGGCCCAGGTCGACCTGCTCGAGTACCAGATTGGGCGGGCGAAGATCGTCGCGCCCATCAGCGGTATCGTCGTCCGGGGCGACCTGAAACGGCAGATCGGCGCCCCCGTCAAGACGGGCGACGTGCTCTTCGAGGTGGCGCCGCTGGAGTCGCTCCGGGCCGAACTCGCCGTGCCCGAGGACGACGTGGCCGACCTCGAGGTGGGCCAGGAAGGCGAACTGGCCACCGCGTCGTTCCCCGAAGCGCGGTTCGGGTTCGTCGTCGAGCGCATCAACCCGGTGGCCGAGGTGGTGGAACAGCGGAACGTCTTCAAGGTCCGCGTGCGGCTGAAGGACGAGCGAGACCCGCGCATGAGGCCCGGCATGGAGGGCGTGGCCAAGGTCGACATCGGCCCGCGACGCTACGTCTGGATCTGGACCCGGCCGATCCTGCGGTGGGTCCGCATGAAGTTATGGCTATAGCCGTTCCGAGCGACGGCCGCCGGGGGGGGCGGTCACCGCTCGCCGACGCTCGCGGCTCGAACAAGGACACGCGCATGCCGGTCGATCGGCCCACCTTCAGCGAGTCGTGGTATCGCGTGTCGGCGCTGCGGCCGCGCCTGCGATCGACGCTTCAGACCCACCGGCAACACTACCGCGGCCAGATGTGGCACGTCATCCAGGACCCGTCGAACAACCAGTTCTTCCGGCTGAACGAGGCGGCCTACCGGTTCGTGGCCCTGCTCGACGGCCGCCGGACCGTCTCGGGGGTCTGGAACATCTGCAACGAGCAGTTGGGCGACGGCGCCCCCACCCAGGGCGAGGCCATCCAGTTGCTCGGCCAACTCTACACCTCGAACCTGCTGATGGGCGACATGCCGCCCGACGCCGAAGGGCTCTTTCGGCGGTACAAGAAACGCGTCACGCGCGAGATCCAGGGGTACCTGACGAACCTGCTGTTCATCCGCATCCCGCTGATCGACCCCGACTGGTTTCTCGACCGGTTTCTGGGTCTCTTCGGGGCGGTCTTCAGTTGGTGGGGGCTGGTGGTGTGGGCGGCCCTGCTGGTGACGGGCGTTTACTTCATTGCCGACCGCACCGACGAACTCGTGAGCCGGGCGGCGAACATCCTGGACCCGGCGGGCCTGCCCCTGCTGTACGCCAGTTTCGTCCTGGTCAAGGTGTTCCACGAGTTCGGCCACGCCTTTGCGTGCAAGAAGTTCGGCCGCGCGAGCGGTTCCGGCGGCGAAGTCCACGTCATGGGCGTCATGTTCCTCATCTTCACGCCCTTGCCGTACGTCGACGCCTCCAGCGCCTGGGCCCTGCGCAGCAAGTGGCACCGCGTGACCGTCGGCGCGTCGGGCATGCTGGTGGAACTGGGCATTGCGGCGGTGGCGGCCATCGTCTGGTCGCAGACCGGCCAGTCGTCCATCCTCCACGGCATCGGCTACAACGTCATGTTCATCGCCAGCGTCTCGTCGCTGCTGTTCAACGGGAACCCGCTCCTGAGGTATGACGGATACTACATCTTTTCGGACCTCGTGGAGATACCGAACCTGGCCCAGCGGTCCAAGGAGTATCTCTACTACATCGTGAAGCGGTACGCCTGGGGGGTCCGCAACCCGCGCGACCCGTCGCACACGCCGGGCGAGAAGGGGTGGCTGCTCTTCTACGCGGTGGCCTCCACGATCTACCGCATCTTCATCTCGGTGGCCATCCTGCTGTTCGTGTCGGGGTTCCTGCCCTTCTTCGGGGCCCTCCTGGCGGCGGTGGCCGTCGTGGCGTGGGTACTGGTGCCCATCGGGAAATTCCTCCATTACCTGGTCTCCAGCGGCGAACTGCTCCGCGTCCGGGCGCGGGCCGTCGGGTCGACGGCGACCGTCGCGGCCCTGATCCTGGCGGGGGTGGGGCTCATCCGGGCGCCCGATCGCTTCTACGCCACGGGCGTCGTGGAACCCGTCGGCATGCAGATCGTCCACGCCGGGGCCGACGGGTTCATCGAGGAGTTCCTGCCGTCGGGCCGCGCGGTGACCCCCGACGGGCCGTTTCTGGTCCGGGCGGTCAATCCCGTTCTAACGGCGCAGCACCGGCAGTTGCAGGCCGACCGCCTCGAACTCATCGCCCGGCGCAGCGCCGCCGTGGCCCAGGATTCCGCCGCCGTCCAGGCCGTCGACGAACAGATCCGGGCCATAGAGGACAAGATCGAGCGGGTCCGCAAGCAGCTCGAGGACCTGACCGTCCGGGCTCCCCTGGCCGGCACGTGGGTCTCGCCGACCATCGACCGGTTCAAGGGCGCCTACGTCAAGCGCGGCGAGGCGTTGGGGCTTGTGGCCACGACGGATGACCTGATCGTCCGCGCCGTGGCCGGCCAGAACGTCGCCGGGCCGCTCATCGAAGAGGCCACCGAGCGCGTCGAGATGCGCATGGACAACCGGCCCGACAAGCAGGTGGGCGGCCGCATCAAGCAGTTCATCCAGGCCGGTCTCGACCGGTTGCCGTCGCCGGCCCTGGGCGTCGCCGCCGGCGGACCGATTGTCGTCAAGACCGACGACCGCTCGGGCACCCGGAGCGCCGAGCGCATCTTCGAGATCCACGTGGTTCCCGACCCCAGCGACGAGGTGCGGTTGCTGGCGGGCCAGCGCGTTGTCATCCGCTTTGAGACCACCCCCAAGCCGCTCCTCATGCAGGCCAAGCGGTCGCTGCTCCAGATGCTCCAGCGGAGGTTTGGAATCTGACGTGACCCGCATCCCCAGCACAACGTGGCGGACGCTGGCCCAGCGGACGCCCGATCAACCGTTGCCCAGCGGCATGGATGCCGCCTGGGACGCCGCCATCGGCATCGCCAAGGCCTTCGTGCCGCGACGCCAACGCTTCATGCACCGGGCCGGCCGCATCCTCGCGCTCGAAAAGGACTTCCGCGACGTGGGCTCCGCGCACCTCCGCGAGATGTGTGCCCGGATGCGGGACCTCCTGCGGTGCGGCAGAGAGACGGCCGCCGACCTGGAACGGGCCTTCGCCCTGGTCCGCGAGGTGGCGCAGCGAGAGGTCGGCATGAGCCCCTTCCGCGTCCAGGTGGCCGGGGCGCTGGCCCTGGAGGCCGGGTGCATCGCCGAGATGGCCACCGGCGAGGGCAAGACCCTGGCGGCCACCTTGCCTGCCACGATCGGCGGGTGGCGGGGCAAGGGCTGTCACGTCGTCACGCACAACGATTACCTGGCGGCACGCGACGCCGAATGGATGGGGCCCATCTACCGGTTCTGCGGCCTGACGGCGGCGGCCATCCAGCAGGGCATGACCCCGCCCGAACGCCGCGCCGCCTACCACGCCGACATCACGTACTGCACCAACAAAGAGGTCACGGCCGACTTTCTGCGAGACCGGCTGAGCCTGGGCCGGCTCCAGAGTCTGCCATCGGCCCTGATGGCCAAGATCGCCGAGGGGGCCGGCAGCGGAACCGACCGGCTGGTGCAGCGCGGTCTGGCCTACGCGATTGTCGACGAGGCCGACTCCATCCTTATCGACGAGGCCGTTACGCCGCTCATCATCTCCGGACAGGCCCCGAACGCCGAGCAGGTCGAGGCCTTCCACGAGGCCGCCGACCTGGCGTCGCAGATGGTGCCCGATCGCGATTTCCGCATCAACACCCGTTACCGCGAGGTCGACCTGACGGCCGCCGGCAAGGAACGTCTCGCGGAGTTGACGGCCTCGCTGGGGGGCGTGTGGGCCGGCGCGCGGCGGCGCGAGGAACTGGCCCTCCAGGCCCTGACCGCCCGCGAGTTCTACCAGCGCGACAAGCAGTACATCATCGACGAGAAGGAGAAGGTCGTCATCGTCGACGAGTTCACCGGACGCCTCATGCCAGATCGCGAGTGGCGAGACGGGCTGCACCAGGCCGTCTCGGCGAAGGAGAAGGTCGAGGTGCAGGCGCCCAAAGACACGTTCGCCCGCGTCAGTTTTCAGCGGTTCTTCCGGCTCTACCGCAAACTCTCCGGCATGACGGGCACCGCCGCCGAGGCCTGGCGCGAGTTCTGGCAGATTTATCACCTGCCGGTCGTCACCATTCCCACCAACCGGCCGTGCGTCCGCCAGGTGCTGCCCGACCGCGTCCATGCCACCGAGGAGGCCAAGTGGAAGGCCATCGCCGAGGAAATCCGCCGCGTCCACGAGACCGGCCGGCCCATCCTCGTCGGCACGCGCAGCGTGCGGGCCAGCGAACGCCTCAGCACTATGCTGACCGGCATCGGCCTGGAACACCAGGTCCTGAACGCCGTCCGCCACGCCGAGGAGGCCCAGGTAACCGCCGCCGCCGGCCAGCGCGGTAAGATTACCGTGGCCACCAACATGGCCGGCCGCGGCACCGACATCAAACTCGGCGCCGGCGTGGCCGACCTGGGCGGCCTGCACGTCCTGGCCACCGAACGCCACGAGGCCGGACGCATCGACCGCCAACTCTTCGGGCGCAGCGCGCGGCAGGGCGACATGGGCTCGGCCCAAGCCGTCGTCAGCCTGGAGGACGAACTCGTCCGCCGCCACGCGCCGCACCTGTCGGCATCGCTCCGGAAACGGTACGGCCGGACCGACCGCCAGGTCAGTTCGCGCCTGTCGCGCCACGTGTTCGACAGGGCCCAACGCCGCGCCGAACGCCTCAGCCTGGCCCAGCGAAAGGGCGTCCTGAAGGCCGACAATTGGCTCGACGAGTACCTCGGCTTCGCCGGCAGCGAAGCGTAACGCCTTGCGCCAACGTTTAGCCGCGGCCGGCACGGCCGCGGGCAGCGCCGATGGACGCTCGATGGCCGTTCCCGTCGCCGTGCCGGCGACTGCGGCTGCGTGGTGCCGGGCGGGCGAGACGCCCCCGCCCGTGACGGCCCAGTCGGCCGTCCGCGTCTGGGTCGACCATATCGGGTACCGCGCGGCAGCCCGCAAGATCGTCATCGTGGCCGCCGACGGGCCGCTGCCGGGGGACCTCGCGCTCGATGTGGGCGACGCCAAGACGCACGAGTCGGTCTGGCGCCTCAAGGACCATCCCGACGCCCTCAAACCGTACGGCGGCACTGGCTTACGCCGCCACCGTCTGGAATGAGAAGAAACTCGACCCCACCTTCGCCAGAAAGTGCATGGCCGAGTCGCTGAAGTCGTGGACGCTGCTCGAAAAGAAACCGCATCCCTGGCCGGCCGACCCGAAGGACCCCAAGAAACCCGCCCCCACGGGCGAGTGGTTCTTCGCCGACTTCGACAAGTGCCGCGCCCTGGCCGCCGCCTGCTACTTCCGCGCCACCGGCAAGCCCGAGTTCGAGGCGGTCGTGCGCGAGATCGCCTCGAAGTGGAACATCGGCCCCGGCGAAAACGCCGAGGTCTACCCCACCGTCTGGGTCTACGCGCGGACCAAGGGCGCCGACGCGGAACTCGTCAAGAGCCTGAAACAGAAGATGCTGGCCGCCGCCGACGGCGTGGTTAAACAGACCGGCTCGAATCGCGGCTACGCGGCGGGCGTCCGGGGATACTGGTGGGGATCGAACCGCGCCATCGGCCAGGCCGGCCTGTGCTGCCTGGTGGCGGCCGAACTGACCGACGACGCCCAGGCCCGCCGCCGCTACCTCGATGCCGCCGAGGAATTCGTCCACTACCTCAACGGCCGCAACCCCATCGGACGGTGCTTCTGGTCCAACATGAAGGCCTTCGGGGCCGAGAACTCCGTCATGGTCATGTTCCACGCCTGGGTCGGGGCCGACGGCAAGCCCGCCAGCGCCAAGTACATCGGCGAGGGCGAGGGCAAGATCGGACCGTTCCCCGGCATGGTCGTGGGCGGCGTCAACGGCGGTATGAAACGCTACGTCGACGAACTCGACTGGCGCAAGAACCCCTGGGAATTCAACGAGCCCTGCATCACGTACCAATCCTCCTGCGCATCGCTCTTGGCCTATTTCGGCCTCAAGACGGCTCAATCACCACGTTAGCAGCATATGTTTGCGCGGCGGGTCCCCGCACCCGCCGCGATTGATGTCCCCCTGCGGGTAAGCGCGGTGGGTACGGGGACCCACCGCGCACAAGCGTGTGTGCCACGGCCGGTCTTGCCCGGCCGTGCGGCTGACCGTCAGGCGTCTTTCATCGCCAGGGCCCCCGTCGGGCACGCTGCCGCGCAGGCGGCGCCGGCGCGCTGGAGCCCCTCGGCCACCGTCTCGTTGAACGGCACGTCGATCCGCACGTTGAACCCGCGACCGATGAAGGTCATGCCCAGCGCCTCGCCCTCGCGTGCCGCCACCTGGATGCACAGGCCGCACGCGATGCACTTGCCGGGTTCATACACGACTTCCGGGTGGGAGGTGTGGAGGTCGAACGGCCGTCGCGTGCCGGCGTGCCGGCTCGGCTTGGCGCCCAGCGCGGCCGCCCAGCGGCGGAGGCGACACGTGTCGGGTTTGCGGCAATCGCAGTGGAGGCACTGCGGCGCCTCGCGTCGGGCCTCGTCGGCCGTCAGGCCCGTGGCGTCGCCGCCGGCGGGACTGACCCGGGCGCCGGCGTCGGCCGCGGCGACCATCGTCGCCATCTCCGCCTCGGTCGGCCGGCCCAGGCGCGTCGTGAACGGCCGGGCCGGTGCCTCGATGGGCTGCCCCGCAAGGAACCGGCCGATGCACGCGGCGGCGGCCTTGCCCTCGGCGACGGCCCGGACGGCCATCTTGCGCGGCTGGATGACGTCGCCGGCGGCAAAGACGCCCGCTTGGGGCGTCTGAAGCGTCTCCTTGTCGGTCCGGATGCCGCGCTCGGTCGCCTCCATGCCGATCGCCGCCGCGGCGCCCGTCTCCATCGCGCCGCACGCCACGAGCACGGCGTCGAAGTCCCGCGCCAGGTCCGCCAGCGCCACGTCGCGGCCCACCCGGACGCCCAGGCGGAACTCGGCGCCCAGTCGCTCGACCAGGGCGACCTCGGCATCGAGAACCGCGCGCGGCAGCGTGTTCTCGTCCACACCGTAGCGGAGCATGCCGCCCGGCCGGTCGTGATCGTCGAAGAGCGTCGCGGCGTGCCCTTGCTGGAGCAGTTGCCACGCCGCCGCCAGGCCCGCCGGCCCCGCGCCGACGATGGCGACGCGTTTGCCCGTGGGGGCCCCGCGCGGCGGCAGCCAGGGGTCGGGGGAGGCCAGGTCGGCATCGGCCGCGTGGCGATGCAGCAGGCGGATGGAGACGGCACCATCGTGCAGCGCGCGGCGGCAGCCCTTCTCGCAGGGCGCCGGGCAGATGCGGCCGAGCGTCGCGGGCAGGACGAGCGCGCGGCGGGCCGTCTCGATGGCGCCGCGGACGTCGCCGGCCCCGATGCACCGGACCATGTGCGGGATGGGCAGGTGCGACGGGCACACGCCCTCGCACGGCGCGATGCAGTCGGCCGGGTGGTCGCTCAGCAGGAGTTCAAGGGCCTCGCGGCGGGCGGCCTGGACCTCGTCGGTCTCGCTCTCAATCAGCATGCCGTTCTCGGCCCGCGCGGCACACGACGGGACGAGCCGGTCGGGGTTCAGCACCTTGACCACGCAGACCATGCACGAGGTGGACGGCTCGCAACCGTCGAGGTGGCAGAGCGTGGGGATCTCAATGCCCAGTTGCCGCGCGGCCTCCAGAATGGTGGCGCCCGGCGGCACCTCGACGTTGCGGTGGTCGATTGTCAGGTTGGGCATCGGCGGCCGGTCCTTTTGAACGCAGAGGACGCAGAGAAAACGGAGAGAAAGACAGAGAGAAAAACGGAGCAAGAGATAGAGAGAGAAACAACAAATGAGACAGAGTCAGAAACAGAAGCAAAGGCAGAGACAGGGTCAGAAACAGAAACGCCCACGGAAACAGAGGCGGGGAGAGAGCAAGCGGCACGGCAACCGGCCGAGCTGGGGCCTGCAACAACGAACTCGGATGCTGGGTTACTCGGCCAGGCCATTGACGACTCTCCGGATTCCGTTCTTGAGCAGCGTGACGTTGAAGTTGATGAGTAGGCCGACCCTCCGGCCCGACATCTTCAGATACGATAGCACCTGGGCCTCGTGCAGCGGGTGGAGCGCTTGGGCGGCCTTGACCTCCACGACGACGCTGTCGTCAACCAGAAGGTCGAGCCGGTAGCCGCACTCCAGCGTGATGTCGCGGTACTTCAAAGGCAGTTCCATCTGCCGCTGAACCGCATGGCCTTGCTGGCTGAGTTCGTAAGCGAGGCACGCTTCGTAGGCCGACTCGAGCATGCCCGGCCCGAGTTCCCGGTGTACCGTCATAGCCGCGCCAATGATGGCTTCCGTAATCTCGTTGGGTTGCTTGCCCATCACGCTGGCCTTTGCCCTTGTGCCGTTTCTTCTTTCCCCAGTCTCCCGTTTTTCTCTGCGTTCTCTCCGTTTTCTCTGCGTCCTCTGCGTTAAGAGGATCGCGCCCACATCACCCCCGCGCCTACATCACCTTGACGGCCTCTACCGGGCAGACCTGGCGGCACGTGTCGCAGCGGACGCACTTGGCCGGGTCGATCTCGTGCTGTTCGTACGGCCGCATGGCGATCGCCTCCGACGGGCAATGCTGGGCGCATCGCGTGCAGCCGATGCAGTCATCGGTAATCGAGTACGTGATGAGGGCCTTGCACCGTCCGGCGGGGCACCGGCCGGCGATGTGGGCCTCGTACTCGTCGCGGAAGTACTCGATGGTCGTCAGGACGGGGTTCGGGGCGGTCTTGCCCAGGCCGCACAGGCTGGCCCGCTTGATGTAATGGGCGAGGGCCTGGAGTTCCTCGATGTCGCCCTTCTTGCCCTGGCCCTGGCACAGGCGTTCCAGGACGTCGAGCATCCGCCGGGTGCCGACGCGGCACGGCGTACACCGGCCGCACGACTGGTCCTGGGTAAACGCCATGAAGTATCGGGCGATGTCGATGATACAATCGGCATCGTCGAGCACCACCAGGCCGCCGCTGCCCATCATGGCGCCAACGCCGGTCAGGGCCTCGTAATCGATGGGCGTGTCGGCCAGCCGCGCGGGCACGCACCCGCCCGACGGGCCGCCGATCTGGACGGCCTTGAAGGTGCGTCCGCCGGCCACGCCGCCGCCGATCTCCTCGACGACCTGGCGGATCGTCGCCCCCATCGGCACCTCGATCAGCCCGCCGCGCGCCACCTTGCCGGCCAGCGCGAACACCTTGGTGCCTTTGCTGTGCTCGGTGCCGAGTTCGGCGAAGGCGGCGGCGCCGTTGCGGATAATCCAGGGGACCAGGGCGTACGTCTCGACGTTGTTGACGAGCGTGGGGCACCCCCACAGGCCGTGTTCGGCGGGGTAGGGGGGCCGCAGGCGCGGCATGCCGCGCCGGCCCATGATCGATTCCAACAGGGCCGTCTCTTCGCCGCAGACGAACGCGCCCGCGCCTTCCATGATCCTCAGGTGCAACCGTCGCCCGGTGCCCAACAGGTCCTCGCCCAGGAAGCCGCGCTCGGTCGAGAGGCGGATGGCCTCGTTGACGCGGCGGACGGCCAGCGGGTACTCCGCGCGGATGTAAAGCACGCCTTCCTCGGCACCGATGGTCGTGGCGGCAATCGCCATGCCCTCCAGCACGCGGTACGGGTACGACTCCAGGATCATCCGGTCCATGAAGGCGCCGGGGTCGCCCTCGTCGCCGTTGCAGACGATGTACTTGACGGTGCCGGCGGCGTGCTGGACGCGCCGCCACTTCAGACCCGTCGGGTACCCCGCGCCGCCGCGGCCGCGAAGGCCCGACGCCCGGATCTCCTCGATGACCTTCTCGGGCGTGCAGGCCGTGAGGCACCGCTCGAGCGGTTTGAACCCGTCGCGGGAGAGGTATTCGTCAAGGTCCGTCGGCTGCACGTGGCCGGAGTGTTCGGTGGCGATGTGCTTTTGGGGTCTGAGAAACTCGGCGATGGGCGGATCGCGAACATCGACGGCGTACCGAGCGAGCGGTTTCCACGCCTCGTCGGTCAGAATCTGGTCCAGTAGCCGCGAGGCGGCCTTGCCCGCCCGTCCGAGGGGTCCGCGCGGCCGGAAATGACGCAGCACGATCGCCTCGGCGTCCTGCGGCGCGACGTTGGCATACAGGGCAGGCCGGCTGCCGGGCTCGGTCACGGTGACCAGCGGTGTCAGGTACGTCATGCCGGTGCAGCCGACGCCTTTGACGACGGTCCGCGCGCCGGTCTCGGCGACGGCCTTCAGGAGGGCTTCGTACACCTGGCCGCTGCCGCGCGCGAGGCAGCAGGTGTCGAGCGTGATGCGGATCTCTCCCATCGCCCCGTCGGCTTCGGGTTCTGCCGGGCCGCCCTTGCCGGGCCGGTGGTCGGCGCAGCGCTTCTCGGATTCCAGGAAGTCGTGGATGGCCCGCGGCACGTGCTCGGGCGTCAGGTGGCCGTAGGTGAGGTCGCCGATCTGGACGACCGGCGCGAGCGTGCAGCAGCCGAGGCAGGCGACCTGCTCGACCGTGAAGAGACCGTCTGGGTCGGTGTCGTCGCCGTCCGGGACACCGAGGTGCCTGAGAAAGGCATCGTGGACCACCCCTGCGCCCTTGACGTGGCAGGCGGTTCCGATGCAGACGCGGATCAGGTGCTTGCCCATCGGGCGGTGCCGGAATTGCGAGTAGAACGTCGCGATGCCCACGATCTGGGCCGGGGTGATCTCCGTCAGGTCCGAGATGCGGCGCAGCGCCGCCTCGGGCAGGTACCGGTAATGCTCCTGGACGGCCTGGAGAATGGGGATGGCCGACTCGGGGCCCCGGCCGATGCGCTCGACCGTCTCGTCCACGAATGCCAGGTCCAGGTCTGTCATGCTCGTTCCCAGTGCGGGTTCTCTCGATGCGGTCGGCTGCCGCCCGACGTCAGGATGGCTCCTTGGCGGCCGGTGCCGGTTGGGTCTCGGCGGTCTTGACGCCGATAGCGTACAGGTGCGTCTTGCCGCGCAGGTACAGGCGGCCGTCGACGAAGACGGGCGACGAGTGGCATCGTTCGCCCAGTTCGGCCTTGGCGACTTCCTTGCAGCCGCCCTCGGTGGTGAGAATGTGCGTCACGCCCTTGGCGTCGACCAGGTACACCTTGTCGCCGACCAGGCCGGGGGAGGCCATGAAGATGGCGTCGATCTCGTGTTCCCAGAGGAATTTGCCGTCGGCGACGGCGTAACAGGTCAGCAGGCCGTCGGTCGTCACGAGCAGGACGAACTTGCCGTCGGTCAGGGGGCTGACGATGTCGGGCAGGCCGTCCTCGCCGATCCAGGCCACGTGGGTCTTGGTGACGTCGCCCGATCCGCCGGTCCGGATGGCCGAGAGTTGCGCCCCCGAGTTAACGGTGAACACCATGGACCCCGCGCCGACGGGCGAGGGGGCGACGTCGCCGTCGAGGACCTTGGCCCGCCACAGTTCCTTGCCGTCGGCCGGGTTGTAGGCGATGACCCAGGGCTTGGCGGCCGTGATGAACTCCTCGCGCTGGCCCGTGTGAATCAGGATGGGCGTGGCCCACGAACTGGGCACCGGCCGGGGCGTCTCCCAGACGGTCTTGCCTGTCGCCACGTCGAGGGCCATCAGGCGCGAGTTGGGCTTGCCGGGCGTGCCCTGGTCGAGCAGCACGAGGACCGTGTTGGCGTAGATGTTGAGCGACGAGGAGTAGCCGTACGAGTTCTTGAGGCGTCCGAGGTTGCGGACCCACCGCGGGTGTCCGTCGACGTTGAAGCAGGCGACGTCGCCGTTGGCGAAGATGGCGG
>Ga0307379_10010442_pt1 | contig 12291 bp, 10 predicted proteins | sample UN2MG_FD_202237 | JGI IMG/M metagenome (GOLD analysis project Ga0307379, IMG submission 202237) | Soil microbial communities from Risofladan, Vaasa, Finland - UN-2 | ecosystem: Environmental > Terrestrial > Soil > Coastal area > Acid sulfate soil | place: Finland: Risofladan, Vaasa | collected... | reverse complement strand
ACATCCGCGCACCGACCCCGCGATTTCGTGCCTTGGCGCTTCTCCGACGCCGGCAAACACCGCGCCACGCTCAACCACGGCAACACGGCGTCCGAGAAACCTGCACAAAAGGCGACATAACCCGAGTTCCGACCCTGCGTCGGGAGCGATCAAGATGTCGATGTCAATCCGCGGTCGGTTTCGTGATATCCCACTCCGCGTGATTCCGCCGTGTGGTCGGGGAAAAGAGATTGGAACTGCAGGTCCGCGCTAATCACGCTCCGGCCCCAAGTCGGAAGCTCAGGTGCCGCAGTTTGAACGCTACAGACTAACAGAAACCTGCTGTTTTTTCGCGCTCTTCCTGACTGATCGCCTTGCCGGATACCTTCACGGTATCACCAACCACGGAGACATCCAGCCCTTCGGACTGCAGGCCAAGCTCGGCCACCTTATCTTTCAATGCCGAGGCGCTCGGGGCACTGCTGCCCCCGATCCCCAACATTTCCCCGGCAGCCTTGACGAAGCTGAATAAACCCATATTTCTTCTCCCTAGATTCTTGGCGTGCTTGCTCGTGCGATACACTGTTGCATTCGATCAGCTGCCCCATCAGATAGACACGTAATCGATCGATCAACTGACTGAACCCAATTTACTCTGGCGCACGCGTCGCCGGAAACAGTAGACACCCGATCCGATCTCGGCAAGTTTGGATTCTCGCGGAATCAACAGCGCCTTCTTGTTCCAGCAAAACAGGCCTCTCGATCAGGAGAAATGACCATGACCAATCTCTCGCCAATGCGATATCTCGACAAGGCACTGACCGGCCTGCGCGAACTGGGCCTGGTGCCCGATACCACGGATGAGGCGCCAATCATCGCCTTGCTCGACCAGATATCCGAACTGGACGAGGAGCGGATCGTTGTGATTGCTCGCACGCTCAACCAAGCCTCGCTGTTTAACGAAGTTGTGCGCGAGCAGGTCAAGGCGATGCAGATTGGCGAGCGCTACGAGACAATCACCGAGGGCTTCAATTCGATTCGTGACGACGCGAAAAGCCTGGTCGACCAGATGGCGGATGGCAAGATCGACACGATGGAACGCTTGGCGAATGTCTGGGTCAAAGTAACCCGCGGTGACATTGCCTCGCGCTTCGACAAGATCAAGCAGACCTATCTCGAGGTCGCCAGGGATACCAATGACCAAATCCAGCGCGAGCATCTGATCCTGAACGCCTATCAGGACTTCCGCGGCGCGATGAAGGAGGCCGAGGTGCTTGCGCTCGAGGTCTTGAAGAAGGCGACCGGACTGGTTGATGAAGCCAAATCGCAAATGACGAAGGCAATGAACACGGTAGAGGCAGCGACTGACGTTGATGCCGCCGAACGGGCCAGATTGGAGATGGCGCGCGACGAACGCCTGCGCGCACTCCAGGACGAGCAAAGGCGCTACCAGATCGCCAAGGACCTGTCCGATAACCTGACCGTCGGCTACAACACCTCGGAAGTTGTGATGGCCCGCCTGGTTCAGACCACCAGCGCCAAGGAGCGGGTCTACGCTCAGTCCGTCAGTTTCTTCGGCACCAACGAGACCGTGCTGACAGCCCTCAGCGCCTCGTTTACCGGCATGCACGGGTTGCATGAAAGCACCAAGACACTGGAGTCGATGAAGGAGGGTGTCAGCCAAAGCCTGGAGACACTTGCCGAGATCGGCGGCAAGGTGCAGGAAGCAGCGCTGCGCGCCGGTTATGGCCCGACCATCCGTGCTGACGCGGTCAAGATGCTGGTCGAATCCGTGGTCAACTACCAGGTCCGCTCGCGTGAGATCATCGAGGAGATGCGGGTCATGTCAACACGCAACGCCGACGAGATCCGCGACGCAGTGGAAGACGGAAAACGCCGTCTCGCACGACTGGCCGAACAGGGAAACGCGCTGACATATGGCTGAGCTAGCGACGTCTTCAGATCAGCCAGAGGGCCAGAGCGCAGGGCACGGTCGCAAGCTTGACGATGTCATGCTGGCGATGGATGTCGTTGATACCCTGCGCAGCAACCAACGTCTGGTTGAGCGTGAGCTGACCAGCGAGACCCGCGATTCCGAGCTGATCGAGCGCTTGCGCGAGATCTACGCCGCACAGGGCATCGAGGTCTCCGATGACATCCTGCTCGAGGGCGTCGAGGCGCTGAAGCGGCAACGCTTTTCCTACGAGCCTACGCCGCCAGGGTTTGCCACCTTCATGGCCACGCTCTACGTCAAGCGGGCCAAATGGGGTCTGCCGCTGGCCATCGGCGGGGTCGTGTTGGCGGTGCTTTGGGGCGGCTATCATTTCGCAATCGACGCCCCGCGTCAGGCGGCGCTTGAGAACCGGGCGATCGAGCTCACGCAACAGATACCGGTGGCTTTGAGCGACCTGCAAACCGAGATTGCCGGTCTGGCGCTGGTCGATGACGCCAACCAAAAGGCCAGCGCCTTTGCCGAGGACGGAATGGCCGCGGTCGAATCCGGTGAGCTGGAGTTAGCCCGCGCGGCCGAGCAAAACTTGCGAAGTCTGCGCGAAACGCTGGCTGGATCTTATGAGATACGCATCGTCGCACGACCGGGCGAGCCAAGCGGCGCCTGGCGGATCCCTGATGCCAACTCCAACGCCCGCAATTACTACCTGATTGCCGAGGCGATATCGGCCAACGGCCAGATCGTCACCGTGCCGATCACCAGCGAGGAAGATGGCAAAACGGCCAACGTCGACAAATGGGGCCTTCGGGTCGGGCGAGCGGTGTTTGAGGCGGTCGGCGATGACAAATCCGATGACGGGATCATCCAGAACAATCGCCTGGGCGTAAAGCGACGCGGTTATCTGGAGCCGGAATACACCGTCCAGACCACCGGCGGAGCAATCTTGGAATGGTGAGGCTAGGACCGTGAATATGCTGCCGGGATCGCAAGCCATGGGATCGATCGAGCAAAGCCTGAGCGAGGCTAAGCGCGATCTTGAGGCGACCAACACGCAGCTCGCCACGATGTCGTCCGCGAAGGCCGACCTTCAGCGCGAAGAGGGCGTCGCTTATCGCGAGCTGGCCAAGCTGCGGCTGGATGTGCTGGCACGGGATGCCATGGTCGGGGATCTCGATGCGTCCGAGCGGCAAGCACGGACGCTGCTCGACAGTCATCAGGCGGCGATCGAGGCGCTGGAGAAGGAAATTGCCGAGCGCGAGAAAGCCGGCGAAAGCGTGCAGCGCGAACGCGCGATGCTGGTCGAGCGCCATGAAAAGCTTGGCGAACAGATCGATGCTGCCGAGGCTAAAACCCAGGCACGCTTGGCAACTATCCCGGAGTTTGCTGCGCAACTCGCCCTTGCCACCGAAGCTGAGGCGGTTGTCAAACGGGCCGAGCGCAAGGCCGAGCGCGCCCGCGCTGATCGGGTCGAGAAAGGCAAGCCTTTCGAGGCAGATGCGCTGTTTATGTATCTTTGGCAGCGGCAATACGACACCGCGGGCTACCGTGCGATGCCACTATTCCGCTGGCTCGACGGCAAGGTCGCGGGGCTTTGCCGTTACGCGGCTGCCCGGCCGATCTATTCGATGCTGGTCTCGCTTCCCGAGCGATTGGGCGAGCATGTCGCCGAGGTGCAAGGGCGCGCCGATGTCGAGGCTGAACGCCTGAAAGTGCTTGAGCGCGAGGCGATGGCGGCGGATGGCGTGGCGGATCTTGCGGCGACTTTCGATGAACAGGACACGGCCCTGGCTGCCCTCAATGCCGATTTAGCCAAGCACGAAAGCGCGGTGATCGAATTGCAGCGCCGGCGATCGGAACTTATGGGTGGCGGCAGCGAGAATTTTCAGAAAGCCCTTGATATCCTGAGCGTCGCCTATCAACGCGAGAGCATTCGCGCGCTCTACCAGGATGCCAGGGCGACCTCGATGCCCGATGACGACAACATCGTCGAACGGCTCGAAGACATTGCCGAGCGCAAACACGATCTGAAACGCGACAGTGGCCATCTGGCGGCGACCCAGTTGGCGCAGGTCAAACGGGTGACCGAACTGGAGAAGATCCGCACCGATTTCCGCCAGCATCGCTTCGATAGCGGTAATTCGACATTCTCCGATCCGTCATTGATCGCCCTGGTTCTCGGCCAATTCATGAAGGGCGTTCTTTCGTCAGGTGGCGTTTGGGATGCCCTACGCCGTCAGCAACGATTCGAGCCGGGCCGGGCCGACCCTGGCTTTGGCAGTGGCGGGTTATGGGGAAGCACCCGCAAAGGGCGCGGCGGCAGCCCGCTTGGCCCGATCGGCGGCGGCTTTGGCGGCCGGAGTTCAGGTGGGGGTGGTGTCGGTGGCGGTCGATTCAAGACGGGCGGCACTTTCTAGGGCGCGTTTTGATCGATTTGATTGCGCCATCCTCGGCGTTAAGCCGGGATTTCAGCCCTCACCTAATTGGTTCGGGCTGGAAGCTCCATCATTCTCTTTTCATCGAGTTTCCGAGTCGCCGAAATAATTCCTTCGATTCGAAAGTGCTCTTGCGATTGCGCCTGTCAATCGTTGTTCGCGTAGAGACAATCATCAGCTCGCCATGCAGGCCCGTTTGCGACGAAGGCGCATTCAGATCGAACTTCGCATTTGGGCCAACTGTACGCATTCGCGACCACTCCAAATCGGGTCGGCCATCGGGCGGTTAAGCGACCCGAAACCAGACATTGCGTCGGCGATCACCGACTGGCGGGCATCGCCCAAATGCGCCTCCGGCCCAAGCGCGTACCTTGGCGGCAGAAAAGATATAGCGCGAAGGGCAGGGTTCAGCGGTTTTCTCGACAGTCTTGATGCTTGGACAATTGACGCCAAACGCGCACTCTTATCCGCTTGGCGCGAAGACCACTGTCAGGTCGGGTAGGTCTCGTCCAAAGCGTAACCGGCCGCGCGAACTGTGCGGATCGGGTCGCGCTCGCCGCGCCGGTTCAGGGCCTTGCGGAGCCGCCCGACATGCACATCGACAGTCCGCGCCTCAACATAGACATCGCGGCCCCAGACCATGTCGAGCAGCTGTTCGCGGCTGAAAACGCGACCTGGGCGCTTCAGAAGGCAATCGAGCAGGCGAAACTCGGTCGGCCCAAGGCGGATCTCGCGCCCATCGCGGTGCACCCGCTTTACCTCGCGGTCGAGCGTGATGTCGCCGAAACTTGCGGCGTCACCAGTCAGCGCCGGGCGCCTTCGGCGCAGCACCGCCTTGATCCGCGCCGTCAGTTCGGCCATCGACAGCGGCTTGGTCATATAGTCGTCGGCGCCGGTATCGAGCCCCCTGACCCGATCCTCCTCCTCGCCCCGTGCGGTGATCATGATCACCGGCATATCACGGGTCTCGGACCGCGCCCGGATCTGCCGGCAAATCTCGATGCCCGAGATACCCGGCAGCATCCAGTCGAGGATCGCGAGGTCGGGGGTTTCTTCCGCCAGCGCCACCAGCGCGTCGTCGCCATTGGTGCAAATGCGCACGGCATAGCCAGCATGGGTGAGGTTGTAGTCGAGCAAGGCAGCCAGCGCCGTCTCGTCTTCGACAACCAGAATGCGCACGGTCATATCGCTGCTCCGTCAGTCAGGTTATTCGGTCTCAAGGCCAGCCGGTTCGCCCTTCGGCCGCTCACCGGCAAGTGGTGTTCCGGTTTCAACATAGTGGATCATTTCCGCGACATGGGTTGTGTGATCGCCGATCCGCTCGATATTCTTGGCGATGAACAGAAGCTGCGAGCCAATCGAGATCGTGCGCGGGTCTTCCATCATGTAGGTCACAACCTCGCGGAACAGCGAATTGTAGGCCTCGTCGATCTCAGCGTCACGGCGCCATACCGCGACCGCCTCCTCGACATCCCGGCGCGCCCAGGCATCGAGCACCGCAGAGAGCTGGCCCAGCGCCTGATTGCCCATCCGGACGACCGAGGCAATGACGCCCGCCGGGCGCGCTTGCGAAAGCTGGATGCCGCGCCGCGCCGTACTTTTCGACAGGTCGCCGATCCGCTCGATGGTCGCCGAAAGCTTCAGCGCCGAGATCAGAAGCCGCAAATCCTGGGCCATCGGTTGACGCAGCGCGATGATCCGCGTCGCCATTTCCTCGACCTCGATCTCCAGCGCATCGAGGCGCTTGTCGAGGAGGATCACGCTTGATGCCAATTCGGCATTGCGCTCGGCCAGGCTTTTTAGGGCGCCCGACAGCATCTCCTCGGCCACGCCGCCCATCTCGGAGATCTTGGCGCGGACGGCCATCAGATCGTCGTCGAAGGCTTTTACAATGTGCTCGCTCATGGCCTTTGGTCCCTGCGCTCAGCCGAAACGGCCGGTGATGTAATCCTGGGTTCGCTTGTCGTCCGGGTTGGTGAAAATCTTCGGCGTCTCGCCCTGTTCGACCATCACCCCCAGGTGAAAGAACGCGGTCCGCTGACTTACCCGTGCCGCTTGCTGCATCGAGTGGGTGACGATGATGATTGCGTAGTTCTGGCGCAATTCGTCGATCAGTTCCTCGACCCGCGCCGTAGCGATCGGGTCGAGTGCCGAGCACGGCTCGTCCATCAGCAGCACCTCGGGCGCCGTCGCGATCGCCCGGGCGATGCACAGTCGCTGTTGCTGGCCGCCCGACAACCCGGTGCCGGGTTGATCGAGCCGGTCCTTCACCTCGTTCCACAACGACGCGCGGGCCAGCGATTCCTCGACAATGATGTCGAGGTCGGTCTTGCTTGCCGCCAGGCCGTGAATGCGCGGTCCATAAGCGACGTTGTCATAGATCGATTTCGGGAACGGGTTGGGCTTCTGGAACACCATGCCGACCCGCGCGCGCAGCTGAGCCGGGTCGACCGAGCGGGCGTAGATATCGTCGCCGTCGAGCAGGATTTCACCGCTGACGCGGCAGATCGGGATGGTGTCGTTCATCCGGTTGAGGCAGCGCAGGAAGGTCGACTTGCCGCATCCCGACGGGCCGATGAAGGCGGTGACGGTCTTGTCCGGGATATCCATATCGATCGACTTGATCGCCTGCGCGTCGCCATAGAAGACATCGACGTTGCGGGTGGTGAATTTTGCACCCTGCTGCAGCGCCACGTCTTTCTCGATCACCATCTGGTTCATCACTTCCGTAATCCTCAATTCTTACCACTGACGCTCGAAGCGTTTTCTCAGATAGATGGCGACCGCGTTCATGGCCACCAGGAAGGCGAGAAGCACGCAGATCGCCGCCGAGGTCCGGGTGGCGAAACCGCGTTCCGGGCTGTCGGCCCAGATGAATATCTGCGTCGGCAAAGCGGTGGCCGGTTCCAGCATGCTGTCGGGCACTTGGGTAATGAAGGCGTTCATCCCGATCAGCAACAATGGTGCTGTCTCGCCCAGCGCCTGGGCCAGCCCGATGATTGTTCCGGTCAGGATGCCCGGCATCGCCAGCGGCACCACATGGCCAAGCACGACCTGATGCTGTGACGCGCCGAGGCTGAGTGCCGCATCCCGGATCGATGGCGGCACCGCCTTTACCGCGACCCGGGTGGCGATGATGATTGTCGGCAGGGTCATCAGCGCCAAGGTCATGCCGCCGACCAAAGGCGCCGAGCGCGGCAAACCAAACCAGCCGAGGAACACCGCCAGCGCCAGCAGGCCGAACACAACTGACGGGACCGCGGCCAGATTGTTGATGTTCACCTCGATCATGTCGGTAAAGCGGTTCTTGGGCGCGAATTCCTCGAGATAGATGCCGGCCGAGATCCCAACCGGGAACGAGATCAGGAAGCAGACCAGCAGCGCGTAGAACGTTCCGCGCAAAGCACCAGCGAGGCCCGCCAATTCGGGGAACCGGCTGTCAGGATTGGTCAGAAGCCCGGTGTTCAGGGGGCGCGATACCGCACCGTCTGCCTGTAATTTCTGGAACCAGGCAATCTCGGCGTCGTTCAGCCTGCGGTTGGCTTCGGGTGTCGCCGCGTCAATCAGCCCCTTGGCGAGCTGATCGTAGGGGTCGGAGACCGGGACAGTCAGGGTGATTGTGTGGCCGATCAGCCCGGGGTTGGCGACGATGTGATCGCGCAGGATGTATTGCGCGCCGTTGCTGAGGATGCCGGCAAGCGCGCGCTGGTCCTTGCGCGAGGTTACCTCCGGGAAAAGTTGCCCCAGCGCGTCACGGGTGATCGCGCGGTAATTGCCGGCGTCGGGAGCATCCAGTGCAACGCGGTCGCCGGTCACGTCGAACTGAAGCGTGACGTGGGTTTGGGTGAACGCCGGGTACCCTGCGTAGACCAGCGACCCGACCAGCAATGCAAACACCAGGCAGGCAGCACCCAGCGCCGCGCCGCCGATCAGGCGGAGATAACCGTCGCTGCGATGGCGCGCGGCAAGCCGGCGCTTCAGGGCCGGATCGGTCCAATCGACCCTGTGGATGTGTCCTGTGTCCCTCATCGTTCCATCAGTCATAGAGTTCACGGTATTTTCGCACGACCCGCAGGGCGACGATGTTCAGTACCAGCGTCACCAAGAACAGCATCAAGCCGAGTGCAAAGGCTGCCAGCGTCTTTGGGTTGTCAAATTCGGTATCGCCGATCAACAGCGTCACGATCTGCACCGTTACGGTTGTGACCGAGTCGAGCGGGTTGATTGTCATCCGCGCGATCAGGCCCGCCGCCATCACCACGATCATCGTCTCGCCGATGGCCCGGCTGACCGCCAGCAGAACGCCGCCAACGATGCCGGGAATCGCCGCCGGGAACAGCACCTTCAACATCGTCTCACCGCGCGTCGCACCCAATGCCAGCGAGCCGTCGCGCAGGGATCGCGGCACGGCGTTCAGCGCGTCGTCGGTGAACGACGAGATGAAGGGGATCAACATGATGCCCATCACGCCGCCCGCCGCCAGTGCGGTATTTGGCGCGACATCAACGCCAATCGCATTGCCCGCCGAGCGCAACGCCGGGGCAACGACCAGGATGGCGAAGAAGCCGTAGACGATGGTCGGCACGCCGGCCAACAGTTCGAGCATCGGTTTGGTGACGGCCCGGGTTCTGGGGCTGGCAAATTCGTTGAGGTAGATGGCGCTGTAGATACCGATCGGGATGGCGACGATCATCGCCAGCACGGTGATGACCAGAGTGCCGACAAATACCGGTAGCCAGCCGAAGGCCCCGATTCCAGCAACCTGATCGGCGCGGATCGGGATCTGCGGCTCCCAGTTCAGGCCGAACAGAAACTCGTTGATCGGAACCTTGGCGAAGAAGCGCAACGATTCGTAGATCAACGATGAGATAATTCCCAACGTCGTCAAAATCGCCACCAGCGAGCAAAAGATCATGAAGCCTGAGAGCACCCGCTCGACGCTTTGGCGAGCCCGGAAATGCGCCGACACTTTCGCCCGTGCGATCAGCATCCCGGCAATCAGAATGGCGATGACGCATGCAAACAGCGCCACCCATGCGGTTGCCCGGAGGTTCGCCATGCTTTTCGCAGCTTCGATCATAAAGGGCTCAGGTGTGCCAAATACATTGCCGGCCGAGAGCGACCGGATTTCCGATTTGATCAGTGAAAGTTGCCCGGCATCCAGACCGGCAACGCGATCGGCCGGTAGGGCGGCGACGACGATCGCCTGGATGATGGTATCGTTCGCCAGCAGCCACAGCAAAACAAAAACGAATGCCGGAAGGCCGCTGAGGCAAATGGCAAAGGCGCCATGGAATGTCGCCAGTGAATGCAGACGCGCGCCGGAGGCGGTTAGGCTGCGGGCGGTATAATAGTTGAGGCTATAGCCGAGGACCGAGGCCAGCAGGATCACCAGAATTAGATAACCGAGCATTTATTGCGCCCTCATGGATCAGGAGATTGGAGTGGCCGGTGCGAACCGGCCACTCCGGAAGGATATCAGGACGGGTTCGCCATCGCCTGCGCCGAGAGCGTCGCCTTCTGAACCTCGATGCGCTTCTCGTCCGCCAGCGGCGTCAGCCCGCGCTCGACCAGATAGCCATCCGGGCCCATCGCTGCATCCGACACATACTCGGTCAGGAACTCGTCCAGGCCGGGAATGACGCCGCGATGCGCATTCTTGACGTAGATGAACAGCGGCCGGGCGACACCGTAGGAGAAGTCGGCGATGGTCTCCGGGCTGGGTGAAACGCCGTCGATCGCGATGCCTTTCAGCTTGTCCTCGTTCTCATACAGGAACGAGTAGCCGAAGATGCCGATCGAGTGCGAGTCGGCGTTGAGGCGCTGCACGATCAGGTTGTCATTCTCGCCAGCCTCGACGAAGGGGCCGTCCTGGCGCATCCGCGAGCAGTTGTCCTTCAGCCAATCCTCATAGGCCTTCTTCTCCAATGCTTCCTTCTGCGCCTTCACATGATCAAGCCGCGCACAGCCATCATGCATGACGAGCTCGACAAAGGCGTCGCGGGTGCCGGACGTCGGCGGCGGGCCGTAGGCGAGGATCTCAATTGCCGGCAGGGACGCATCGATGTCGGACCACTTCTTGTAGGGATTGTCGGCCCAGGCGCCATTGACCGGAACCTGAGCGGCCAGCGCCAGGTAGATCTGGTCTTCGGTCAACGCCCAATCGTACTCGGTGGAACGCGAGACCGCCAGCGACAGGCCATCATAGCCCAGCTGCACCTCGGTGATGTCGGTGACGCCATTCTCGCCGCACAGCTTGTGCTCGGACGCCTTCATGGCGCGGGATGCGCCGGTGATGTCCGGGTGACCCTCGCCAACGCCCTGGCAGAAAATTTTTATACCGCCGCCGGTGCCGGTCGATTCGACTACCGGCGAAGCATTACCGGTCTTGTTGGCGAATTCCTCGGATACTGCCTGAGTATAGGGGAAGACGGTCGACGAGCCGACGATCTTGATCTGGTCGCGGGCAATCGCCTGACCGGCCATGGCCAGCGTCGCGGCGGTGGCAAGGACAAAGCCTGTGCGGATGTTCATGGGGTCTCTCCAATTCGCGTACACGTTAGGGCGAGGCGCCGGGGCGTTTTTTCGCTGCCGACCCCGCCTGATCGCGGAATCTAGGGGCGGCTGGCGTCAGGTATGTGTCAGTTGGAAAACAGTTTGATGACGGGCTAAGACGCTGTTATTAAATAAGTAAATCAATAAATCAGGATCACATCCGAAACTCACTGCGTGCCGTCACGAACTATCGCCTGAGCCTGATTCCATCGCGCGTGGCAGCCAGGCCGTGAAACTCGCCCCCTCGCCAAGTGTCGAGCGGACCGACAGATCGCCGCGATGGCGGTTGAGGATATGCTTGACGATTGAGAGGCCGAGGCCGGTTCCGCCCTTCTCGCGGCTGCGAGAATCCGAGACCCGATAGAACCGCTCGGTCAGTCGCGGAATGTGCTCGCGGGCGATACCGGGACCGCAATCGGTGACTGAGACGCCGACCATCTTGGCGCGCCCCGGCTCGTCGGATGCGAGATGGACGCGCACCGGGCCCTGATCGCCGGCGTATTTGATGGCGTTGTCGGCCAGGTTGGTGAACAGCTGGATCAACTCGTCCCGGTCGCCGATAACTTCTGGCCCAAAATTCGGCAGGTCGACCTGGATTGCTACGCCGTCGCCCTCGGCCATTGGCGACAACACCACCACGACGTCACGTAGCAACGCGCCGACGTCGATGGTGCTGCTTGGGCGCACATGCTCATTGATCTCGATGCGGTTGAGCGACATCAGATCCTCGACCAAGCGCTTCATGCGCTCGGCTTGCTGGGCCATGATCGGCAAGAACCGCGCGCGGGCCTCGGGGTCGTCGGCGGCGGGGCCCAGCAGTGTTTCGATGAAACCGGTGATCGAGGCCAGCGGCGTCTTCAACTCGTGCGAGGCGTTGGCAACGAAATCGCGGCGAATCTGCTCACTCTTTGCCGATCGCGTGTGATCCTCGATCAAGATCATGATGCCGGAGTTTTCGCCCGCCGCACCGGCATCGACAAAGCGAACATGAGCCATGAGGGCATGCTGTTCGCGCGCCCGCATGTGGATGAACTCGACCGTGGTCGGCGGGCCACCGGCCACGACGGCCGAGACAGCCTCGGCAAGTGGGCGGGCCCGCGCCATCGAATATAGCGGCTCGCCAGCAGCGACCGAACCAAACAGGCCGCTTGCCGTCTGGTTCAGCAGCCGAACCCGGCCATTGCGATCAAGCAGCACCAGCGCCAGGGGAAGGTCGCTCAAAAGCTCGCGGCCAATCCCAGCATGCATCGTCCCGGTCGCCGAGGAACCGGTCTGCGAACCTCCGGACGTCCGGAATTTAGCGCCGAGCGCCCATCCAGCCCCCAGCGCGGCGCCAACCCCCAGCAAGCCGGAGGAAACAGCGGCCAGCGCCGG
>Ga0307379_10010441_pt1 | contig 12291 bp, 10 predicted proteins | sample UN2MG_FD_202237 | JGI IMG/M metagenome (GOLD analysis project Ga0307379, IMG submission 202237) | Soil microbial communities from Risofladan, Vaasa, Finland - UN-2 | ecosystem: Environmental > Terrestrial > Soil > Coastal area > Acid sulfate soil | place: Finland: Risofladan, Vaasa | collected... | reverse complement strand
GGAAGCGTGGCGGGACTGTCCGCTAACGTCTCCTTAACCCATCAAACTGATGTTGGCCGAAGTGCGCGAGGGGCACTGCGTATGCTTCGTTCAGGGTTTGTCACGGCCGTATTCGCGGTGAGCGTGGTGGCTATCGCCGCCGCGCTTTCTGGCTGTGGTCAATTCTCGCCGCCTTACATGAAGCCGCTGTCGGCGCAAACGCGCGCGTTGCTCGCCGAGAAGGGCATGACCGAGGAGCAGCCCGTCCTAGTCCGCATCTTCAAAGCGGAATCGGAGCTCGAGGTCTGGAAGCAGAAAGACGACGGGCACTACTACCACTTCAAGACCTATCCGATTTGCGCCTATTCGGGCGGACTGGGACCGAAGGTCAAGCAGGGCGACCGGCAAGCGCCGGAAGGGTTCTACCTGATCGATCGGGATCTGATGAATCCGCGCAGCAAATATCATCTCGCGTTCAATACCGGATTCCCCAACGCCTATGACCGCTCCCTTGGCCGGACTGGCTCCAATCTGATGGTGCATGGCGATTGCACGTCGTCGGGCTGTTACGCCATGACCGACGCAGTGATTGAGGAGCTCTACATCCTGGCGCGCGAAGCACTGACAGGCGGCCAAACCTCGTTCCAGCTCCATGCGTTTCCGTTCCGCATGACCGCGGCCAATCTGGCGGCGCACAGCAAGGACGATTGGTACGACTTCTGGGCCAACCTGAAGGAAGGCTACGATTACTTCGAGACCACGCGGCTCGCGCCTGCTCTCGCGGTGTGCGGCAAGCGCTATGTCGTCAACGCGACGTTCGACGGACGCCCCAGTGCGTCAAGCGCGTGTCCCACTTTCCGGAAGCTGCCGATGGTGGCGTTCAAGCCGTCGAAAGAGAGTGGCAACAAGGCCATGTCGCAAGCCTCGCTCGGCAAGCCGCTTGGCAGCGTCATGAGCTTGAGCTTCGGGTCGATCAAGCCCGTCTATCGCGCGATGACGCTGGGTCCGGCGACCCCGAGCAGCGGAAAAAAGTAGCGTTTCTCGCATCAGCCGCGACACGAACGGCCGCGGCGCTATACTCCATCATCTTGCCTTTTCAGTCTGGTTTCTGATCGGCGATGTTGCGGCACCTTCTCGTCTTCCTTGTTCTCCTGGCGCTGGCCGGTGGCGCATATTTCCTGCTGAGCCCGCAGGGGCGGCAGCTCATCGACCGCGTAACGATCAATCTGGAGCGGGCCGAGCATAAGGCGCGCCATCGCGCCGGCGAGCCTCTGCCCGGCACGCCGGACCTCGCCCGGCTCGATCAGCGTCTCCAGGCGGCGGGCATCGCGCCCGGCGTGCCCATCCACATCCGCATCTTCAAGCTCGAGTCCGAGCTCGAGCTGTGGGTCGAGAAGGACGGGCGCTTCGAGCGGTTCGCCACCTATCCGATCTGCCTATGGTCGGGGCGGCTCGGGCCGAAGCTCAAGGAAGGCGACCGGCAAGCGCCGGAGGGCTTCTACACGGTGAGTAAGGATGCCCTTAATCCGAACAGCCGCATGCACCTCTCCTTCAATCTCGGCTTCCCCAATGTTTACGACCGGGAGAAGGGGCGCACCGGCTCGTTCCTGATGGTGCATGGCGGTTGCGCCTCGATCGGCTGCTACGCCGTGACCGACGCCGTGGTCGACGAGGTTTGGCGGTTCGTTACCGCGGCGCTCGATCAAGGCCAGGAGCGGATTCCGGTGCATGCGTTTCCGTTCCGCATGACCGAGCGCAATGTGAGGCTTCGGCAGGGCAATCGATGGAGCGAGTTCTGGGCCGACCTCAAGCAAGGCTACGATTTGTTCGAGAAGGATCGCGTGCCGCCCAAGGTCAGCGTGTGCGACGGCCGTTACGTGTTCGAGGCGGGAAGTACGGAGACCGTGGGGCAGGCGGTGGAGGAACGCTGTCCGCCCACGGTCGTCGGCAATTCCTAACGCGCGCTAGAGCGGCCAGAAATAGGCGACGAGCGGTGTGCCGACGATCAGCACGATGAACGATAGTGGCAGGCCGAGCCGCCAATAATCGCCGAAGCGGTAGCCGCCCGGCCCCATCACCAGCGTATTGCACTGATGGCCGATGGGCGTGAGGAACTCGCACGCTGCGCCGATCGCCACGGCCATCAAGAACGGATCCGGATTCCGGTCCAGGCTCGCGGCAAAGGTCGCCGCGATGGGCGCCATGATGAGAACGGTCGCGGCGTTGTTCATGAACGGCGTCACCGCCATGGCCACTGCCATGATCAGAGCGAGCGCGCCGAGTGCGGGAAGCTGGCCCGCGGCGGTCGAGAGCCAGCCGGCGATGAGATCGGTGCCGCCGGTGGTGCGCAGCGCGTCGCTCACCGGGATCAGCGCGCCGAGCATGATAAGAATCGGCCACTCGACGACGTCATAGGCCTCGCGCAAGGAGAGCGAGCGGGTGACAAGGAGGATCACGGCGGCGCCGAAGAAGGCGATGGCGACGGAGACCAGATTAAAGGCGACCAGCGCCATAGCCGCGGCGAGCACGCCGATCGGCAGAAGGCTGCCCTTGCGGCCGATGTTCAGGTCGCGCTCGGCCAGCGGCAGGCAATGCAGTTCACCGAGCGTTTCGGGCATGACGGTGAGATTGCCGCGCAACACGATGACGTCACCTGCTCTCAGTTTCACCGTGCGCAAGCGGTTGGCGATGCGCCGCCCAGTGCGGCTTACCGCGAGCAGATTGATGCCGTAGTGGTCGAACAGCTTGAGCTGGCCCACGGATGAGCCGATGAGTTGGGAGTCGGAGGTGATCACCGCCTCCATGACGCCCATCTCATCGGTCGGCGTGTCCTTGGCCTTGGCTTTCTCGTCGCGGGTGAGCTTCAGCTTCTCCAGCACCACGATGCGCTCGAGCGCCTGCGGTTCGCCACGCAAAATGAGTATATCACCAGCCTTGACCATCGCATTGCCGGCCGGCTCGTAGCGTCGCGTGCTGCCTCGGAGCAGGGTGATGACCTCGATTTCGTTCTCACCAAGCTGTTCCAAGGCCTTCACGGTCAGACCTACGGCGGGCGAGTCCTCCGGCACTTCCACTTCGGTGGTGTAGCCTTCGAGGTTGAAAGCGGCATCCATCGACACCGCGCCCTTGCGGTCTTGAGGCAGGAGGCGCCATCCGAACATCAGGAACACAAAACCCACCACGGCCAGGCTGGCGCCCACGGGCGCGAAGTCGAACATGTGGAACGGCTCGCCGAGGATCTGCTCGCGCACGCGCGACACGATGATGTTGGGCGAGGTGCCGACGAGCGTGACGATGCCGCCGAGCAACGCGCCGAACGACATGGGCATCAACAGGGATGACGGCGAGGTTCCGGTACGCCGCGCGAGCTGGAAGGCGATGGGCATGAGCATCGCCAGCGCGCCGATATTCTTGACGAAGCCCGAGAGCACGGTGACCGAGCCAACCAGCGCGAAGAGCTGCCGGTTGATATTGGTGAGATAGGGCCCGAGCTTGCGGACGACGCGCTCGACCACGCCGGACCGCGCTACGGCGGCACTGACCAAGAGCGCGCTGGCCACGATGATGACGATGTCGTCGCTGAAGCCCGAGAAGGCCTTATCCGCCGGGACGATGCCCGCGGCGATGGCTGCCAGCAGAGACAGCACCGCGACGAGGTCGTAGCGCAGGCGCCCCCAGATGAAGAGCGCCATCATGCCGAGAATGACCGCGAAAGCGAGGGCTTGGTCGAGCGTCATGTTTCTATAGGTTTCCCTGCGTGCGGACAAAAGAGCCCAAGGCCTCCTTCGGTTCCCGCGAGGATCGCGGGCCCGCTTGAGACGCTTGGGAAAGCGCCCAAGTTTTAATGCTGAGCGGGACGCTTAGCTATAGGTGCCGTGGCAATGCTTGTATTTTTTGCCGGATCCGCACGGGCATAGGGCGTTGCGCTGGACCTTGCCCCAGGTCGCGGGGTCGCCGGGTTTGACAGCCGTTGTGGCTTTGAGCGCGCGCGCGGCTTTCGCCGCGTCCCTGCCGTTGCCGCCGGCATTGGCGGACTCCAGGGCGAACTCGTCCTCGCCGGTAATCGGATCGATGTGATGCGCCTCCATGGGGGGCAGGTCGCTGGCATCAAGCGGGGGGACGTCGTCCTGCTTGGCGAGCTCCACATGCATCAGCTGTCCGGCCACGGCCTCGCGGAGCCGGGCGAGCATTTGCTCGAACAGGGTGAAGCTCTCGCTCTTGTACTCGTTCAGCGGGTCGCGCTGGCCATAGCCCCGCAAGCCGATGACCTGGCGCAGATGCTCCAGCGTCACGAGATGCTCGCGCCACAGCCCGTCCAGGGTCTGCAGCAGCACGGCGCGCTCGATCTGACGCATGATCTGGGGGCCGAACTCGGCCGCCTTCTTCGCGGCCCGCTCGTCGGTCGCCTTGATCAGCCGCTCGTGGATCTCGGCTTCGCCGATCCCTTCCTCCGCGGCCCAATCGGCGAGCGGCAGGTCGAGATCGAAGATGTTGTGGACCTGCTCTTTCAGCCCCTCGATATTCCACTGCTCGGCGTAGGACTTCTCGGGGATGGCTTGAGCGACCATGTCGTCGACGACGTGGCGGCGCATCTCGCCGATGGTCTCGTTGAGATCGGCGTCGCCCAACAGCTCGCGGCGCTGTTCGAAGATCGCCTTGCGCTGATCGTTCATCACGTTGTCGTATTTGAGCAGGTTCTTGCGGATGTCGAAATTGCGGGCCTCGACCTTCGCTTGCGCCTTTTCGAGCGCCTTGTTGATCCAGGGGTGGACGATGGCCTCGTCCTCCTTGAGCCCGAGAGCCTGGAGCATGCCGTCCATGCGCTCGGAGCCGAAGATGCGCATGAGGTCGTCCTCGAGCGACAGGAAGAAGTGCGAGCGCCCCGGGTCACCTTGACGTCCCGAGCGGCCGCGCAGCTGGTTGTCGATGCGGCGGCTTTCGTGGCGCTCGGTGCCGATGACGAACAGGCCGCCGGCGTCAAGGGCCTTTTGCTTCTTCTTGGCGATGCCGGCGGCGATCTCGCTGTGCTTCTTCTCGATCTCCGCGGGGCTCGGCTCCTTGCCCTTCTCGGTCTGCTCGGCGAGCCAGTTGTCGAACAACATGTCAGGGTTGCCGCCGAGCTGGATGTCGGTGCCGCGGCCGGCCATGTTGGTGGCGATGGTCACGGCGCCGGGAACGCCGGCCTGGGCGATGATACGGGCCTCCTGCTCGTGGTAGCGCGCGTTCAGCACATTGTGCGGAACCTTGTCCTTCTTGAGCATTGCGGCCAGGAGCTCCGACTTCTCGATCGAGGTGGTGCCGACCAGCATGGGCTGGCCCTTCTTTTGCGCCTCCTTGATGAGTGCGATGATCGCCCGGTACTTCTCCTGCGCGGTGCGGTAGACCTCGTCGTCCTCGTCCTTGCGGATCATGTCGGCGTTGGTCGGCACTTCGACCACGTCGAGGCCGTAGATGTCGATGAACTCGTCGGCCTCGGTGGCGGCCGTACCGGTCATGCCGGCAAGCTTCTCGTAGAGGCGGAAGAAGTTCTGGAAGGTGATGGTGGCCAGCGTCTGGTTCTCGGGCTGGATGGTCACATGCTCCTTGGCCTCGAGCGCCTGATGCAAGCCTTCCGAAAAGCGCCGGCCGGACATCATGCGGCCGGTGAACTCGTCGATGATGACCACCTCGTCGTTCTTGACGATGTAGTCGCGGTCCTTGAGGAAAAGCTTGTGGGCGCGCAGCGCCTGCTGCACGTGGTGAACCACGCTGACGTTCTCCACATCGTAGAGCGACTCGCCCTTGAGCAGATCGGCCTTGGTCAGGAGCTGCTCGACATGCTCGTTGCCGGCCTCGGTCAGGCTCACGTGGCGGGTCTTCTCGTCGAGTTCGAAGTCTTCGTTGACCAGCTCGGGAATGAATACGTCGACGGTGGTGTAGAAATCCGAGCGGTCGTCGAGCGGGCCGGAAATGATGAGCGGCGTGCGCGCCTCGTCGATGAGGATGGAGTCGACTTCGTCGACGATGGCGAAGTAGTGGCCGCGCTGCGCCATCTCGGTATAGGCGTATTTCATGTTGTCGCGCAGATAGTCGAAGCCGAACTCGTTATTGGTGCCGTAGGTGACATCGCAGGCATATTGCGCCTTGCGCTGCTCGTCGTTCATGTCGTGCACGATGGTGCCGACGGTGAGCCCCAAGAACTCGTAGACGGCACTCATCCAGGCGGCGTCGCGGCTGGCCAGGTAGTCGTTGACGGTGACGACGTGCACGCCGCGCCCGGTCAGCGCGTTGAGATAAACCGGCAGGGTGGCGACCAGCGTCTTGCCCTCGCCGGTCTTCATCTCGGCGATGCGGCCTTCGTGCAGGACCATGCCGCCGACTAGCTGAACGTCGAAGTGACGTTGGCCAAGCGCGCGCTTGGCGGCCTCGCGAGCCGTGGCGAAGGCCTCGGGGAGCAGATCATCGAGCGTCTCCCCTTTGGCGAGCCGCTGGCGGAACGCCTCGGTGCGGGCGCGGAGCGCCTCGTCCGACAGCGCGGCGACTTCCGGCTCCAACGCGTTGATGGCGTCGACCGCGCCCACATATTGCTTGAGCTTGCGGTCGTTGGCGGAGCCGAAGACTTTGGTGGCGAGGGTGCCAAAGGAAAGCATCGATCTGTAGCCTTTTATGGCATGAGCCTGACCCAGGGGCTTTGCGACGAAAGCCCTTGAGGCCGTGTTGGTGTCTTGAGCGCGACGGTCCCCGCCGGTCCTCGTCAAGCCTTGAGAAAAGTGACGAAAAATGCCGGGGATCAGCGCGGTTGAGACATAAGAGGCGCCCTTACCCTTGTCAACGCGCGCCCCGTCGCCCTCCCGGCGGGAGAAGGCGGCGGATGGAGGGGGGCCCGATCGAGGCTAGGCCGGCTCTTTCGAGGCGCCCGCGCGTGACGCACCGATTTCGTCCAGGTGCTTCTGGAGCGATAGCTTGCTCAGGCTCTGGAGCGGGAGATTGACGAAAATCGAGATGCGCTGGTTGAGCATGCGGTAGGTGTCGTCGAAGGCGAAGGCGCGCATCGCCTCGGTGCCGTCGACCGCCGCCGGGTCCGGCACGCCCCAATGGGCGGTCATCGGCTGGCCGGGCCAGATGGGACAGACCTCGTTGGCCGCGTTGTCGCAGACCGTGAACACGAAATCGAGCTTGGGCGCGCCGGCTTGCGCGAACTCCTCCCACGACTTCGAGCGGAGCCCCGACACGTCGTAGTTCAACTTTTGGAGCAGGTTTAGGACCAGCGGATTGACCTTGCCGGTCGGTATGCTGCCGGCGCTATAGGCGCGAAACCGGCCCATTCCCTCGCGATTGAGGATGCTCTCGGCCAGGATCGACCGGGCTGAGTTGCCGGTGCAGAGAAACAAGACGTTGAGGGGATCTTGGCTGCTGACGAGCTTCATGGGACGTCCTCCGGTTATTCCGCGCAGCACGCGGCGAGGGTGGATTCGATCACCGGTGCGCACACGGATGGCTCGCCTTGGCAGCAATCCTCCACCAGGAACGACAGGAGTTCGCGCGTTCCGCTCAGGTCCACCGCGTAGATGACGGAGCGGCCCTCTTTGCGGGCGGTCACGAGCTTGGCCCGGGAGAGAATGGCAAGATGCGATGACATCGTATTGTGGGGCACGGCCAGCGCCCGGGCGATGTCGCCCGCCGCCATTCCCGCTGTCCCGCTGCGAATGAGCAGGCGGAAGACTTTGAGACGGCTCTCCTGAGCCAGGGCGCCGAGCGCACCGACGGCATGTGATACGTCCATGTATCCAGACATATCGAAATGATGACTTGCAGTCAATTCCCCCGCTTGGCAATGCGCGGGCCCAACGCTAAAGAAGACGCAGGGGAAGCGCCCAAACCCGCTCGCCTGCGCTTCGTTATGGAGCAAGAAGCAGCGAGCAGAAGACGAGGATCTATCCTGTGAAAACTTGGTCATCTCTGCTGCTTTTTGCAGCCTCCATCGCTCTTGTGCCGCTGCCTGCCGCCGCCGAGGACGATCCGGTCATGGCGCGGGTCAACGGCGTCGAGATCAAGCAGTCCGATCTCGATTTCGCCACCGCCGAGGTCGGGCCGCGGCTCGCAACCATCAGGCCCGAAGATCGGCGCCGGGTTTTGCTGCAATTCGTCATCGAGAATGAATTGATGGCGGGGGCCGGCGAAAAGGACAATCTGGACAAGACCGACACGTTTCCTGCGCGCGTCAAATATCATGGGCGGCGTGCGCTGCGCGATGCGTTCTACGACACGGGCATTACCGGTGCCGTACCGGAAGCCGACGCCAAGAAGATCTACGACGAGAAGATCGCCGGCATGAAGCCCGAGCAGGAGGTGCATGCCAAGCACATCCTGGTGGGCACCGAGGAAGAGGCCAAGGAGGTCGCTGAGCGGCTGAAGAAGGGCGAGGACTTTGCCGCGCTCGCCAAGGAGAAGTCGAAGGACACCAATGCGAAGGGCGGCGATCTCGGGTTCTTCAGCCGCGGTCAGATGCCGAAGCCCGTCGAGGAGACGGCCTTCGCGCTCGAGGCCGGCCAGATCTCCGATCCCGTCCAGACGCCGTTTGGCTGGCACATCATCAAGGTCGAGGAGAAGCGCGATCAGGCCCTGCCGAGCTTCGACGAGGTCAAGGAAGCCATCATGGCCCAGCTCGTGGCGCAAAAGGCGCAACAGGTGGTGACCGGTTTGCGTGATGCGGCCGAGATCGAAATCGTCGATCCTGAGGTCAAACGGTCGATGGACGATGCCGCGCTTCGCGGCGAGGCGGTGCCGCTGCCTGAGCCAGAGGACAACGAGGATCACTAAGCGGTCCGCCATCAGGCGTCTGAATTGAGCCTTGGCTAAGATCTCGCCATTCGCGCCCACGCGGCTGCCGGCGTTACCCGCCATCGACGGGGTGCGGATGGCCGCGTGCGCGGCGGGCATCCGCTATCCCGGCCGGACGGATCTTCTTTTGGCGCTGTTCGACCCGACGACCACGGTCGCCGGCGTGCTGACCCAATCGAAGACGGCTTCGGCGGCGGTCGAGTGGTGCCGGGCCCACCTCAAGCACGGCATGGCGCGCGCGCTCGTGGTCAATTCCGGCAATGCCAATGCCTTCACCGGCATGCGTGGCCGCGAGACGGTGACGCGCACGGCCAAAGAAGCGGCCGCGGTGGCCGGTTGCCTGGAGGCGGATGTCTATATCGCGTCCACCGGCGTGATCGGCGAGCCGCTCGATCCAGATAAGTTCGTCGGGCTGCTCGATGGCCTTGCCGCGCAAGCCAAGGCGGACGCCTTCGAGATGGCGGGCCGGGCAATCATGACCACCGATACCTACCCGAAGCTCGCCACAAGGACGTGCCTGATCGATGGGGTCGAGATCGCGATCAACGGCATCGCCAAGGGCGCCGGCATGATCGCGCCGGACATGGCGACCATGCTCGCCTTCCTGTTCACCGACGCCGCCATCGAGCCGGCCGCGCTGCATGATGTCATGGCGCCGCTGGTGACCGACAGCTTCAACGCCATCACCATCGACAGCGACACCTCGACCAGCGACACGGCGCTGATCTTCGCCACGGGCACCTCCGTGCGGCGCGGTGCACCGCGCATCGCCCGCGGCGACGATCCGCGGCTTGAGGGCTTCCGCGCTGCCCTGTTCGAGGTGATGGTCGATCTCGCGCACCAGATCGTCAAGGACGGCGAGGGGCTCACCAAGTTCGTTACCGTGACCGTCACCGGTGCTGAGTCGGAGGCTGCGGCGCGAACAATAGCCAAGTCGATCGCCAACTCGCCGCTGGTGAAGACGGCGCTCGCCGGCGAGGACCCCAATTGGGGCCGCATCGTCATGGCCGTGGGCAAGGCCGGCGAGGCGGCGGACCGCGACAAGCTCGCGATTCGGTTCGGCGACATCGAGGTGGCCAAGGATGGTGAGGTTGCCCCCGGCTACCGCGAGGCGGACGGCGCCGCCTACATGAAACGGCCGGAGATCGAGATTACAGTCGATGTGGGCGTGGGGGAGGCAGCGGCGACCATTTGGACCTGCGACCTCACCAAGGACTACATCGCCATCAACGCCGACTACCGGTCCTGAGGGCCCGTGAGCGACGGCGCGGCAAGACACCGGCTCGTGCTCGTGGCGGCTTGCGTTCTGGTCGACGGCGAGGGGCTTGTGCTCATCACGCGGCGGCCGCAAGGAAAGCCGCTCGCTGGCTTGTGGGAGTTTCCCGGCGGCAAGGTCGAGGCGGACGAGACGCCCGAGGGCGCGCTGATCCGCGAGTTGAAAGAAGAGCTTGGCATCGACGTCGCCGAGCCGGGACTCGCTCCTTTAACTTTTGCCAGTCACACGTATCCCGAGTTCCATCTCCTCATGCCAGTCTATGTGTGCCGGCATTGGCAAGGGGCCATGACCGCGCATGAGGGCCAAGAACTCGCCTGGGTAAGGCCCGAGGCGCTGTCCGCCTATCGGATGCCGCCGGCCGACGAGCCGCTCAAAGACACGCTGCCTGGCCTGTTGGGGTTGTTATAGGCATGGCGACGACGGCGCTGGGGTCTGTGCGGCGCCAGCTAGCCGCTTTTAGCCTTCCGTCCCCTTCTTCGGCGTTTGCGGAAACGACGCCTTGTCACCGGCCGATTGCTCCTTGGTGTGAAGCGCATCGGCGAGCCGCCGCGCGGCGCTGCCCGGCCGAAGTGGCTTCTGCTGGCTCGCGTCAGGCGCCCAGCCGCTCATGAACACGAACTCGAAGGTGGCGGTGATCTTGCCGTCTTGGGTCGCGTGCCGCTCGCGATAGATGGCCTCGGCGCGTTCGAGCGTGCGCCGGGCCAGCGGCGCCTTGCTGCGCGCCATGAGCACGTTACCGCCGCCGAGCGCGCGCACTTCGCGCATCAGGTCGCGTGGCGTGGCATAGGTGACCTGCAGCGTCTCCGCATCGGCCACCGGCAGGGCGAAGCCGGCGCGTTGCAGGAGCGCGCCATAGGCCCTGACATCGCCGAACGGCGAGACGCGGGGGGAGGCGCCGCCTTCCATCTCACCTTCCGCCTCGATCAGCGCCCCTCGCAGCTCGATGAGCGCACGGGCGCCGAGCGCCGCCGCCATGAACAGGCCGTCGGGCTTGAGCGCGCGCCTGATCTGGATGAGGCTGCCTGGGAGATCGTTGACGCGGTGAAGCGCGAGGCCTGAGACGATGAGATTGAAGCTCGCGTCCTTGAAGGGGAGCAGGTCCTCGTCGCAGACGAGCGCAGGCCGCGGACAGAGCGCCGCATAGGCGTACGCGCTCTCGGCGTAGATCACCTCGTCCACCGACGGCAATGCCGCGATGGTTCGGCCGAGCAGGCCGTGATAGGCGCCGAGGTCCAGCGCGCGGGGGAATGTCCGCAGCATGATCTCGACGCGTTCAGCGATCTCGCGCGCCACATGGGCGATGATGGCCTCACGTGAGGTGACCTCGCCGGCGAAGCGGGCCCGGCGCTGGCGCAACAGGCGGCGGTCGAACAGACGGCGCTCGTCGGTCGTCTCATCCCTCGTCTCGTTGCTCATGGGGCCTCGCGTCTCTGCGCCACGCATCTCTGCTCTTTTAGGATGGCCGGTTGGCGCTGTATCATGGGTCCCATGCGCGGGAGCGAGACAGAGCTTCGGTCTGGGCAGAACATGCCTGCGTTTTCACACGCGCCGGTCTGGCGTTCGGCGCTCGATGGGGTTGCCGATCTCTTCTTGCCGCCGGTCTGCATCGGCTGCCGCGCTCGCATTTTGACCCACGGGCTTTTATGTGGCGACTGTTTCGCCAAGGTCGATTTCATCGCCCCTCCCATCTGCGCGCGGCTCGGCGTGCCGCTGCCTTACGACGCGGGCGAGCCGTGTCTGTCGGCGGCGGCGATCGCTTCACCGCCAGTGTACGACCGCGCGCGGGCCGTGGCGCGCTATTCGGAGACCATGCGCGATCTGATCCAGAGCTTCAAATACCGGGACCGGCAGGAGGGGCTGGCCCTGTTCGGCCGGTGGCTGGCGCGGGCCGGCGCCGAGCTCCTCAGCGACGCCGATCTGATCGTGCCGGTGCCGCTTTACCGCTCGCGGCTGTGGTGGCGGCGGTTCAACCAATCGGCCATGCTGGCGCAGCGGCTCGGGCGGCTGAGCGGGGTCCCCGCCGACTGCTTCTCATTGCGGCGCGTGCGGCGAACCGCTTCGCAAGTGGGGCTCACGGCGGATCAGCGCGTGCGTAACGTGGCCGGCGCGTTCAAGGTCGAGCCGGCGCGGGTCGCCCAGGTCAAAGGCAAGCGGATCGTCCTCGTGGACGATGTGATTACCACCGGCGCGACGGCCGAGGCTTGCGCGCGCGTTCT
>Ga0307379_10010440_pt1 | contig 12293 bp, 9 predicted proteins | sample UN2MG_FD_202237 | JGI IMG/M metagenome (GOLD analysis project Ga0307379, IMG submission 202237) | Soil microbial communities from Risofladan, Vaasa, Finland - UN-2 | ecosystem: Environmental > Terrestrial > Soil > Coastal area > Acid sulfate soil | place: Finland: Risofladan, Vaasa | collected... | reverse complement strand
GACCCGTTGAAGGTCATGCAGGCTTCCCAGGCCCGGCCTTCCTCGGCTTCCCGGATGTGCTCTTCGGGCGTGCCGAAATCCTCGGGCAACTGGGCCCGGTTGTTGACGAGGATGTGCGGCTGCAGCCGCCGCGCCATGGCCGTCATCTTGCGGCTCTCCCACAACTTGGGCGACCGGAGCGGCCACGAGACGTCGTACCACAAAACGTCGATCTTCCCGTAGTTCGTCATCAGTTCGCGCACGCAGCCCTGCGTGAAGTCGAGGAAGCGGCGGCGGGCCGTCTCACTACGCGCGCAGCGGGCGCCGTCCGGGTGATGCCAATCCATCAGCGAGTAATAGAAGCCGACCTTCAGGCCGGCCTCGCGGCAGGCCTCGACGTATTCGCGCACCAGGTCGCGGCCTGGACCGCGCTGCACCGCGTTGTAGTCCGTCTGCTCGGTATCCCACAGGCAGAACCCCTCGTGGTGCTTGGTGGTCATGACCATGTACGTCATGCCGGCCTGTTTCGCCAAGCGCGCCCACTCGCGGGCGGGGCGCGGCTTGGGCTTCCACGTGTCGGCGAGTTTCTCGTACTCGCGCAGGGGGATCCGCTCGCGGTTCATCACCCACTCGTGCCGTCCGAGTTGCGAGTACAGGCCCCAGTGGATGAACATTCCGAACCGCGCCTCCTGCCACCACGTCAGGCGTTTGGCCTGGGGCCAGGGCTTTGTTGCTTTCGTGCGTTTCGCCTTTGCCATGTTCGATTGCCTCCGGGTTTCGAGGTTCGTTGCCGGCGATACCAACAACCGCTCCCTCGCGGTCGCGGCTCGGATTCCAGCAAACACGCGCGGCGCAAGCGCCGCGGCCGACATGCCGCACCCTGCCCTGCAGGCCGGGGCGTGCCCCGGCTCACTCAGCCGCCGAGCGAGCGCCACTCCAGGCCGGCCAGGCGAGCCACGTGGGCCATGAGGACGGAGTGGTCGGCCTCGCCCGCGCCGGCGGCGCAGACGCTCTCGTAGAGTTCCGCGACGACGTCCGTGGCCGGCAGGGCGGCGCCGTACTCGCGTCCGGCGGCCCGGGCGATCGCCAGGTCCTTCAGTTGCATGGCCGCCTTGAAGCCGGGCTCGAAGTTGCGGTCGAGGGCCCGCTGCCCGTGCACGTCGAGGATCCTGCTTTGGGCAAAGCCGCCGAGGAGCGCTTCGCGGACCTTCGCAGGGTCCACGCCGCATTTCTCGGCGAGCACGAGGGCCTCGCCGACGGCCTCGATCGTCACGCCCACGACCACCTGGTTGCAGGCCTTCGAGACCTGCCCCGCGCCGGCGTCGCCGACGTGGGTGACCGCCGCGCCCAGGACCTCGAAGATCGGCCGCGCTCGCTCCACCGCCTTCGCGCTGCCGCCGACCATAATCGAGAGCGTTCCTCCGGCCGCGCCGACCGTGCCGCCCGATACGGGCGCATCGAGCATCTCGCAGCCCTTCCGCCTTGCCTCGGCGGCCAGTTCGCGGGCGACGACCGGGCTGATGGTGCTCATGTCGATGAGGAGCGTCCCCTCCCGCGCGCCGGCGAAGACGCCGTCGGGCCCGCGCATCACGGCCACGACGTCGGGCGAATCGGGCACCATCGTGATGACGACGTCGCTGCGCTCGGCCACCTCGCGGGGGCAGTCGGCGGCCGAGGCCCCCGCGCCGACGAGTTCGTCCACCGGCGGCCGGCTGCGGTTATGGACCACCAGCGGATACCCCGCCTTCAGCAGGTTCCGGGCCATGGGCCTGCCCATGAGGCCGAGGCCGATGAATCCGATGGTCTCCATGCGGCGAACCCCTCGTCAAGGCGACGACAACTCGCGCGGCTCATGCTTGACGGGCCAGGAGGCACGGCGGCGGTCGCGGTACAGGCCGATCCGCACGACCGGGATCGGCCGGAACCCCATCGCCTGCGCCGGCGAATCGGCGCGGAGCCGGAAGTCGCCGCCCGCGCGGTCGATGAACCGAGGGTCCTCGTCCACGAAATTCTCCGCGACCGTCTGGTGCGTGCGGGTCGCCGCATCGATGTCGTCCCACTTGCCGCCGACGCTGATGTTGCGGACGATCCGATTACGCTTGGGCGTTCCGGGATCGTCCTTCAGGATGTCCACGAGTTCGGGGTAACGCCCGCTCCAGAGATCGTTGGTGTACGGCATGGCGGCCAGTTGGGAGCGGAGCGTCCCTTTCGGGTCATCGGTGGCCTTCTTCTGCCATCCCAGGCCGCGTGCATCGATGTGGACCGACGGGTTGCAGTCCACGAACGTGTTGTTCTCGACGAGGTTATCACACCCGCCGCCGATGAAGACCGCCCGCGTGACGCGGTGGAAGATGTTGCCGATGATCTGGATGCCGCCGGCCTGGTCGTCCAGATAAACGCCCATGGCGCCGTGCTGGCCGGGGCCCTGAATGTGGTGCCAGTAGTTGTACCGGATGACCGTGCCGCGCGCGGTCCAGTCGCGGCCCATGTAGAAGGCGCCGACGTCGCCGGTGTCGTGGCAAACGCTGTGAATCTCGTTGTACTCGATGATGTGGTCGTTGCCCGAGAGTTGGATGGCGCTATGAGGCCCGTGGTGCAGGAGGTTGTTGCGGACGATGTTGCCGCACCCGCTCACCGCCACGGCCGGCCGATAGGTGTGGCACCACCGGCTGAAGTGGTGGATGTGATTGTTCTCGGCCAGGAGGCGGGCTCGCCCGAGCGTCTTACGGTCGCCGCCGCTCAGGGCGATCCCCCCGCCGCCCGTCTCATAGATGTCACAGCCGATGACCTCGTGGTCGGTTCCCCTGACGCTCACCGCCCGGTTGCCGGTGTTGCGGATCGTGCAGCCGATGACCTGGTTGTTCGAGCCGCCGGTGATCCTGATGGCCGTGCCGCGACAGGCTTCCAGAACCAGGCCGCGCAGCACGATGTGCGAGGCGTCGGTCATCGCGATGAGCGAATCGGCCACGCTGACGACGGCCTTGGCCGACCCGATGGGCGCCGGCGGCCAGAAGTACAGGACGCCCTTCTCGCGGTCCAGGTAGTACTCGCCGGGCGAGTCGAGTTCGGCCAGGACATTCAGCACGTGCCACCGGTTGCCTTTGCGAAGACCGTACCGGTGATTGGTCGCGGTGGTGATGGTGCGTGCGCCGGTGTCGATCGCCTCGACCTTCATGTACGTGTCGGCCCAGTCGTGGTACCAGTAGCCGTAGACCCAGACGTCGGGTTCGTCGGCCCATCGCTGGGGCCGGTCGCCGTCGTACTGGAAGCGGCGCGCGTTCTGACCGTCGGGCAGGCCGGCGATGCGGGCGTAGCCGCCGTTCGGCCACCGCGCGAGGGTCATGGGCCGGTCGTCGAAGAACAGTTCCATGTGGGCGGGGCGGATCGGTTCGCCAAACCCGCGCTGGGTCAGTTGGCCGAAATCGGCGATGTCGAGGGCCTTGAGGTCGGCCCGGTAGACGTTGCCCCGTGCGGCAGGGTCGAGCCGCGCCAGGACCTTCGCGTCGCGCACCGCGACGAAGTTCCCGACCTCCTTGCCGCCGACGATCCGGACGTTCTCGCCGCCGTGGCTGCGGAAGACGATGGGGGCACCGGGGCGGCCGGAGTCCTCGGCCGTCAGTTCGAGCGCCTCGGTCAGCAGGTACACGCCTCCTCGCAGCGCGATGTCGATGCCCTCGGCGGGCACGTCGCCTCGTTCCTTCTTGACGGCGCGGGCGCCGTCGCGTGCGGCCAGCAGCGACTCGAACGGCGCAGCCAGCGTCCCCGTGGGCGTCTTCCCGCCGCCCGGCACCGCTTCACCGCGCGCCGCTTGGATCAGGCAGGCACACATCCCCAGGGCAAGGAAGACGCTGGAGCAGTTCATGGTTGAGTGTGCCAACGGGTTGCGCGGTGGGCAATCTTGCCCACCGCGCCCCAGCCCAACCCTCGGCGCGGCGGGCAGGATTGCCCGCCGCGCGAGGTGGTACACGCGGCCGTAAACCGCCCCATCCACTGGTCGCATGGAGCCATCTCCTTCCGACTGCCCCCCGCAACGGACGCCGGACGTGAGTTCACCATCCGCGGCCGCGAAACTCAAGAAAAATGGGCAGCGGCAAACGCGGGTAGAGTCTCGCATTCGCCGCCCCGAGGCGGTATCCTCGTGGCGTAACGGTCCGGCGAGAGGGCCGGCCGCGAGCCTCACACACGTCCCGGTTAAGGAGGATAGACCATGGCACTCGACGTCACGCAGGTCGAAGTCTGGGCCGCAACGATCGACGACCGGCCCGGCGGGCTGGCCGAGAAACTGGACGCCCTTGCCGCGGCCGGCGCGAACCTGGAGTTCGTCATCGCGCGGCGGACGCCGGAGGGGCCCGGCGACGGCGTCGTGTTCGTGACGCCCATCGCGGGGGCCGCCGCAAAGGCTGCCGAAGCGGCCGGATTCGCCGTTGCCGCAAGTCTGCGGTCGCTCAGGGTCGAGGCGCGTGACGCGCCGGGCCTCGGAGCCGAGATTACCGGCGCGCTGGCGGCGGCGGGGGTGAACCTGCGGGGGGTCTCGGCGGCGGCCATCGGCGACCGGTGCGTCTGCTACCTGGCGTTCGATTCGCCCGAGGACTCCGCCAAGGCGGCAGACGCCCTCAAGGGCCTCTGAGCGGTCCAACGTGCCGTGCGCGGTGGGCAATCTTGCCCACCGCGTAGCGCGGCGCCTCCGTCGCGCGGCGGGCAGGATTGCCCGCCGCGCAATGTGCAGGGTGACATCCGTGACGAGGACGCTAAACACGTACGCTCAGGAGACCCGCCGCGCACACGGCTGGACAAGCCAGCCGTGCCACGCCTCTTGTCGCTGTGCTCCTGCGAGTGATCAGCGTCCCGAACCGTAGCGGCGAACCAGGGCGGCACACTCGGCGGGCTGGTCGCTGTAGCGGTCGTAGATGCCGATGATGGCGCCGTCGGTCGGCTTGATGGACGTGAAGGTCTCGCGGAAGGCCCGCTCGACCCACTCGCGGCGTTCCGAGAGGCGTCCGGCGGCCAGGATCTTGAACGCCAGGCACGGCCGCTTCGTCTGCCGCATCGCCTTGAACATGCGGGGCGGATCGCCCATCAGGTACACCTCGCGGGGCGGGATCGGCACGTCGCCAAGCAGTTTCCGGAGCGCCGTCTCGTCGCGGTGCCGCTCGTAGACGCACGTCATGTAGTAGTCAACGTCCCAGCCCTTCGATTCCACGGTGTCCACGACGTCGGGCATGTGGGTCGAGACGCCCACCAGGAGGCCCGCGTCGCGAACGCGCTTCAGGTAATCCTGTATCCCGTCGATCTTGCCGCCCTTGAACAGGCTATCGGTGGTCTCGCCGTGATGGGCAATGCCGATGCATCCGGCGTCGGCCACGGTCTTGATGCCGGCCGCGTCGCCCGATGCGATGACGATGAAGTGCATCCGGCCGCCGGAGTCGGTGAACTGCCGGTACAAGTCGGCGTGGCCGACCCCGCCCTGCCAACAGTTGATGCCCACCTCCCGGCACCGGCGGAGGGTCTTCAGGATCTGTTCGGGCGTGTAGTAGGCCTTCATCTCGTGGTTGACGAAGACCGACAGGTGCGAGCCTGCGCCGAACGGATTCGCGCCGCAGACCAGGCGCGAGATGGCGTGTTGCCCGAGTCGGATCTGCGGCAGTTCCGGCTTGGGCTCGGCGGCTGGAGCAGCGGCACCGTACTGCGCGCCCACCAGGACGGCGGGCAGCGCCATCGCCTTCTTGAGGAAGTCGCGGCGGCCAGCACCCAAGTCGCCCGATTCGCAGGTCATGGCACGCTCTCCTTCATCCTGAAACCTTTCAGCGATCTCAGGCCAGGTCCTTCCACACGGGGTCCAGTGCCGAAATCACCTGCCGGTACCGCGCGTACTTGGCGTCGTAGAGGTCTTTCTTCGAGGCGTCGGGCTGCTGGGTCCGCGAGAAGTGGACCATGGCCTCGACGGCCTCCGTGTAGCCGGGGTAGCATCCGGCGGCGACGGCGGCCGCAATGGCGGCGCCCAGGGCGCCCAGTTCCGTTCCGTCGGGCATCTGGACGGGCGTCTGAAAGATGTCGGCGAAGATCTGGACCCAGACCTCGCTGCGCGCGGCGCCGCCCGTGAAACGGATGACCTCGGGCATCTCGCGGAACTTCAGGAGCCGGTCCACGTGCGCCCTGTGCCCGAAGACGACGCCCTCGTAGATGGCCCGGAGCACGTGCCCGCGCGTATGCCAGCCGCTCATGCCGACCAGGCTCGCCTTCGCATCGGGACTCACGTTCGAGCCGTACAGGAACGGCAGGAAGACGATGGGCGCTTCGTCGGGCGCGGTGGCGGCCACGGCCTCGTTGACGACGTCGAAGACGGAACGACGCTGGGTCTCGGCCTTCTCCTTCTCGGCCCCGAAGAACTCGGTGACGAACCATTCGAGGTTGCTGGCACTGGTGGCGCTGCCCTCGAGCATCAGGTACCAGCCGGGGATGCTGAAGCAGGACGTCATGAAGACGTCCTCGTCCACGACGGGCGTCCGGGAGATGTACTGGTTGTTGCCCCAGGTGCCGGCGATCATGCAGAGTTGGCTCTCGTCGATGATGCCGGTCGCCAGGGCGCAGGCGTCGATGTCGAACATGCCGCCGGCCACGGGCGTGCCGGCCGCGAGGCCCGTCTCGGCGGCGGCCTCGGGGGTGACCTCGCCGCAGAGGTCGGCCGTGCGGACGAGCGGCGGCAGAAGGCCGCGCATCTCGGCGATGCCGAAGGCCGCGAGCACCTCGTCGTCGTAGTCGGCGGTCCCGACGTTCAGGAGGCCGGTTCCGGAGAAATCCGTCAGTTCGGCCTGGATCTTGCCCGTCAGGCGGAACCGGAGGTAGTCCTTGCACATGAGGACCCATCCGGCCCGTTTCATCACGTCGGGCTCGTTGTCGCGGAGCCACGCGAGCAGGGCGCCCGGCTGGGCGGGCCAGATGCTCTGCATCATCTTCGGGCGGACGACCTTGTCCACGCCGTCGGCCAGCCACCGGTCGGTGATACCTCGGGCCCGCGAATCGGTGGACATGATGGCGTCGCGGACGGGAACGCCGTCTTTGTCGACGAGGTACAGGCCGTTGCCGTGCCCCGCGCAGGCGACGCAGGCGATGTCGCCCGCGTCGATGGCGGCCGCCTGGAGGACCTCGCGGACGGCGTCGCAGGTGGCCTTCCACATCTCGGGGATGTTGCGTTCCAGGTGACCCGGCCGGGGCGTGAGGGTCTCGGTCTTTCGCGACGCGACCGCGACCTCTTTGCCATCGAGGGTGAACAGGGCGGCCTTCGACATGGTGCAGCCCGAGTCGGTTCCGAGCAGGTACGTGGCCATGGGCCGTGCCTCCTAATGCTACCCCGCTACTTTGGCGGCGGGTCTGGAGTACCCGCCGCGTATGGCGGGCTATCTGCGCCCCAGGTGGGGCGTCACGTAGGGGCGTAGCATGCTACGCCCCTACAGGCGCGGTGGGTGCGGAAACTCACCGCGCGGCTGACCCTCTAACGCGTGCCACAGGCGCGGCCCGTACGGGCCGCGCGAAGCGCGCCAGGACATTCTCCGGTCGCGATCGCGTGCCGGCCCCTCTACTCCTCTTCCTCGGCGGGAGATCCTTAGGCCGGGGTCTCCTCCGCCTTGACCGACTCGGCCGCCTTGGCGGCCGCCGGGTCGCGGAACAGCAACACGAACAGCACCAAGAGGACGGCCGCGACAATGGTGTTCACGTTCCACAGCGGCTGCCAGTTGATGATCTTCTCCGCGCCTTCTCCCACGGTGTTGGTCTCGATGAGCCACCCGTTCAGGAAGTTGCCCACGAGCAGGCCGACGCCGAAGATCAGGAACAACAGGCCCTGAGCCTGCGCCTTCATCTCCTTGGGCGCCTTACGGTCAACGTAGATCTGGCCGCCCACGTAGAAGAAACCGAAGATGATGCCGTGGACCAGGATGGCCGTGTAGTAGAGCGGCTCCTGCTCGTAGTTGTTGCCCAGGGCCAATGTCACGTAACGGACGACCAAGGCGACCAGGCCGAGCACGACCGTCCACTTCAGGCCGAAGCGGGCGATGGCCAGCGGCACCAGCAGCATCAGGAAGATCTCAACCAACTGTCCCCAGTTCATCGTCGCGGTCACGAGTTTGAAGCCCTTGGCCTGCAGGAAGGCCGCCTGGAACGTCCAGTAGGCCGAGAAGGGAATCGTGGCAATCAGGGTGCCCAGCATCAGGACCGCAAAGTGCCAGTCCTTCATGAGCCCCAGGGACCGAAGGCCCATCACGTCGATGATGGAGGTCTTCTGGCCCTTGGCCGGAGGGGGCGTATGCGGCAGCGCCAAGGCGAACACCGCCCCCGCCAGGGCCACGCCCGCCCCGCAATACAGCGGTATCGCCGTCCCGTCGATCGCGACGTCCCACAGGCCCTTGGCCACGATGCTGAACAAGCCCGCCGCCACCCAGCCGATCGAACCAAACACCCGAATCTGCGGGAACTTCTCCGACGGGCTGTGGCTCATGGCGATGGAACTGGTCAGACCCCACGTCGGCATGTAGCACAGCATCGACAGCAGAAGCAGAACGAACAGGGGCAGCGGAGCCGTGACCTGCGTTGACGCGAGCAGCAACACGGCTGTGGCCAGGTTGAGTACGGCCAGCACCTTCTGCGACGCGAAGTTGCGGTCGGCGAACATGCCGATGAGCGGGGAGGCCAGGCACCCCAGCGCCATCGAACTGGCGATCAAGGCCATCTCCAGCCCGCCCATCCCCAGTTTCCCGACGTACGCGGTCAGTTGGACGAACCAGACCGCAATCAGCATGTACTGCAGGAACATCATGCCGCTCAGCCGGATTCGTACGCCCATTGGCATCTTGGCCATGGCTCGTGTGCCTCCTCTTGCGGGCCGGTCCTGCCGGGCCCTTCTGCCCTGACCCCTCGGTTCGCTTCCGAGAATCCTCTATCGCATCAGCATGCCGCCGCTCACGTCCACCGTGGCGCCGGTCATGAAACTCGCGCGGTCGCTGGCGAGGAACACGACGACGTTGGCCACCTCTTCGGGCAGACCCAGCCGGCCGATGGGAAGACGGGCGTTGAACTTCGCCGGGTCGGCATCGACGTAGGGCTTGAGCATCTCGGTGTACATCAGTCCCGGCGCCACGGCGTTGACGCCGATGCCGTGAGGCGCCATCTCCCGCGCCAGCGACACCGTGAACGCCACGATGGCGCCCTTGGAGGCGTCGTACGCCGACTTGCCCGACCGCGAGCCGCGAAACGCCGCCTGCGACGCCACGTTGACAATCCTGCCGGTGCGCTCGGCCGCCCGCAGACGGCGCACGAGTTCCCGCGAGCCAAGGAACGTCCCCGTCATGTTCACCTGGAAGGCGTAGTTCCACTCCTTCTCGGTGATCTCGGTCGTGGGCACCACGGGGCAGTAGGCGGCGTTGTTGACGAGCACATCGACGGGCCCGAGGTCCTTCTCCACGCGGTCGAACATGGCGACGATGTCGGCCTCTCGGGAGACGTCGGCCGGCACAGCCAGGGCACCGGCGCCGTGGGTCGCTTTAATCTCCTCGACGACGGCGGCGGCCTCGTCGGCCAGGTCCACCTTGCCGTCGGCGCTGCGGAAGTAGTTGACGGCCACCCTGGCGCCCTCGGCCGCCAGGCTGAAGCAGATGGCCTTGCCCAGGCCGCGCGACCCGCCCGTCACGATGCCGACCTTGTCCGTCAGGTTCAGGTCCACCGCAAGACTCCCGTTTGCCCAAACGGATTCGCCCCGGCCGACGCCCTCTTTGGAGCAGTTCACGATTGAATGTAGCGGATCCTCGCGCGGTGGGCAATCTTGCCCACCGCGTAGCGCGGCGCCTCCGTCGCGCGGCGGGCAGGATTGCCCGCCGCGCAACGCGCTACGGGCAAGCGTCAACTGCTTTAACCGCCGGCGGGCCGGCTGCGGCCGTCCTTTCTACGGTTTCAGGACGACCCTGAGCGACTCGCCGCTCTGCATCAGGTCGTACGCCTTGAAGAGGTCGTCCAGGCCCAGGACGTGTGAGGCGAGCCCGTCGGCGGGCACCGAGCCGCCGGCGAGCAGTTGGACCGCCCTGGCGACGTGGGCGGGCGTCGAATCACTCGTGCCGACGACCCGCAACTCGCCGTAGTGAATGGGCCGGCTGTCCAGCGAGATCGTGCTCTCGCCCTTGGGCAGCGACGCGAAGAGGCACACCGTCCCGCGCTTCCGCACGAGCAGCGGCGCCCCCTCCTGGGGCGGCGCGGCCGGGGCCGCCACGATGGCGACGTCGGCGCCCAGGCCGTCGGTCTCGGCCATGACGATCTCGGCCAGGTCCTCGGTCGCCGGATTCACGAGCCGGTCGAAGCCGAAGGGCTCGCACATGGCGAGCCTCGTGTCGTTGATCTCGGCCACGATGAGTTTGGCGGCCCCGAACTCGCGGGCCATGCAGGCGTTCATGATGCCCATCGGGCCGGCGCCGATGACCAGGACCGTGTCGCCATCTTGGATGTCACAGTTCTCGCAGGCGTTGACGGTGCAACTCAGGGGCTCGGCCAGGGCGGCGTGCTCGGCCTTCACGCCCTCCGGCACCTTGACCACGTGACCGTTCTCGACGGCCCGCGCGGGGATGGTCGTGTACCCGGCCATGCCGCCGGGGTAACTGAACCCCATCGGCACGAGGTCCGCGCAGAGGTTCGGCCAGCCGCGCTGGCAGTAGGCACACTTGCCGCACGACACCGACGTGGCCATGACGATCCGCTCGCCGGCCGCGAAGCCCTCGACCCCTTCGCCCACCATCTCGATGAGGCCGGTGAACTCGTGTCCCATGACCATCGGGGCCTTGATGCGGGGATTGCCGTGGAGGTACGTCTTCAGGTCGGTGCCGCATACGGCGCAGGCGTCGATCTTCACGCGCAGTTCGCCCTCGCCGCACGACGGCACGGGGACGGTTTCGACGCGGATGTCGCCGGGCGCATGATAGACGATCGCCTTCATGGAGCCGCTCATTCGGGCGCTCCGTCGAGGACCGCTTCGGTCGAGGCCACGCCCAGGCGCTTGCAGCCCTGCTCCAGGTACGCGACGGCGGTCTCCCACGTGCGGACGCCGCCGGAGGCCTTGACGCCCATCGTCGCCCCCACGGTCCTGACCATGATGTCGATGGCCTCGGGCGTGGCGGGCCCGTCGCCGAAGCCGGTGGAGGTCTTGACGAAGTCGGCGCCGGCGGCCTCGGCCAGTTTGCATGCCTGGGCCAGTTGCTCCGGCGAGAGCCAGCAGATCTCCAGGATGACCTTGACGAGTGCCCCCGCCTTCCCGGCCTCGGCCACGACGGCCTCGATGTCTTTCTGAACGGCCTCGTGGTTGCCCGAGAGGAACTGGCCGATGTTCATGACCATGTCCAACTCGTCCGCGCCGTCCTCAATGGCAAGGCGGGCTTCCAGCGCCTTCGTCTCGGGCCGGTTGCTGCCGTGGGGGAAGCCGATGACGCACGCCACGGTCGTCTCGCACCCTTTGAGTTCGGCGGCGGCCAGGGCCACGTCGGTCGGCCGGACGCAGAAGTTCCCCACGCCGCGCGCCTTGCACATGCGTGCCCCGTCGATGACGTCCTGTGTGTTGGCGAACGGTTTCAGGACCGCGTGGTCGATCGCCTTGGCCACCTGCTCCCTGGTAAACATGCACGTTCTCCTGGCTCAGCGGCCATGCCCACGCTTGCGTGTGCATGCCGTGGCGACAACTGATTGGGCTCGTAGCCCAGGGGCTTGCGCCGCTTACTTACGTGCGCGGCTAGTTTTCTCACGTGGCTGGTCGGGCGCGAGTGTAACTAGCCGCGAGCGTAAGCGAGCGGGTGCCGTTCTCGCCACAGCAAAAGACTTACCTGACCCCGCTCAGTGCATCTCCCGGCCGCCGGTCACGTTGATGGCCTGGCCGGTCATGTAGTCGGCCCCTTCGGAGGCGAGGAACCGCGTGACGGCCACGATGTCCGCGATGCTCGCCAGGCGGCCCAGGGGCACCTTCGCCGTGAACTTCCTGACGACCTCGTCGCGGGGCATCGCGAGGTTCTTGATGTACCCGGCCGAGACGTTGTCCCAGACGCCGGTGTTCTCGGTAATGCCGGGGCACAGGCAGTTGACCGTGATACGAGCGCCGGCCAGTTCGTACGCCAGGGCCTGCGTCATGCCCATGATGGCCGCCTTGGCGCCCGAGTAGTGGGTCATCAGCGCCGAGCCGGTCTTGCCGGACTTCGACGAGAAGTTGATGATCTTGCCGTAGCCGCCGGCCTTCATCAGCGGGACCACGTGCTTGATGAAGAGGAACGTGCCCCGGCAGTTGACGGCAAACACCC
>Ga0307379_10010439_pt1 | contig 12293 bp, 8 predicted proteins | sample UN2MG_FD_202237 | JGI IMG/M metagenome (GOLD analysis project Ga0307379, IMG submission 202237) | Soil microbial communities from Risofladan, Vaasa, Finland - UN-2 | ecosystem: Environmental > Terrestrial > Soil > Coastal area > Acid sulfate soil | place: Finland: Risofladan, Vaasa | collected... | reverse complement strand
AATGCGCGCGTGTCGGTGCTGAGGGTGTCACCTGTGGTGAAGATGATGCGCTTGGCCAGCTCCGGATGCGCGCTTCTGACCTTCTGATAGAACCCCTGGCCCCCGAGACCAGGCATCCTCACATCGCAGATGATGATGTCGTACTCCTCATTCTCCAGCTGCTCCAGTGCCTTTTCGGCGGAGTCCAGGGCCACTGTCCGGTGGCCCGTCCGCTCGAGGATGCGCGCGATCACCTCCAGGATTTCCTGCTCGTCGTCTATGAGGAGGATTCTCCTAGCGGGTTGGGCGGGCGTAGCTTCTGGCTGTGATGACTGTCCTGGACAATCAAGGGGATGCGCGACGATAGGCAACTCGACGGTGAAGACCGAACCCTTCTCGGGCTGGCTCTCGGCCCATATCCTCCCCCCGTGCTCCTGGACGATACCGAACGCGATGGACAGTCCCAGGCCAGTGCCCTGGCCAACGTCCTTGGTGGTGAAGAATGGATCGAAGATCTTGCCCAGTGCATCTTGCGGGATTCCGGGGCCATTGTCAATGACCTTGATGCGGATGACTTCGCCGGCCGTTTCGGACCTGACGACCAGGCGCCGTGGGCCCGGTGACTCCATCACGGCCTGGTGGGCGTTGTTCAAGAGGTTGAGGAACACCTGCTGTAGTTGCTGCGGGGCCACCATGGTCCATGGTAGGTGCTCGTCGAGTTCCTTCACCAACTGTACATTGTCAACTTTGAACTGGTACGATCTGAGCTCCAGAGTATCTCTCAATACGTGGTTGATATCTGCGTATCTCTTCTCGGCTGTTTCCTTGCGAGCAAAGGTCAGGAGGTTCTCAATGATTCGAGCACTGCGCTGAGCTTCCTGATATATGGTCTGCAGATCTTCCCTTATCTCGGGGCTGACGTCAGCAGCCTGGAGCAGCTGCGCATAGCCCATGACCGAGGTCAAGGGGTTGTTCAGTTCGTGGGCGACGCCCGAGACCAGTTCCCCGATGGCGGCCAGCTTCTCGGTCTGCAGGAGCTGCGACCGCAGAGCCTTGTCTTTCGTGATATCTCTGACAGTGTGCACCGTGCCCTTGAAATCGCCTTCGGTGTCGAAGATGGGGAAACTGAAGATGTGCAGGGTCTTTCTCAGCTCTGGCTCCTCCATCTCGATCGACGTCGGCTCCCTGGTTCGCATCGCCTGACGGTGGGGACATGAGGCACTAGTGGGGCCCTCGCAATAGGAGAAGATCTCGAAACAGCGCCTGCCGATCAGCTCTTCCAGAGGTCTCTCGAGTATTCCCGCCAAGGCCGGATTCGCCCTGAGTATTTTGAACTCCTCGTCGTAGATGGCTATGCCGTCCGTTATGGCTTTGAACGTGTCTTCCCAGTCCTTCTCACCCGCCGCTGCCTTCTGGAATAGCCGTGCATTCTCGATGACGACTGCCACTTGACCAGCCAGCGTGGACAGGAAGCGCACGGTGTCATCGGAAAAAGCTGCGACTTGATCGCTCTCCACGTTCAGAACACCGATGACCATGTTGCCCACCGCCAGCGGCACGCACGTTTCGGAGCGTATGCTCTCCTCAGCCATGATGTAGCGAGGGTCCAGTGATACGTCCGGGACGTTCTGCGGCAGTCCGGCGAGGGCGACCCAACCGGTGATGCCCTCTCCCAGCGTGGGTTCGATTCTGTCCGCGACGTCTGGCTTGTACCCCACGCCGGCCGTCATCTTCAGCTTGTTCTCCTCCTCGTCTATGAGCATCACGGCCAGGTTTGAGAAGCCCAGTGTGTTGTGCAGGGCTCCAACTATGCGGTTCAAGATCTCCTGGAGATCAAGCGTGGAGGTGGCGGCCACGGATATCTCGTGCAGGGCGGATAGTTCGTCCAGTCTCGCCCGGGTCCTCTGGTACAGCTGTGCGTTCTCGATAGCCAGCGTCGCCTGACTGGCCAGTGCTCCAAGGGAAGCCAGTTGTTCGTCACCCACTTCTCTTGAGCGACTTGTGGCAGCGCAAAGAGCACCCAATGGCCTGTGGTCGAGCATCAGAGGTACGGTGACAATGGTCCCCAAGTCGAGCATGTCCTGGAGCGCGATGGCCTCACTCTCATCGCTGATTGATTTGAACAACTCGGCCAGCCGATCCGTGGTCAAGATCCGACCCTCGGATAGTGCCGCTGCCACGACCCCACTCTCAGGATCCACTGGTAGCCGTAACCCTGGCAACTCCACACCAGCTAGGCCTTCGATGTCCTGGAGTTGGGACCTGCTGAGCCCGCTGACCGCGAGCTGTTCTACCATCATCGTCTCCGGCTCCACGATGCCGATGGCGGCCACTGAAAAGCCCAAGGCCTGGACCACGCTATCTGCGATGCTCTGGAGAACCTTGTTCAGGTTCAGGGTGCGCACCAGCGAGGCACCTGTTTGCTGGATCGCGACCAACTGCCTGTTCATCACCTCGAGGTCGGCCAGGTGTGACTTGATCTCCTCATAGAGCCGGGCGTTCCGCATGGAGACGCTGAGTTGGTCCGCGATGGCTTGCAGGGACATCAAGTCTGAGTGGTCGAAAGCGTTCAGTTGCGCTGAGTTGACGTCGAGCGCAGCGACCACTTGCGCACCGATCTGGATGGGGACCACAAGTTCCGATTTGGTGAAGGGTTTGTCTGGAAAGCCCTCCTTATACCGGGGATCCTGTGCCACATCGTTGACGACGAGAGGCTTTCCTTCCCTGACCGCCCAGCCGATGAGGCCTTCGTGGATGCTCTGACGATATCCAGGCACATGCATGGAGCTGTCGCGACCGACGTCCGCCAACTGAACTATCTCGTCCTTTTCGTCGTCTGTGACGAGTATGGACACGAAGTGGTAGTCGAAGGCCTCCTGGATGGCGACTGCTGTCTCTTGGAGCAGTTCGTCCAGGTTGAGGCTCGAGGTAGCCCGTCGTCCGACCTGGTTGATCACACCCAACTGGACTGCGCGACGTTTCTGTCGCGCGTACAAGCGGGCGTTCTCGATAGCCATGGCCACTTGGTTGCCTATTGTCGTGGCCAAGTCCACTTGCCAGCTTGAGAATCGGCGCGCCTCCGTTGTGTAGTCCAGGGCCAAAAGACCGATGATCTCTTCTCTGGTGACGAGGGGAACTAGGAGGAGGCTCTTGACGCCAAAGGGCTCGATCCACATTCGTGGGAGGCGATAGACGGACTTGGCGTCGAGGACGATCGTTTTCCCTTGTCTTACGACGTCAACGATGACGGGAATATCATCCACCTTGTCGGCGGTGAGGCTGTTCTTGAAGGTCTCCCACTGCTCGCTGTCAGTGGATCCCGAGGCGAACTGCGACATCATGGGAAGCAGTGTACTACTGTCCCTGTCAAGCAGCAGGATGCTGCATCGCTCGGCCATGCACGTCTGGGCTGTCTTCTGGGCCACTACTTTCAGTACCTGGATCGAGTCCAGCGTTGAACCGATGGCTTGAGCGATCTCGTTCAACACCGCCAGGTCGTTGACCCGGCGCTCCTTCTCTGCGAACAGCCTGGCGCTGCCCACACCCACCGCTAAGTGGCGTGCGATGAAGTCCAGAAGTTGAAGGTCAACGGGTCCAAAGGGTTCACGTCCGTTATCGAGCAAGGTCACTGTGCCCAGAATGCCTGCTTTGGACAGCAGCGGCGCGCAAACGAGCGACTGGAACTCCTCTCCTCCCATGATGGGTGCGGCCCCGGTATCACCTGGGGAAGCGTCAACCAGAACCGGGCGCCTGATATCGACCACTTTGCCCGGAGCCTGCTCTCCCACCTTAAGTCGCGGGTAGGTTCTCACATACTCTGCCGACAACCCCCTTTGAGTGTGGAGTGTCAGTTCCTGGCCGTTTTCGTTGAGGAGGTGTATCGCACCCTTCTCGGCGTCGAGGAACTCCACTGCTTTGTCGAGGGCCGTGTTCAGCAGCTTGTCCAGATCAAAGATGCCGCTGAGGGAGGAGACTACGCTGCTCAGGGGTTCAAGGTCTGTCATGAGGTGGGTCTTCGCGTTGAGCGCTCGTCCTCTTTTGATGCCAGGGTCTTTCATCTGCGCGTTCCTCTAGAGAGAATCACGCCGAGGGGTTGCCCACGCAACTCTCACTGAGAGCTTCCAGCTTCAGCAACCACGACTCTCTGAACCGGCTGAGGTGCTCGTCGATCTGGATCTTGTGCTTCTGTAGCATGTCAGGTGGGACCGTAGGGATGACGGATCCGATTCCTGGCCAGTTGATCGAGCTCACCTCGGTTCTGTGACGATCCATGTTCACGTCTCTGCAAACTGGATGACTGAGACAAGCGGTTCATTCTACCGCATGGTGCCGGGCACCGCCCGCAGATGGCTTCAGCCCTAGCTCCCGAGCAGCTCTGCGACCTTCTCTTGCAGGTCTTGCAGCTTCAGCGGCTTTGCCAGGTAATCATCGGCGCCGGTGTGGAGGATCCTCCGGACGTTCTCTTCAGTGGCGAATCCTGTGATAGCTAGGATCTTGATATGCAGGGTTGCCGCGTCGGTCTTCACTCTTCGACAGACCTCGAAGCCATCCATGCCAGGCAACATGATGTCCAGGATGATCAGATCGGGGTTGAAGGTTACGACTTGCTGTCCGGCGTCGAAGCCGTCTGCGGCTGTAGCCAGCTCGTATTTACCTTCCAGGAGTAGCGCACCTTCGATGAACGTGACCACCGTTGGTTCGTCATCCACGATGAGTACGCGCTTTCTGCGGCGGACCTTGCCAAAGAAGCCTTCATCTATAAACATGCCGTGGTGCAGAAGGAAGTCGCGGAAATCGCTGCGCAGGATGCGGTAGTGTCCGCCCGGTGTCGTGAAGACTGGCAGCTTCCCGGAGTCGATCCATTTGAGGACCGCTGCGCTGGTGACTTCGCAGTAGCTGGCGATATCGCCGGTGGTGAGGAACCTCTGCCTTCTCATACCGTCTCCTACTCGCCTCACCACCTGAGGCGAGTTAGCATTGTTGGTGTTGTGTGTATTCTTGCAGTTTGCTTCCAGTCTACAAACATTCTATGTGCATAGCAATAGGAAAAAAGTACCTACTTACCGCGCCACATAGTTGTGGTGTAATGGGTTGAATCAGAACCTGAGTGCCCAGCGACGGAAGAAGGATGCCTTGCATCTGGTCTTGGCGAGGATCGCCGGCGTCATCCCACGTGGATGGGCCTTCGGGTGCGATCCGCTGCCTCGGGGTACGAGAGCGGGGACTTATCCTGAGACCTTGCCGATCTCGCCTGCTCCCGACCTGCCGGCGATCGCGGGGTGGACTTCTTCGGATCAGGCATCGCCAGCAAAGCCGTACTCTCCTGACCTGCTCACCTGTATAGGGGCTTCCCCGGTGGCTGCGGGCGAGCTGCGCCCCCTCGGAACGATGTGGCGTGGGCCAGTTGTCGCTGCGCTGGCGACTTCACTTCAACTATCACCACGGACGGCGACTCACGCCCTTGAGGATCGATGGCGCTGAAGGGGAGACGGACCGTACGAAGGGTAGGCGATGGCGCGAGTCAGGTTCGAGGCACAGGTCAAAGGAGGGGTGACTGCTGCCGGGAAGCAAGTCCGAAACAGCGGCGACCCCTAGCTGTCCTTCTCGCGGTTGATGTCGAGGAGGCCTTTTACCTCTTCATCCGATGTCTGATCGAAGACGTTGTAGAATGCTCCCACCGCCCAGAATATCTCAGGAGCGTGCAGACAGACGAGCTCATCGACCTCCTGTCGCAGACTCTCGATACTGTCCCGAGGTCCGACTGGAACTGCCAGGATCAACTTGGCTGGCTCTTGGCTCTTGACAGCTTTGATAGTGGCGAGGGTAGTCGCGCCGGTTGCCACTCCGTCGTCGACGAGGATGACTACTTTACCTGCCAGTTCGGGGCTTGGCCCTTCTCCTCGGTACTCGGCCATTCGCCTGTGGATCTCTTGCTTCTGTCTGTCTGATTCCTCTTCCACGTAGTCTTGCGATACGCCGAGCCTCCTCACCAATTGGTGGTCAATGAGCAGCGTTCCGTCGCTCGCCACGGCTCCGATAGCCAGTTCGGGGTTATGGGGTGCTCCGATCTTGCGTGTGATGTAGACGTCAAGAGGGGCGCCCAGGGCTTTTGCGATCTCGTGGCCGACAACGACACCACCGCGGGGAATGCCCAGCACGATCATGTTGGGCGTCTCCTTGAATGACTCCAGTTCCCCAGCCAGCGCCTTCCCGGCTTCGCGGCGATCTTGAAACAGCATGGTGGCCTCCCTCCTCTAGTCTATGGCCAACGCCAGTGCCTTCTGCACAGCGTCAGCGGGGTCGGTGGCGGGGATCATGCCTTTCGCCTCGTCCCAGCCCTCTCTACTCAATTGCCAGGAGCGCAGCCCCACGACGGGGATCCCCTGTTTCAGGGCGTGCGCTATCTCCGACAACGTGCCGAAGCCTCCGCGAACTGCTATCACCGACTGTCCCGAACTGACCACGATCACGTTCCGTGCTTCTCCCAGGCCTGTCACAATGGGGATGTCAACGTAAGGGTTCGCGTCGCGGCGGCTGCGGCCCGGCAGGACACCGATGGTCAGGCCTCCCGCACTTTTGGCTCCGCGGCAGGCAGCTTCCATGACACCACCCAATCCTCCGCATACCACGGCGGCTCCGCTCTCTGCCACCAACCGCCCCACCTCCTCGGCCAGGCTGGCGGTGTCCGCTGAGCAGGAACCGTCCCCGATCACGGCCACTATCATCCTCGTTCCTCCAGTGGCACAGCCGCCAAGCGCGTGTGCCTGGCCCCTGCGGGAGAGAGTTCGCTCTTCATCAAGCAAACTTCGCGTACCTGCATCTCGCCCAGTGAGCCGACCGCTTGCTCCTGGATCAAGTCCCCGAGGCGGCGCCGGTCTCTGTCGGTGACACGCCGAGCCACTCGCCCCAGGGTCAGGTGCGGGGTGTACCCCCGCTTCTCTGGCAGATACCCCAGCACTGAGAGTCGATCTTCAATGGCGGTCTGGAGCCGAACCAGTGTTGTGGTATCTCCGCCTACTCCCACCCATATCACATTAGGCCGCTTGGTGGTCGGAAAGCAACCAAGTCCGCCGAAGCTGATGGTGAAGGGCATCACACCATCTCTCCCCTGGGTCACGGCGAGGACTATCTCCTTGATTTTGCTTGCCGGCACATTGCCCAGGAACTTCAGGGTGAGATGTACGCCATCGGGTTTGACCCAGCGCACCTCATCCGCGACGCCCTTGCTTTCCAGGGATCGCTGGATGCGGCTCAACTGGTGCCTCAGCTCTTCGTCGAGTTCTATGGCCACGAAACTCCTGATCTGTTCCATTCTCTTGTGGCTGAGATTATAGCACACCAGTCCTGCTGTCTTCAACCTACTGTGCGAATCTTGACCTGGCCACTGCGATGTGTCCCGCGCACCCGCCAGTACCTCTCCGCGAACCCCTCTTCAGGGCTCACAGCCTGTGCGTACTCACGCACGCGTTGGGCCATGGCTTCTGCGTTACCAAAGAGACAGGCCGTTTGTGACCGATAAGCGGCGATCGCCTCAATCTTTGCTTTCAGACATTTCTCGCCGAATGGTTGCAGCTCTGACTCCCACACTCGAGTTCTGAGCGCCGGGCCGGTCAACGTAGGGATAGTCCTCGTAGAACACGACCTCGTCGGCCGGGGGACGCAGACTGAGCAGTGCATTTCTGACCAACTGGTGATCCACGTGGTTTCCCACGGAGAGCGGCGCGTAGGTTATTGAGTCCGGAGACGAGCGTATGTCAGCGATGGCTGCCGCTACCTGAGATGGGAAATTGGCATCTGCGGGATGGATAGAACCGAAGAGCTCCTCGTCTGAAGAGTAGAGGAAGGAGCCGCCATGGGAGCGGTAGATAGCATCTGGGTATTCCAAATGCAGGCAGTCTGCGCCCAATTGGGCCATGGCTCTCCGGTCCTCTTCACCCCGCATGGCTGCGGGGGAGGGGTCGTTTCCCCATCGAGCGTGCGTCTGGGCGGCGAATTCGGATAGGTCCCTATGTTGCGGCGCACCGGCCAAGACGGTGACCACCAGTACGTGTGTCCCGCCGAGGACCTGCCGGCGGATCAGCCCACCACAGGATAGGGCGGCATCATCCAGGTGCGGCGATACATAGAGGGCTCGTCTGCTCATGTTCAGTGTCCCCAACGGGCAAGAGTATCACACCCCGCTCTTGGGGGCCACAGGTGTGGCTGACGGAAGCGCGAACGGGGAGGCCCGATACCGGTGCACAGGTCGATCACTTTTGACTGAAGCCTGCGATCTGCTCAGCCTGTGGCAGAGGTGCCTGCAACGATCCCATATCCGCTGCGTCCCGATCTTCGCTTGACTTTGTCGCAAAGTGTGGTAACATACTTCACAAAAAAGCGCGGAGGCTCTAGTAGAGGTGAAGAGAACTTTGCTCGCAGTTCTTGTATTCGTGATTGTAGTACTCACGGCCTGCAGTGCTCCCGAGGTCCCCCCGCCACCGTCAGGGATACCCTCCCCTCGGCCGAGGGGTACCGACACGCCAACGCCAGCGAATGATGAAGAGGCGGTGATGCAGCTCCTGAACGCTGAGGCAGAGGGAGTTGTTTCGCAGGACATTGACCGCCTGATGGAGATCTGGCACCAGGATGGCGTGGTGACTGACGCCAACCATACTCCGGACAACCCGTCCGATGATCGGGTTTGGAGTGGCATTGCCGCGATTCGTGAGAGATACGTGAACGAGATCTTTCCATCGGCTCCCAGTGCGGTGACCCACCCTGACGCGGAGGTGACCGTGGAGGGTGACACCGCCACAGCCCTCAGCACCACCACGATTGGGATAGACCATGCACCTGGTGGCGATAGATGGACCTTTGCCAAGACCAACGGCCGTTGGTTGATCACCAGTCTGACCTTCAATCTCGAAGCCCAGTAGTCCTGCTGAAGGCACCACTGGTAGCCCAGTGAGGACTGCGTGGCGGTGGGGAAGGTGATCGCTCCCGACCGCCATTTTGTCCCGGAGACCTGTTTCGAAAGGAGAGGGAGCGAACGGTGGGTGAACTAGACCGCATCATCAGAGTGGCTCGAGGAGAGGAAGAGGCTGAGCTGTTGCTGAAGAACGCTCGGCTCGTCAATGTGCTTTCAGGCGAGATTCACGAGACGGATGTCGCTGTAGCCAGCAATCGCGTTGTGGGACTGGGGGAGTACGAGGCCAAGGAGGTCTTGGATCTGCAGGGCTCCTATTTGTGTCCCGGTTTCATCGACGGCCACGTCCACATCGAAAGCTCGATGCTGCGTATCCCCGAGTTCGCTCGGGTGGTGGTGCCCCACGGGACGACTACGGTTGTGGCCGATCCTCATGAGATAGCAAACATCCTCGGGTTGGATGGCATTCTCTACATGATGGAGTCAAGCAAGGGTAGTCCTCTAGCAGTGTACTTCATGTTGCCTTCGTGCGTTCCATCCACCGAGTTGGAGACCGCCGGCTCCCGGCTCATGTCCTATGATCTCTCTCCGCTGCTGCGGGAGGACTGGGTGGTCGGAGTGGCGGAGATGATGAACTACCCAGGTGTCCTGGACAGGAACGGGGATGTTCTGGCGAGGATAGCCATCGCCGGAGGCAAGCGCGTGGACGGCCATGCGCCGCGCTTGTCTGGGAAGGACTTAAACGCCTACATTGCCGCCGGCATTGCTTCGGACCACGAGAGCAGCTCCCTCGAGGAGGCCAGGGAGAAGCTACAGCTGGGGATGTACGTCATGATTCGGGAGGGCAGCGTCGCCAGAAACATGGAGGCCTTGCTGGAGCTGGTGACCCCTGAGAACGCGCGCAGGTGTATGTTCGTCAGCGACGACAACGATCCGGCACAGTTGCTCGAGCACGGGCACATGGATCACATAGTAGGGAAAGCCATAGGCTTGGGGCTGGAGCCTGTGCTGGCCATCCAGATGGCTACCATCAACGCTGCCGAGTACTTCGGGCTCCGGGACCTGGGTGCTATCGCACCTGGCTACCGGGCGGACATGGTGGTGTTCGACGACTTCGATAACTTCCGGATCGACAAGGTCTTTCGCGGTGGTCGCCTGGTCTCTGAGTTCGGCGAGATGCTTGACATGGGCGGCGAGCGGCGACCGGTTCCCCTGAGAGGTACCGTCAACGTGTCCTGGATAGAATTGGAGCACTTCCGCATCCAGGCGGAGGGCACGAGAGCCAGAGTGATCGAGCTGACTCCCAAGCAACTGGTCACCAGGCAGGTCGTGCACCCCGTCAAGACAGTCGACGGGGTGGCTGTGGCTGACGTAGAGCGAGACATGCTGAAGCTGGCCGTCATCGAGAGGCATCTAGCATCAGGGAACACCGGTCTGGGTTTTGTCAAAGGGTTTGGGCTGAAGCGTGGGGCTTTGGCGTCTTCAGTAGCCCACGATTCCCACAACATCATCGTGGTGGGAACCAATGACGAAGACATGATGACCGCTGCAGTGCAGATAGTGAAGATGCAGGGCGGCCTGGTCGTCGCCGCTGACGGAGAGGTTCTCGCTACCGTGCGCTTGCCCATAGCTGGGTTGATGTCGGAGAAGTCAGCGAAGGAGGTGAGCGTCGAGATGCAGGACATTGAGCAGGCTGCCAGGGATGTGGGCTGCACGGTCTCCACCCCCTTCATGGCCATGTCCTTCCTGGCTCTGCCGGTCATACCCCGCTTGAGGCTGACCGACAAGGGCTTGGTGGACGTGAAGAAATTCGGCTTCGTACCCCTCTTCGTCGACAGCTGATCGGGGAAGGCAGGAGAGGAGTGCTCACAAGTCCTGCCATCCGGCCGGCGGATCGGGAACGATCTGTCTGACCATGGCTCTGCTCCCCGGGCGAGGGCTGCGCCCCACAGGCTTCGATCATGCCCCAGTCACTGCCCCGCAGGTCTCAAGAAGGCTAGAGCCGTTCGCTGTTGATTCATGCCCCACGAGAGGAGAGCATCGCCCGGACAGAGGGCGGACTATGGGGGTTCCAGGCCGTGTTCATCAAGGAGTGCTGCGTCTGCGAGGATCGCCTGCGTCGGCGCATCCGCCACTACTCGCCCCCGATCCAGGACTACAGTACGTGGCAGCAGCTCGTCCACCAGTCGAATGTCGTGGGTGGCCACGATCATGGCTTGAGGCAGCGACCTGAGAAGGCGAATCAAACCTCGTCTCGCGCGGGGATCCAATTCACCGGAAGGCTCGTCGAGGGCGAGGATCGCCGGTCGCATCGCCAGCACAGTCGCTATGGCTACACGCTTCTTCTCCCCCAGACTGAGATGGTGTGACATGCGACTCTGGAAACCTTCCATCCCCACTTCGGCCAGAGCCCAATTCACCCGGCTTCGCACTTCCTCCTCGTCCAGGTTCATGTGCAGGGGACCGAAGGCAACGTCCTCGAACACGGTCGGGGAGAAGAGTTGATCATCTGGATGCTGGAACACGAGCCCTACTTGGCTACGAACCAGGCCCAGGTTCCCATCGCCCACCTCTTGGCCCATGATCCGCACCGAACCCTGTCCTCTGAGGATGCCGTTGAGATGAAGCAGCAATGTGGACTTCCCCGCCCCGTTAGGTCCGACGAGCGCCACCTTCTCCCTCTCCCGGACTACCAGGTTGACTTTGTCGAGAGCTCGTCTACCGTCCGGATAGCTGAAGGTGACATCAGCCAACTCTATGACGGGCTGCGCCTTCCCCTCTGCTGCCCGGGGAATGTCGTCCATAGCCAGCCCGCGCTCCGGGGTGTGGGCTGAGTACTCAGGTGCAGCAACCATCTCACGGTCCTCTCTGGGAAAGACTCAGTACCAGCACGGCCAGGAGGTAGGCCAGGAAGGCGCCAATGATGACGAGATCACTGGGTCCCAGGTTTCCTGATCGCATGGTACGGATATCGCCCTTGAAACCTCTGGAGATCATGGCGGCGTAGATGCGTTCGCTCCGCTCGTAGCTCCGCAGAAACAGGGAACCAATCATGCCTCCCAGCACTCTTGCCCTCCAGAAGACGCTTCCTCCGGCTGCTCCCTTTGGGCTAGCGCTGCGAGCTTCTCTGGCGCGATGTAGACGGAGGGCTTCATCCGCGATGATGAAGATGTAGCGATACATGAAGGAGACGACTGATGCGAGTACTCTGGGCACCTTGAGCGACCTCATGGCGGCCACGAGATGGGGGAAGGTAGTGGTGGTAACGAGGGCGGTGGCAACGAGCACCGATAACCAGGCTTTGGCCAGAATGCTGACGAAGGCGATGATTCCCTCGTGGCTGACCGAGACGGTCCACCGAGCCAGTTGGAAGGCGGCGACCCTGGTCCCCTCTTGAGTGAAGATCAGG
>Ga0307379_10010437_pt1 | contig 12295 bp, 9 predicted proteins | sample UN2MG_FD_202237 | JGI IMG/M metagenome (GOLD analysis project Ga0307379, IMG submission 202237) | Soil microbial communities from Risofladan, Vaasa, Finland - UN-2 | ecosystem: Environmental > Terrestrial > Soil > Coastal area > Acid sulfate soil | place: Finland: Risofladan, Vaasa | collected... | reverse complement strand
TGGTGGAGCGGTCGCCGGAGGATGCCGAAGCGTGGTACGCGTTGGGTCGGGCGCGGGAGGGCAGCGGGCGAATGGCAAAGGCGGGGGAGGCTCATGCGAGGGCGATGGAGCTGTTCCTGAGACAGCGTAGGGGGGCGGAGGCGGTCGAGGCATATAAGGCGATGAGGGAGTACCGGGAGATGCCGGCGCTGCCGGAGGCGCTTGCGTTTCTGCTGGCATGCGCGCTCGCCGAAAGCGGCCACAGAGAGGACGCATTCAGGCTCTTCTGGGAGGTCGCGAAGGAGGGGCCGAAGGGACCGCAGACGGAGACATCTCTGGTGCGAGCCGGGGAGATAGCTGCCAGTCTCCCGGGACACGCCCAGGATGCACGGGACTGCTACCGCAAGCTGCTCGAAGACTATCCCTACGGACCCTGGCGGCACATCGCTCTGAAGCGCCTGAAAGACCTGGAGACGTCCGCAGGTTCCCTGCTGCCTGACACGGGGGAGACGGGCCGTGCGAGCGCGGTGGATGACGATCTGCGTTATCTCAGCGGGCCCTCGGATGAGGGCGATGGCGCTGTTTGATGTGGGTGGCTCGTGCGAGGGCTCCCTACCGCGGCTTGATGGGCTGGAGGAGCGTTATCTCGAGGATCGCGAGCGGCCGGCTCTGGCCTATGGCCCGCCGGCGCGCGGGGCGGGGGTTCGACGGCGAAGGGAAAACATGGCATCGGACTTCCGGCTCGGGAATCGGGATGCGAGGGCGTCATGGCGCTGCGGGAGCATGTTGCATATGTGCCGTACTCGAACCTTGTCGCGCAGTTCGAAGACACCGGCGGCTGGACCTGCGTTGCGTGCGGGGGCCGGGTGGAGTTCAGAGGGTTCGGCCACGAGCCGCGGCCGCGGGTGCCGCTGTTTGAGTGCGCCGGGTGCGGCCGCCGTTCCGATGGGTGTCAGACGTTCGAGGCGCACCACCTGCTGTACGACGGATGTGCGCTGGAAGATGACGTGCCGGCGCGGTGCGGGCACTGGCTGTGTGAGTGGGCGCGGGCGGCCGGGACGTGTCCGGTGTGTGGGGCGCGTAGAAGCAGGGGGCCGAAGTACACGACGGCCCGGGGCCGTTGAAGGCGCCGGGCCGGTGAGTGCTGGGGCGGGACTGCGCTCCTGCCCCGGGTGATTCGGGTGAGCCCGCAAGGGGGCTCGAAAGCGACCTACTTGGAGCAGGACTTCTTGGTCTGCTTCTTCTCAGTCTCGCAGGTCTGCTTCTTCTCGGTTTCCTTCTTCTCTTTCTTCGATCCACAACATCCCATCTGAATCGCTCCTGTTCCACTTGAACTTGTGTACGTGTGCACCTGGATCATTATTCCCCGGCCGGGGCATGTTGTCAATGCCAGGTATGTGCAGGGAGCGCGACGAGGCCGCGCTGCAGCAGGAGGGCAGCCCGCGCTGCCTTCACCGCGTGCCTTCTCCAGGCGGTCGATTTCGGCGAAGGTGCGCTTGATGTAGTCGACCGCGCGCTGGGTGGCATTCCGGAGGAGCTGCTCGCCTTGCTCGGGGGAGGCTTTGCTGGGGGCGCCCCAGAGGCCGGTGGGGCTGACGGCGGCGAGGCCGGTGTAGTCGAAGAACTCACGTCCTTGGGAGGGGGCGAAGTCGGGCTTGACCTGGTCCATCTTGACCAGCTCGGGGCGCAGGTGCATAATGAGAGAGGTTTCGCCGCGGCCGGCGTGGAGTTCGGCGAACTCGCCCTGCTCGATTTCGCGAAAGGTGTTCTCCCCGTTGACAATTTGCCTTCCTCCGATTGGTTGAGGGTCGGCTGAGCGGCTGAGAGCCCTCATCCGGGGATGGTGGTTGGCGACGCGGGTCCGGTTTCCCTGCTGAAAGGGAAAGGCCGGCGATGTGGCGGAATGGACAGCATGGTCGCAGGATACTAGCGGAAAGGTGTGGCAGTTAGAGAAGTAAAGGTGTGAGTATGCGTGTGCCGATGCTGCCGAAGACAGAACAAGAGCGAGTGTCGTCCGACGGCCTGCCGCCGGAGGTCGATGTCTGGCTCAGGGAGACGCTGCCGGGCGAAGAGGTCCAGGCCGTGCAGTACGTCAACCTGCACGGGCCGGGGCACTTTGGTGACGCCTGGGTCATCGCCACGGACCGCTGCCTGGTCGCGGTGAGGTGGGACTCGGACGGGCTGAAGCTCCAGGTTCGGGTTGCGCTGGAGGACGTAGAGCGGCTGGAGCTGCGGGAGTTCGTGGGCAACGGGCGCCTGGAAGTGGTCTCGGACGGGCAAAGCAAGGCGCTGGCTCGGTTTACCCGGTCGCTGGCGAGAGATGTGGAGGAGACGGGGAGGGAGATTGCACGGCTCGCCACCGACAAGCGCAAGCCGCTCGGGCTTCCGGCCGTCGAGCTCACCGGCGACGTCGGTGAGCGAGGCGCCGCGCGCTGCGCCATCTGTGGGCGCGTCCTCGGCCGCGAGGGCGTCTGCCCCGAGTGCCTCGACCGCACTCAGCTCGCCTGGCGTATGATCGGGTTCGTCCGCCCCTATCTGGCCTACGCCCTCCTCGGGCTCTTCCTCGCCGGCATCGCCACCCTCGTCGGCCTGCTCCCGCCGCTCGTAACCCGCTACCTCATCAACGACGTTTTCATGGCGGGAGCATACGGCCGCCTTGCCCCGGCGATCTGGCTCCTGGCCGGCATCTTCGTCGCCCGGTCGGTCTTCAGCTACTGGCGCGCCTACCTCCTGGCCTGGCTGGGCCAGCGCGTCGTCGCCGACGTTCGCTCCATGACCTATCGCCACCTCCACCAGCTCGCCGTCGGCTTCTACGAGCGCCGCCAGACGGGACAGCTCATGTCCCGCCTCACCCACGACACCGGCCACATTCAGGATTTCGTCGCCGACTACCTCCAGGAGATCGTCGTCCAGGTCTTCACCGTCATCATCATTCTCGTCATCATGCTCAAGATGCAGGCCTCCCTCACCCTGCTCACGCTCCTCCCCATACCGCTCATCGTGCTCACCACCACCTTCATCCGCACCCGGGTCCGCCGCTACTACCGCAGCGCCCGCCGGCGCATGGGCGGCATGCAGGCCGTGCTCGCCGACGCCATCCCGGGCGTGCGCGTCGTCAAGGCCTTCGCCCAGGAAGATCGCGAAGTCGAACGCTTCGACGTACGCAACGAGGGCTACACCCAGACCAGCATCCAGGCCGCCCGGCTCCGCGCCGGCTTCATGGCCGCCATTGCCCTTATCACCTCCATCGGCTCGCTCGTGGTCTGGGCCTACGGCGGCAAGCTCTTCTTCCAGGGCGGCATCGACCTCGGCACCATCGTCGCCTTCACCGCTTACCTCTGGCAGCTCTACGGACCCATCGGCCAGATCAGCAACATGTTCGAGCGGTTCCAGTTCGCGGCGACGGCGGCGGAGCGGGTGTTCGAGGTGCTGGACACACAGCCGGAGGTGGATCGATCTAGAGAGCGGCGACCGGCGAGGAACATCCAGGGGAGTGTGAGGTTCGAGGGCGTCTACTTCAGCTACGAAGACGGCGAGCCGGTCCTCTTCGACATCAACCTCGATGTCGAGCCGGGGGAGATGATCGGCCTCGTCGGTCGCACCGGCGTCGGCAAGACCACCATCGTCAACCTCGTCTGCCGGTTCTATGACCCCGACCGCGGCGCCATCTGTGTCGATGGCCACGACCTGCGCGAGTACGACCTCCGCTCCTGGCGCAGCCAGATCGGCATGGTCTTGCAGGAGCCGTTCCTCTTCCACGGCAGCATCGCGCATAACATCGCCTACGGCCGCGCCGACGCCTCCGAGTACGAGATCATTGCGGCCGCGAAGGCGGCCAACGCCCACGACTTTATCATGGCAACCCCAGACCGCTACGACTCCCAGGTCGGCGAGCGGGGCGTCCGTCTCTCCGGCGGCGAGCGCCAGCGCATCTCCATCGCCCGCGCCATCCTCCACAACCCGCGCCTCCTCATCTTCGACGAGGCCACCTCCTCCGTAGACACCGAAACCGAGATGCTCATTCAGGACGCCATCCAGCGGCTCGTCTCCGGCCGCACCACCTTCGCCATCGCCCACCGGCTCTCCACCCTCCGCAACGCCAACCGCATCGTCGTCCTGGAGGAAGGCCGCGTCGCCGAGGTCGGTAGCCACGAGCAGCTCATGGAGGCCGGCGGCCCCTACGCCCGCCTCGTCAACGCCCAGACCAGGCTCACCCCTCAGATCGTCGGCGTGGGCGCCGAGGAGGAAGACTCGAAACGCGCAGAGGGAGGCGGAGATGGCTGATAGCGAGCGCGAGCAACAGGCCCGACACGCGGCCGACACCTTCGCCGTCATCGATCCCGAAGACGTTCAGTTCCGGCACAACGATGATGGGCTGGTCGAAGCCGTGCTCGGCGACGGAAGCGTGCACTCCGGCATCAGGGTCGCCCCCGCCTTTCCCATCACGCGGCCCAATGGCTTCCTCTATCTCTTCGACAGCGACAAGAAAGAGATCGGCCTCCTCGTCGATCCTCGCCGGCTCGACCGCGAATCCCGCGATATTCTCCTCGCCCAGGCCGACCAGGCCTACTTCATGCCCCGCATCACCCGCATCATTCGCGTCGAGGAGCGCATGGGCCTCGGCATCGCCCAGTGGGAGGTCGAGACCGACCGCGGCTACAGCGCGTTCGAGGTCGTCTCCCGCTCGGAGTCGGTCTGGTTCGTGGGGCGCGACCGCATCGTGATCCGAGACGCGGACGGGAACCGCTACCTGATAGAGGATCTGACTGCGCTCGATCGAAGAAGCCGTCGGCTGGCGGATCTGTACATCTGACGCTTCGACCGGCGCGGCTCGCACCGGGGGGCGCTCCGATCCGCCTTATTCCGGTTCGTCCGGCTACCTGACGCAGAGGGAGGAACCCGATGCCTCGCACCCTGAAGGGGATATTCTTTGCCCTATTGCTGGTCGTGTTGGCGGTTCCGGCCTGGGCCGGGGAGACCTGGAAGCTGACCATCCTCCACACGAACGACCGCCACGGGCGGATGGAGATGGCGCCCTACCAGTGGGAGGACTCGCCGTTCTCGGAAGCCGCGCGCGATCTCGGCGGCCTGGCGCGAATGGCGACTGCGATCGAGCAGATCCGGGCCCGGACGAACAACCCGTTGGTGCTGGTGGACACGGGGGATGTGTTCACGCGCGGTCCCTGGCACGAGAAGTGGTACGGGGAGCCGGAGATCGAGGCGATGAACGCGATGGGCTACGATATGCTGTGCGTGGGGAACAACGAGTTCAAGGCGATCAATGAGGATCCCGTCTCGAAGGGAATGATGCTCAGGCTCATGCGCCGCAGCCGCTTCCCCTGGCTCGCCGCGAACCTGACCCTTGGGGACGGGCCCCCGCCGGGGTGCGATTCTCTCGCCTTCGTCGAGGGGATCCACCCGTTCGTGGTGCGGTCGTTCGAGGGCGTACGGGTGGGTTTCCTCGGGCTCACTACGGCCGCCTCCTCCGAGTATCCTCACCTGAAGGGCTGGACGGTCGGCGATCCTGTCGAAGCCGCCCGGAAATGGGTCGCCAAAGCGCGCGCGGAGTGCGACATCTTGATCGCGGTGACGCACCTCGGCGCTCGGACCGACATGGCGCTGGTGGGAAAGGTCGAGGGGATAGACGCCATCATCGGGGGCCACTCGCACACGTTCGTGTCGGAGGCGTTCCTGGTGCCGAACCAGCGGGGGATCGACGTGCCCATCGCGCAGGCCGGGGAGGGCGGCGTCGTTCTCGGGCGGCTGGATCTCGTGTTCCATAGGGAGGGCGAGGATGGGTGGCGGCTGGCGGACACGACCGTGGAACTGGTGCCGATCGACCGGTCGTTCGCCGAGTCCCCGGCCTTGAGCCGAATGCTAAGCAGATATCTGGTGGAGAGCGAGGACGCGCTCGAAGCGCAGCCCGTGCCGGCGCCGGCAGGGTGAGGCCGGGGCCGGGAGTCAGTCGCCCCGCAGGAGCCCTGTGATGATCGGCTTGATGGCGGCCCAGTCGCTCGAAGCCGCATACTTCACAGGGGCGCCGTCGTCGGTGAGGCGGAGTCGACCGTCCTTCTCCACGAAGAGGCGGAGGTCCTGGAAGGGGAACAGGTCCTCGCGCACGAGCGACAAGAGGGTGATCGCGTCGAAGAGCGTCAGGGGCGCGGTCTCCGGGTCAGGGTGCCAGCCGGGCTGTTCCCTGTACAGGCGGTAGCAGTCGAGAAGGAAGGAGCAGGCGGGGTCGCCGGGGTCGAGCGCGGCCTCCGCTTCGTCCCGGGTGAGGACATCACGGCAGGCTTCTATTCCGACCACTCGCGGGGAGAGTCGCTCGAACACCAGGCGCGCGGCCGAGGGATCGCACTGAATGTTGTACTCGACGCCTCGCTCGAGCTGGCCTGCCATGCAGGTCACGGAGGCCCAGCGGCCTGCGATGCCCGGATGTCGGTCGGCCAGCCGGGCGGCGTTGGTCAACGCGCCGATGGTTACGAGATGGAAGCGCCCGGGGACGGCGATCATGGCCTGGGCGAGGCTCTGTATGCGGGCTTCATCCTCCTCTGGAGAAAGCGATTCGAGAGGCGGCGCGAGGTGGGCCTGAGCAGGGACGTCGTTTCGGTCATCGTGCCGCCCATCGAAGGTCGCCATCGCGCCCGGCAGCACGGGGACTCTCGGGGCGCCAGCGCGCGCCAGGATCTCCCGGGCCAGCCACGCTCTTAGTTCGACCCTGCGGAAGACGGTGGAGATGCCGACGACGTCGATCTCCGGGTGGCGGAGCGCGCAGAGCAGGGCTACCGCGTCGTCGATATCATCGCCGATATCAGTGTCGATCCAGACGGGCACCATAATAGCAGATGGTTCGACCGCTCGACGCGGTGCCCCTTGTGGTCGCGATGGGCCGGGCCGAGAGGTGACTGACCGACGCCTTTGAACTGGATGGGTTCGCGACGCATGGGCGGGCGGGGAGTCGGCGGTCCGCACGAAGTGTGATTGGAGATGGGAATCGATGAGATCAAGATCGGGAATCCTTTGGCCGCTTCCACAGGATCTGCGCTGGCGGGACGACGCGCTCCCCCTCGACCAGTCAGCTGCGGCAGTGCCCGGCGCGGGTCAGGAGGGATCCGTCCGTGCTGCGCGACTTCTTGCCGATCTCGTGGCAGATGACTTCGGGCTTGTGGTGCCGCTGGTGGAGGGGAAGCCGCGAGGAGGCAAGCTGCCTATCGCGATCCGTATCGAGAGCAGCGGCCTTCCGGCGGAGGGGTATCGCCTCCGGGTGACGGCCGAGGGGGCGGAGATCGTGGGTGAGGACGAGAGCGGCGCGCGGCACGGGGTAGCGACTCTGATCCAGCTCGCGGAGCGGCGGGGCGAGACGATCGTGGTTCGAGGAGCGGAGATCCGCGACTGGCCCTATAAGCCGGTCCGCATGGTGCACCTGTTCCTGCCCGGCGAGGACCACCTGAGCTACGCGCGGCGGTACCTTCGCGATTTCCTCGTGCGGTATAAGTTCAACGGTCTGTTCGTGGAAGTCGGGGGCGGTGTGCGGCTGCGGAATCGCCCCGAGATCGCCCTCGGCTGGAGGCGGTTCGTGGAGGAGCTGCGAGCCATCGGCGATACGGTCCCGATCTATGGCGAACACGTGCCGCTCGGGCCGGAGCGCCGCTTCGCGGCCTCCGTCCACACGCACCTGGCCGACGGGCGGTACGTCGAGCGGGACGATCTGGCGCGGCTGTCGGAGTGGGCGCGAGGGTACGGCCTCGACTTCGTGCCGGAGGTCCAGTCGCTGGCTCACGCCTACTATCTGGCGTGCGCGCATCCCGACATCGCAGAGCTTCCGTGCGCGGACTTTCCGGACACGTACTGCCCGTCGAATCCGCGCTCGCACGAAATCCTGTTCGATGTGATGTCGGAGATCGTCGATCTCACGAAGTGCGAGAGCGTCCATATCGGCCACGATGAGTGGCGCGCGGGAGGGCTGTGTCCCAGGTGCCGGGAGCGCGACACCGGAGAGCTTTTTGCGGAAGACGTCGTGAAGATCGCGGCCTGGCTGCGGGAGCGGGGGAGGGGCGTCTGGATGTGGGGGGACCACCTCGTGCCGAAGCACAATGGCCGCCGTCGAAGCCGCCGGGGCGAAGTCTGGTATGACTACCCGGACACGATGGCGGCGGCGAGGATCATCGCGGACCGGGCGCCGGAGATCAGACTGCTGAACTGGTCCTGGTACCTGGGCGCGGAGGACGCAGATCGGGTGCTCGCCGACCTGGGGTTCAAGCAGATTTACGGGAACTTCGCCGGCAGGCGATTCGAGAACTGGGAGGCGCGGAGCGAAGACGACAGCGTGCTGGGCGCTGCGGTGTCGTCGTGGTCGGCATGGGACGACTTCGAGCTGGGTGTGCTGCACTATCCGGAGGCGCTCTATGGGGCGAATCTTCTGTGGTCGAACCGAAGCCCCGAGGGCGAGACGGCAGAGGCGCTGATTGCGCGGGAGCTGCCGCGGCTGAGGGATCGGATGCGCCGGAGCTGGGAGAAGCCGCGGCTGTGGAGCGTGGCGGCGCCGGAGCGGTGGATGCGTCCCGTCTCGATCGCCGCCGCCTGCAACGCTCCGGCGGAAGGGCCGCCGTGGGATCTCCGCGGCCTGCGAGCGGGGAGGCAGACGGAGGACGGCGTGCCTTATGAACTGGTGAGTCCGCAAGAGAATCGGGGGCTCATCGGCGTGGCCGTGGCGCGGCGGCATCAGCCGGCGGATGACCTGCCGCACAGCTCGGCCCCGATCCCGGTGGGAGCGCGCGCGGCCAGTCTCGTTTTCTGGCAGGTGGCGACAGAGGAGGGGGGGAGCGCTTTCCACGCGGGGGATGAGACGCACCACCCGCGGGAGGCGCACGAGTTGCTCGGCTGGTATGAGGTCGCCTACTCGGACGGGTTGACGCGCTGCGCCGAGGTGCGATATGGGGAGAACGTCGCGGCCTGGAACGAGGGACATCGCCTGCTCTATCACGGGCGGGAGGCGCGCGCGGGGGACCTTCCCGACGGCACACCTCTGGTCATCTGGGGGCTGGAGTGGACGAACCCCAGGCCGGCCGTGGCCGTTGAGTCAGTGACGCTCCACGGGGCGCGGGCCCTCCCCGAGATGCGACGTCCCGAGAAGGGCGCTTCGGAGGCGCGCCCCATGCTCCTCGCCATCACGGCCGTCGGATGGCCGAAATGGGAGGACTACCGACCGGAGAAGGGCGGGAAGGTGCCGGGTCTGGAGGAGGCCGCGCGCTGATCGGGCGCGGCGCGCACCTATCCCTCTTCCATGGCCGGCGCGCGTTCGATGCGGGGATCGGTGAAGATGTCTGACTCGTCCCGGCTGGTGGTGGAGAACTCCGAAACGATCACTCCCTCGGGGCCGGCCTGGAACCAGTGGAGGGTATCAGAGGGGACCGTGTACTGCTCGCCGGGATTCAGCTCGACTTCGTGGAAGGCGGTGTAGTAGCTCTCGCTTCCCTCGGGCAGGCGCGCCTTCGGGGAGGGAGTCGGTTCGCCCTCCGAGTAGATCCAGACCTTGCCCCAGCGGCAGCGGAAGGTCTCCAACTTGCCGGGACCGCCCGCCACAGGCGGATGTCGGTGCTCGGGGCAGGTCTGCCCGGGGAGCATGATGATCTCCTTGGCGCAGTAGCGATCATTGTTGACGTAGACAACGAGCACAAGGCCGGTACGCTCGAACTCGCCCAGCCCGAGGTCGGCGACCTCCATGTTCTCTCGCTCTTCCGGGGTGATGGCAATCGCTGCCTTCGCGAGCATCTCGGCCGCGCGCTTCCGGGCGCTCTCGACGTCACTTCTCTTCATCGTCTCTCTCCCGTTCTTCAGGACCTAACCGGCTCGCCAGATCTGCTCTTGCTCGTCCCAGGCCCATCCGTGGAGGGCGCAGGTGACCTGGCGGCGGCCCCAGCCGGCCCGCAGGCGCTCCTGGACGGTCGACCAGTGTGGTATTCCGCTGGTGGCGTCAGGCTTCTCGACATTGCAGGCACCGACCGCGACGGCGGCGGTCATGACCTCTTCCGGCGAGAGCCCCTTGAGCACCCCGCCGAGGAAGCCGGCGATGGTGCAGTCGCCCGAACCGGTCGTGCCCACGACATCGACGGCAAAGCAAGGGGCCAGCAGTTCCCGGTCGGCCCAGTCTTCTGTCTGCGCCGGCGCGCAGCGTCCGGCCGAGGCGAGACGTAAGGGATCCTTGGTGGTGCGGAGGTACAGCCCCTGGGTGCCCAGCTTGAGTGCGACGACGGCGGCTCCCATCTCGATCAGCTCATCTGCGAGTTCCCGGAGGAGCCGGCCGCTGGCGCGGGAGTTCAGGTCGCCGCCCTCCGCCTCGTCGTCCATCTGGTCGAAGCGCGCTCGGTCGAGCATGAAGAGGGTCTCGTCGAAGCTGGGGAGGAACAGATCGACATACGGAAGGGCACGACTCAAGATTGTTCGCCAGTCGGCACGGCCCGCCTCGGAGGCGGGATCGGGTCGGGCCATGTCGAGCGAGGTCGTCAGGCCCCGCTCCTTCACCCTTCGCAGGAGAGCGCTCAACTCGCCGCCGCCATCGATGAACATGCGGCGCATGAGCGGCGGGTATCCGAAGTGAAAGAGGCGGGCGTCGTCGAGTTTTCCGTAATCGACATCGTCCGCACCGAAGGTGTCGTTCGCGCCGGGGCAGTGCAGGAAGATGCGATCTACGCCTGGGGGGCTGATTACGACAGTGTAGGAGCTTGTGCTCTGGGTGGTTAGGATCATACCCTCCGCCAGGGCTGCATCGAGCTGACTCACCAACTCGACAATTGCTCGCCCGGCAACATCGTCTCCGACCTTGCCCATCAACCGGACCTGGAAGCCAAGGCGGTGAAGCGCGAGGCCCGTATTGGAGACCGGCCCGCCGGTCGCCGTCGTCAGCGGCCCCACGTTCACCAGCTTGCCCGGCACCAGGAGGTCGCTCAGGCTGGTCTCGGCCGCTTCGAACGCGGGAATCATGTCCAGGCAGATATGCCCGGCCACGACGATGTCTGCGGTGCCGCGTGCCACGTCGAGTCCTTCCCCTCAACCGCCGATGGTTCGTTCCACGAGCGGTTCGCTGTCGATATCTCTGGATTTCGACCGAAAGCGCGAGAGTCCCTGCGGGTCGGCTCCGGCGTGGGTTGACACTCGGCGGGCGGAATCGTATTCTGGTGGGCGGAGGAAGAAGCGGCCGGCCCGAGGTTGGGCCGGCTGTATTATGGTGCGAGCGGCAGCGGGGGTCGCGGCGGCGAGTCGAGTACGATCAAGCAGCTTCAAGGGGAGTTCCGCAATGGTGAAGGAGATCGACGTTCGGCCGGATTTCACGTGCACCCCGATCCCACTGGGCGAGATGAAGACGTTCTGCTATCAGGGGACGGTGGCACAAGAGATGGGCGTGCGAATTGCCAAGGATGACGCCATCGGCCTGCTGGAGTGGATGCTGGCCGTCCGGTCCTTCGAGCAGATGATCATCGCCCTCAAGGACGGCAGTGTGAAGCCGTACGAGGGCTTTTCCTTCACCGGCGCCACCCATCTGTCGATTGGCCAGGAGGCGGTCGCGGTCGGCACGATGGCGGCTCTCCGCGGCGATGACTACATCACGTCCACGCACCGGGGACACGGGCACGCCATTGCGAAGGGCGCGTACGCGCTCATGCGGATGGAGGCGGAGCAGATCGCGCAGTGGATGGAGGAGGAATACGCGGGTCAGGGCCGGGAGGATCTGCTTTCACGAGCGCTCCAGCGCCACTTCATGAAGACGATGGCAGAGCTGCTGGGGCGGGAGGACGGCTATTGCCGGGGGCGGGGGGGCGGGATGCACATCGCCGACTTCAACGTCAACCACCTCGGCGCCAACGCCATCGTCGGCGGCTCGCTGGGCATCGCCACCGGGGCCGGGCTGGCGGTGCAGAAGCTGGGAGGAGACCAGGTGGTCTGCTGCCTGTTCGGCGACGGGGCGGCGAACAACGGCATCTTCCACGAGTCGCTGAACTTCGCGGCCATGTCACAGCTTCCCCATGGGCTGCCGGTGATCTACCTTATCGAGAACAACCAGTATGGCATGACCGGCCAGCAGCGGGGCGAGGTCTGCGGGGTGGATTACCTCGCTCGGCGGGGCGCGGCCTACAATGACGAGAACATGCACGCCGAGGTGGTGAATGGCATGGATGTTCTGGCGGTGTGGGAGGCGGTCACGCGGGCGGCGGAGCTATGCCGCAACAATCGAGGGCCGGTGCTGCTGGAGTGTCTGACGTATCGCTATATGGGGCATTCTCTGAGCGACCAGCGGGTCAAGTATCGCACCCTCGAAGAG
>Ga0307379_10010436_pt1 | contig 12296 bp, 8 predicted proteins | sample UN2MG_FD_202237 | JGI IMG/M metagenome (GOLD analysis project Ga0307379, IMG submission 202237) | Soil microbial communities from Risofladan, Vaasa, Finland - UN-2 | ecosystem: Environmental > Terrestrial > Soil > Coastal area > Acid sulfate soil | place: Finland: Risofladan, Vaasa | collected... | reverse complement strand
TCTGGCAACCACAACGACTTGTGCCTGTCATTCCCTCTCACGTGTTGAGATGATCAGGGATGCATATACATATAGAACAAAATAGGAACATTGTCAAGTGGTTTTGCTTGTTTGAATCACTTTCCCTGAGACGTCAGCGTTCTGCCTGTTCTCCATGCTTGCTGCAAACCTCGTGCGGGGCCATGTTAACAAAAGTTGATTTGACGCAGTGTCGGAATTTATGTCAGCATTGCTGACCTATTCGGATGATCAGGAGTGTGAGTGATGGCATTGAAGCCGGTAAAACTCGACGACAAATTTGACCTTTCGAAATCCCATGCCTTCATGACCGGCACGCAGGCGATTGTGCGTCTGACGCTGATGCAGGCGGCGCGCGACAAGGCGGCCGGGCTGAACACCGCAGGCTATGTGACCGGCTATCGCGGCTCGCCTGTGGGCGGCCTTGACCAGCAGTTCTTGAAGTCTGCCAAATACACCACGCCTTACAATGTGAAGTTTGAACCGGGCATCAATGAAGACCTCGCAGCGACTGCCATATGGGGTGCGCAGCAGGCAGAGATGCGCGGTGAAGGCAGGTATGACGGGGTGTTTTCAATCTGGTATGGCAAGGGTCCGGGCGTGGACCGCACGGGCGATGTGTTCCGCCATGCCAATGCTGCAGGTTCATCGAAACATGGTGGTGTGCTGGCACTGATGGGCGATGATCACGGGGCCGAAAGCTCGACGGTGCCGCATCAGTCGGAATTTGCCATGATGGATGCAATGATCCCGGTTTTGCATCCTGCAGGTGTTCAGGAAATTCTGGATTACGGCATCTACGGCCTTGCCATGTCGCGCTATTCAGGCTGCTGGGTTGGTCTGAAGTGCGTACACGACAATATTGAGTCTGCCGGCATTGTCGATGGGTCGGTCGACCGGGTGAAGATCAACCTCCCGAAAGACTTCGACATACCCGAGGACGGGCTGAACATCCGCCCCTCAGACGACCGTTTCGAACAGGAACGCAGGCTGCATACCCACAAGCGGTTTGCAGCGGTGGCATTCGCGCGTGCCAACAGGCTGGACCGGATCATTATGTCCGGCGGCAAGGCACCGAAGATCGGCATTGTGTCGACGGGCAAGAGCTATCTGGACGTGCGCCAGGCGCTGGACGATCTGGGCATTGATGAACTGGCATCTTCAAGGCTGGGCTTGCGGCTGTTGAAAATTGCGATGGTGTGGCCGCTTGACCCGGTGATCGTGCATGAGTTTGCCAAGGGGCTTGATCTGGTCCTCGTGGTCGAGGAAAAACGCTCGCTCATTGAAACGCAGATGCGCGAAGAGCTTTGCAACGACGTGAAAGCACCGATGGTCATCGGCAAAAGGGACGAGGCGGGCAAGCCGCTGTTCCCGGCCTATGGCACACTGGAGCCCAACCAGATTGCCATCGCAATTGCCGAACGGCTTTTGAAAAAACGCAAGTCAAAGCCGGTTGAAGAAAAACTTGGGATGATCAAGGCGTCGATGGGCAATGCCAGCAACTCGCCCAACCTGGCAGAACGCATTCCGTATTTCTGTTCCGGCTGCCCGCACAATTCATCGACCGTGCTGCCTGACGCAGCGCGCGGCTATGCCGGCATCGGGTGCCACTGGATGGTGCAGTACATCCCCGAACGCAATACGGAAGGTGCCACCCACATGGGCGGCGAGGGCGCCAACTGGGTGGGTGAGGCAAATTTCTCGACCCGCAAGCATGTGTTCCAGAATCTGGGCGATGGCACATACAACCATTCCGGCTTGATGGCAATTCGTGCGGCATGCGCTTCGGGCGTCAGCATGACCTACAAGATACAGTTCAATGACGCGGTTGCGATGACCGGCGGACAGGCGCATGAAGGCGGTTTGTTGGTGCCGCAGATTGCCAACCAGGTGCGTGCAGAAGGCGTGGAGCGGATAGCGATTGTCACCGATGAACCGGACAAGTATCCGTCAAATGCGGGCTTTCCGGAGCATGTGACGATCCATCACCGCTCAGAACTGCAGACAGTGCAAAAGGAGATGATGGAGATCGAGGGTGTCTCAACCATCATCTATGACCAGACATGCGCGGCTGAGAAACGCCGCCGCCGCAAGCGCGGCACATTCCCCGACCCCAACCGCCGCGTGTTCATCAATGAATTGGTTTGCGAAGGGTGCGGTGATTGTGGCGTGCAATCGAACTGCGTGGCGATCGCGCCGAAAGAGACCGAGTTTGGCCGCAAGCGGCAGATTGACCAGTCTGCCTGCAACAAGGATTTTTCCTGTCTGAAGGGCTTTTGCCCGAGCTTTGTGACCATTGAAGGCGGCGAGCTTGTCAAGGGCGTGTCATCGAAAGTGGACGCTGATGCAACGCCGTTTCCGGTGCTGCCTGCGCCACAGCTGGTCGCGCTGGACCGGCCATGGGCGATGATGATCACCGGGATTGGCGGCACGGGCGTTGTGACCATCGGCCACCTGATCGGCATGGCGGCAAACCTTGATGGCAGGGGTGTCGCGATGATCGACATGGCAGGGTTGTCGCAGAAGAACGGCGCTGTTGTGACACATCTCAAGCTGGCAAAAAGCCAGGAGGATATCGCGTCGATCCGCATAGCAGCGGGCGGTGCCGACGTGCTGCTGGGCTGCGATATTGTGACCTCAGCATCAGAACGCATTCTGTCGGGCGCATCGCGCGAGCGCACTTCTGCCATCGTGAATTCATATGAAGTGATGCCGGCGCAGTTTACCCGCGATGCAGACTTCATATTGCCGGGCTCGCAGATGCAGGTGCAGATCGAGGCCAGAACCAAACGGCATGCGGCAGAGTTTGTCGATGCCACCCGCATCGCCACGGCGCTGATGGGTGACTCCATTGCGTCGAACCTGTTCACGCTGGGATATGCCTGGCAAAAGGGGCTGGTGCCGGTATCAGAAGAAGCGATCAACCGGGCTATCGAGCTGAACGGTGTTGCCATAAAAATGAACCAGCAGGCGTTTCTGTGGGGCAGGCGGGCAGCCCACGACCTGTCGGCGGTTGAGGCTGTGATCTCTGCGGGACAAAAGCTGGAAGCACCCAGGGCAAAGACGCTGGATGACGAGATCAACCGGCGGGTCGAGTTTTTGACCGCCTATCAGAATGCTGCCTATGCAAGCCGGTATCGGGACCTCGTCGACAAGGTGCGCACAAGGGAAGCCAGCGTTGCAAAGGGCTCGGAGAAACTGGGCCATGCAGTGGCGCGTTATCTGTTCAAGCTGATGGCCTACAAGGACGAATATGAGGTGGCTAGGCTGTACAGTGACGGGACGTTTGCCAGGTCGGTTGCGAGCAGGTTCAAGGGCCAGTACGAAATCCGTCATCACCTCGCCCCGCCGCTGTTTTCAAGGCGTGACCCTGAAACCGGGCATTTGCTCAAACGCGAATATGGTCCGTGGATGATGCAGGCGTTTTCACTGCTGGCGAAGTTCAAGGGCTTGCGCGGGACGGCCTTTGATCCGTTCGGGCGTAGCGAGGAACGCCGCACGGAACGCCAGCTGATCGTGGATTACTGCACTACTGTCGAGACCTTGCTCGCAGGTCTGAAACCGGCCAACCTCGAGCTTGCCGCAGACATCGCGTCAGTGCCGGAACACATTCGCGGCTATGGCCATGTGAAGGACCGTCAACTGGCTGAAGCAAGGACAAGGCAGGCCGGCCTGCTGGATGCCTTCAAGGCCGGCAAAACCCGCGCCCCGGTATTCCTGGCGGCCGAATAGGGGGTGAAATGACCCCAGACGAGCTGAAAGACATAGCAATCTGGACCAGCGAGCTGACACCTGCTGAACTGGTTCATGCGGCGGGCGGGGTTCGGATGAAGACATTTGAACGGGGCCAGCACATTGCTCATTTTGCAGACCGGGTGGACGCCTGGCACGGTGTGATTTCCGGCGTGCTGCGGGTTGGCCATGTATCCGACACCGGGCAGGTGGCAGGGGTGTCGGCCATACTTGGCGGCGGATGGTTTGGAGAGGGCTCGATCATCAAGGACGAAGCCCGTCGCTATGATGTAGTTGCAGTGACCAGGGCCGAGATTGCCGTGATGCGGGGCGACACGTTCCGCTGGCTCTATGCCAACTCGGTCGGGTTCAACCGGTTTCTGGTGAAGCTGCTGAATGAACGGCTCGGGCAGTTCATCGCCATTGTCAGCCGGGACAGAACCGGCAGTGCCGTTGCCAGGCTGGCCAACACAATCGCCGCGATGTACAATCCGGTGCTGTTTCCCCGGACGCCTGAACTGCTGGAGATGCCACAGGAAGACTTTGGCGTTTTCGCGGGAATATCGAGACAGATGACCAACAAGTCGCTTCAGGCACTGGCCAGCGAAGGGCTGCTCGAGATCATGCCCGGTGGCGTGAAGGTTCTGGATATTGAAGGGCTGCGACGCTTCATGGAGTAGGCGGTTCCTGCCGTCACGCGCTTTTCGAGATCACAGAACACAAGATTGTGTGCTGTCTGTCAACTGACCACTGGTGCAAAAAATAAATTTCTTGCACACTGCGAGACAATAGCTGGCATCAGACCGGCAAATGGAAACGAACACGCGGCGACACGCCGTTTGTCAGGGTGGAAATAAAAGATGGCTGCAGGTGCGCGTCAAGCGTCGGCATATGACACGATTCCAAAACTGTTGCTGCGCAATGCAAAGCAATTTGCCGAGCGTCCCGCCATGCGCGAGAAGTATCTCGGCATCTGGCAGGCAACAAGCTGGGCAGGCACCTTGCAGGAGGTGCGCTCGCTGGCGCTGGGCCTCACCGAACTGGGGCTGAAGCGGGGTGACAAGGTCGCTGTTGTTGGTGACAACCGGCCGCGCCTTTACTGGGCGATATGCGCGGTTCAGTCACTGGGCGGCATTCCGGTGCCGGTTTATCAGGACTCGGTGGCCGAGGAGATGGGCTACGTTCTCGACCACGCGGGCGTAAAGTTTGCCATCGTCGAGAACCAGGAGCAGGTCGATAAGCTTCTGGAAATCCGCGAGACCTACAAGGGCCTGAAGGACATCATCTTCGACGAAGTGCGCGGCCTTCAAAACTACAATGTGAAGGGTGTGCGATCCTACGACTCAGTTCAGGAACTGGGGCGCGACAACAATGGTTCAGAGCAAACCTGGGCTGATGAGGTTGGCAAAGGGTCGCCGGATGATACTGCCATCATCCTGTATACTTCCGGCACCACCGGCAGGCCAAAGGGTGTCATCCTGACGCAAGGGGCATGTGTGTGGGCGGCAGAGACAGCAGCCAAGTTCGACAAGCTGAACGAAAACGAAGAGGTGATTGCCTATCTGCCGATGGCCTGGGTTGGCGACCATGTATTTTCGTATGCACAATCATACTACTCCGGGTATTGCGTGAATTGCCCGGAACGTCCTGAAACGGTGATTGATGATCGCCGCGAAATCGGCACGACCTATGTGTTTGCGCCGCCGCGGGTTTATGAAAACCTGATCACCCGCACCATGGTTTCCATGGAAGATGCCAGCGCCATCAAGAAGAAGATGTTCGAATATTTTATCGGTGTGGCGCGTGACCATGGCGAGGATATCCTGAACGGAAAACCGGTTGCGTTCATGGGGCGGTTGAAATACTGGCTGGGCAACCTGCTGGTCTATGGGCCGTTGAAAAACCGCTACGGCCTTTCCAAGGTCCGGGTCGGCTATACGGCTGGTGAGGCCATCGGACCGGAGATTTTCAAATATTACAGGTCGTTAGGGATCAACCTGAAACAACTTTACGGACAGACGGAAGCAGCGGTTTACATTACCGGGCAACCGGACGGCGAGATTTATCCTGATACCGTCGGGACGCCAATGGATGGCGTGGAAATCAAGATCGCCGACAGCGGTGAAGTCATGTACCGCTCGCCCGGCATCTTTACCGAATACTACAAGAACAAGGCATCCACCGCAGACACCAGAACCAAGGATGGCTGGGTGCACTCGGGAGATGCAGGCTTCATCGATGAAAACGGCCACTTGAAGATTATCGACCGGGCCAAGGACGTGGGCCGCTTGAAAGACGGTACACTGTTCCCGCCAAAGTATATCGAGAACAAGCTAAAGTTCTTCCCCAACATCAAGGAAGCGGTGGCGTTCGGCCATGGCCGCGACAGTGTCACGGCGTTCATCAATATCGATCTGACTTCGGTCGGGTCGTGGGCGGAACGCAACAACGTGATCTATGCCAGCTACCAGGAACTGGCTGCGCACCCGGATGTCTACAACATGATCGAAGCCCATGTTGATGCAGTGAACCGCGAGCTGTCACAGGAGGAACGTGTAGCGGGTGCGCAGATTTCGCGCTTCCTGATCCTGCACAAGGAACTGGACCCTGATGATGGCGAGATCACCCGTACCGCCAAGGTCCGCCGTTCGCTGGTGATGGAGCGTTATGCGGTATTGATTGATGCACTCTATGACAAGAAGAAGAGCCGCCAGAAGATCAAGACCGAGGTGACCTTTGAGGATGGCCGTCGTGGCGTGATTGAAGGGGATGTGGAAATTCGCGACATGAAGCTGCATGCGATTGACAAGATGAGCTTCAAGGAGGCCGCAGAATGAACGTGGCTGTCAAAACGCCAAAGACTGCAACGGACAGGAAACCCGCACCTGAAGTGATGCTGGACATCAAGAATATCACGCTGTCGTTTGGCGGTGTGCATGCCATCAAGGATGTCAGCTTCAATATTCACATGGGCGAAATCCGCGCGATCATCGGGCCAAACGGGGCCGGCAAGACATCCATGCTGAACGTCATCAACGGGTTTTATCATCCGCAGGTTGGCGAGATTACCTTCAAGGGCGAAACGCGCGCAGCCATGCGGCCCTATGTGGCGGCAACACAAGGCATTGCACGCACATTCCAGAACGTGGCGCTGTTCAAGGGCATGTCGACGCTGGACAACATCATGTCCGGCCGCACGCTGAAAATGCACAAGAACTTCTTCTGGCAGATGTTGCGCTACGGCCCGGCCATGGCCGAGGAAGTTGAACACCGCGAGCGGGTTGAAGAGATCATCGACTTTCTGGAAATCCAGCACATCCGGCGGACTCCGGTCGGGCGCCTGCCCTATGGTTTGCAAAAGCGGGTTGAGCTGGCGCGCGCACTGGCGATGGAGCCTGAACTTCTACTGCTGGATGAGCCGATGGCGGGCATGAACCTTGAAGAAAAGGAAGACATGTCGCGCTTCATCCTGGATGTGAACGATCAGTTCGGCACAACGATTGCGCTGATTGAACATGACATGGGCGTGGTGATGGATTTGTCGACGCGTATCGTGGTGCTTGATCATGGTGAGAAGATTGCCGACGGCACGCCGGACGAGGTGTCGTCCAATCAGGATGTGATCGACGCCTATCTTGGCGTGGCGCATTAGGGGACGGGGAACAGGCTATGTTGTACAATATTTTCGTTGACCCGTTTGCCCAGATGCTGGGTGCGCCGGACTTTCTCATGCAGGTTTTATGGGAGGGTTTTGTTGCTGGCACCCTGTATGGGCTGATCGCGCTCGGGTTTGTGCTGATCTTCAAGGCATCCGGGGTGTTCAACTTTGCGCAGGGCATCATGGTGGTGTTTTCGGCGCTGACACTGGTGGGGCTGTATCAGGCCGGTGTCCCGGCATGGGCAGCGCTGGTGCTGACAATCGGTGCGATGTTTGTGCTTGCCTGGCTGGTCGAGCGCATAGTCTTGCGCAATCTGGTGAACCAGGAAGAGATTATCCTGTTCATGGCGACCATCGGCCTCAATTACTTCCTGATCGGCTTTGGCGAGTACGTGTTCGGCGGCGAACCCAAAAAGATGATTGCCTCAGAACTGGGGTTGCCGACGGGGTCCACGACATTTGAACCATTTGGCGGCGTGCTAATCATCGAGCATCTTGATGTGGCTGCTGTCGTGGTGGCGGTTGCGCTGGTCACCGGACTTGCGATTTTCTTCAACAAGACCCGCATTGGACGCGCCCTTCGAGCCGTGGCCGATGACCATCAGGCTGCTATGTCGGTTGGTATTTCCTTGAACCAGATATGGGTGATCGTGTGGTTTGCCGCAGGTATCGTCGCGCTTGCCACCGGGATCATGTGGGGCGCCAAATCCGATGTGTCATTCGCCCTGCAGATTGTCGCACTCAAAGCCTTGCCGGTGCTGATCATTGGTGGCTTCACCTCAATTCCCGGTGCCATTCTTGGCGGCCTCATCATTGGGTTTGGCGAAAAGCTGTTTGAAATTTACTGGGGCGGATTGCTGGGCAGCGGTGTTGAAGGCTGGTTTGCCTATGTGATTGCGCTGATATTCCTGCTGTTCCGGCCGCAAGGGCTGTTCGGCGAGAAAATCATCGAACGAATTTAGGGGCAGGAGCCAGAAGATGCTTTATCGCGAAACAGGCCAGTTCAAGACGACCTACACCTCAGACAGCCAGGTGTTCCCGATCCTGCAGGACAAGATCGGCCTGATTGCCATGCTGCTGATCGCCTTTCTGGTTGTGCCGGTTTTTGGCAGCGAGTTTTTCGTCAAGACGGTTATGACCCCGTTTCTGATTTTCACCCTGGCAACCATCGGCCTGAACATTCTGGTGGGGTATACCGGCCAGTTGTCACTGGGCACCGGCGCCTTCATGGGGGTGGGGGCGTACTCGTGCTACAAGCTGGCCACGTATTTTCCTGAAACAAACCTTGTGCTGCTGATCCTGCTGTCGGGGTTTTTCTCGGCTGGCATCGGGGTGATATTCGGGCTGCCATCCTTGCGCATCAAGGGCTTCTATCTGGCGGTGGCAACGCTTGCGGCGCAGTTCTTCCTGGAGTGGTGCTTCATCCGCATCAAATGGCTGTACAACGACAATACCTCCGGCGCGATCAACAGCCTGCCGCGCGAAGCGTTCGGCTATCAGATCAGCGGTGGTGCTGCTGACTACATCGCGCAGTACATTGTGGTGCTGTGCATCGTTGTGATGATGACGTGGGTTGCGTCAAACCTGATCCGGGGGCGCATTGGCCGGTCATGGATGATGATCCGTGACATGGACATTGCAGCAGAGCTGATGGGGGTTCGCCCGCTTTATGCCAAGCTGTCGGCGTTTGCCGTGTCATCGTTTTATGCAGGCGTGGCAGGCGCGATGATGGTGTTTTTGTACTACGGGTCTGCCGAGCCTGAAATCTTCGACATCAATCATTCGTTCCTGTTCCTGTTCATGGCCATCATCGGCGGACTGGGATCGCTGATCGGGTGCTACATGGGGGCTGCATTCATCTGGATTATGCCGATCATCCTGAGAGAGTTGCCGGAGATAATCGGCCTGGACATCAACCCGGCAACAGTTGAACACATCATCTTCATGATGATTGGCGGGCTTATCATATTCTTTCTGATCGTTGAACCACACGGGCTTGCCCGCCTGTGGCAGATTGCGAAGGAAAAACTGAGAACTTGGCCGTTCCCGTACACATGAGTGCGAAGCGGCGAATGACGGTATCTTCAGACTCCAGGTTCCGGGGTTTGGTGATTTGGGTTTTAACAAAAGCAACCGGCCCACAACGGAGCCGGCTTTAAGGGAGGAAACCAATGAAGAAGCTTTTGATGACTGGTGTAGCTCTGGCCACTTTGGCAGGCGCTGCATTGACTACAGCTCAGATGGCTCAGGCGGAGGACACGCTGTTTATTCCGTCTCTCAGCTATCGTACCGGTCCGTTTGCCAGTGGTGGCGTACCGCTTGCCAACGGCTTTGCTGACTACTTCGCCATGCTCAACGAGCGTGATGGCGGTATCGGCGGTGCCAAGGTTGTTCTTGAGGAATGCGAAACCGGATACAACGCCCAAAAGGGTGTTGAGTGCTACGAGTCCACAAAGGGCAAGGGCGCGCTGGTATACGGACCATATTCAACCGGCATCACACTGCAGCTTATCCCGAAAGCACCCGTTGACAAGATCCCGATCCTGTCGATGGGCTATGGACTTTCTGCGGTGGCAGTCGGTGAAAAGTTCCCATGGACCTTTAATTACCCGACAAGCTACTGGAGCCAGATGACAGCCATTCTCAAATATGTCGAGAGCGATCTGGGCGACCTGAAAGGCAAGAAGATCGGTTACATCTATCTTGATGCAGGCTACGGCACTGAACCAATTCCGCTGCTTGACCAGCTTGCAAAGGACAAGGGCTTTGAAGTGGTCAAGTTCCCTGTCGGCGTCAAGGAAATGCAGAGCCAGGGTTCGCAGTGGCTGAACGTGCGCAAGGAAAAGCCTGACTACATGATCATGTGGGGCTGGGGCGCGATGAACGCAACTGCGGTCAAGGAAGCTGCCAAGATCAAGTACCCGCTGGACAAGTTCATCGGCAACTGGTGGGCAGGCTCAGATGCCGACATGCGTCCGCTGGGCGAAGAAGGCAAGGGCTACAAGGCTGCCAACTTCTCCGGTATCGGCACAACTTTCCCGGCGCTTCAGGATGTGATCAAGTATGTGGTTGATACAGGCAAGAGCCAGGCACCGAAGGAGAATGTCGGTGACGTGCTGTATAACCGCGGCCTGTTCAATGCCGTGCTGATTGCTGAAGCCATTCAGGCAGCCCAAAAGGAAACCGGCAAGAAGTCCATCACCGGCGAAGACATGCGCAAGGGGCTGGAAACATTCGACCTGACGGCTGCACGCATGAAGGAAATCGGGCTTGAAGGCTTCACCGCTGAAATCAAGGGCTCGTGCAAGGACCACGAAGGGTCCGGCGGCGTCTTCATGATGCAGTGGGATGGCAAGGACTGGGCAAAGATCACTGATCCGATCGCGCCTGATGCTGCCATTGTGCGCCCGCTGCTGGAAGCAGCCGCGGACGATTATCTGAAGGACAAGCCAGACTGGCAGACCCAGACGTGCGGTTCCTAGAGCAATATCCATCCACAAGGATGGATGAAATTGCTCTGGCACGTCTGATCTGAAACAACACCATATTTCCCGCTTGCGATGGTTTGCAGGCGGGGCACCAAACAAACTTTCCAACCGAAAGCCTCTGAGCCATGGCCAAGACCGCAACAGCAGCGACACCCGAAACAGGCAAAGAAGAACCCGTGCTGTCAGTCAACAATATCGAGGTGATCTACAATCACGTGATCCTGGTGCTGAAGGGCGTGTCTCTGGACGTGCCGGAAGGCGGCATAACGGCGCTGTTGGGAGCAAATGGCGCGGGCAAAACCACGACGCTGAAGGCAATCTCCAACCTGCTGCGCGCCGAACGCGGCGATGTGACCAAGGGGTCCATTCATTTCAAGGGCGAGCGCATAGACAAGCTGACGCCGAACGAGATGGTCAAGCGCGGCTGCATTCAGGTCATGGAGGGCCGTCACTGCTTTGAGCACCTCACCATCGAGGACAATCTGATGACCGGCGCCTTCACCCGCAAGGATGGGCGCGGCGCGGTCGCACGCGACCTTGAGATGGTCTACAATTATTTTCCACGACTGCGGGAACGCCGGATGTCATTGGCCGGGTACACATCGGGTGGAGAGCAGCAGATGTGCGCAATCGGGCGTGCGCTGATGTCACTGCCAACAACCATCTTGCTGGATGAGCCATCCATGGGGCTGGCCCCGCAGCTGGTGGAAGAGATTTTCGAGATCGTCAAGCAGTTGAACGAGAACGAAGGCGTTTCCTTCCTGCTGGCGGAGCAGAATACCAATATCGCGCTGAAATACGCCAAGTATGGCTACATTCTCGAAAATGGGCGCGTCGTGCTGGATGGAGATGCATCAGTGCTGCGCGACAACGAGGACGTGAAGGAGTTTTATCTCGGTGTGTCCGGGGAAAACCGGCGGTCGTTTCGCAATGTCAAAGCCTACAAGCGCCGCAAGCGCTGGCTTGCCTGAACCGGCTGTTCACAGGCTGCGGTTCAAACTCCTGCCGGGGCGACCGGCAGTGTCAACGAGATGGCGCGGCCGGGTAAGCGAACTGCGAAAAAACTGGAAGTTGACGCGATGAAACTCTTTTATGATGAGCTGGAAACCCGCGGGCCAGAACTGCGCGAGCAACAGTTGTTTGCAGAACTGCCAGGGCAGGTTGAACACGCTGTGACGGCGCCTGGGTGGAAGCAGCATCTGGCGGATGTAAAGCCTGGCGACCTTACCAGTAGGCAGGCTCTGGCGCAGTTGCCGGTGCTGCGCAAGACCGACCTCAAGGAGCTGCAGGCAGCACAGCCTCCGTTGGGAGGGTTTGCACCTGGTGGACCGACAGCATGGGGGCGCATTTTCATGTCGCCGGGGCCGATATTCGAACCCATGGGTTTGTTACCTGATCCG
>Ga0307379_10010435_pt1 | contig 12296 bp, 10 predicted proteins | sample UN2MG_FD_202237 | JGI IMG/M metagenome (GOLD analysis project Ga0307379, IMG submission 202237) | Soil microbial communities from Risofladan, Vaasa, Finland - UN-2 | ecosystem: Environmental > Terrestrial > Soil > Coastal area > Acid sulfate soil | place: Finland: Risofladan, Vaasa | collected... | reverse complement strand
ATTCTCTCTCTATCTTCCTTCTTTGCGTCTTTGCGTCTTTGCGTCTTTGCGAGAGTTTTTCCTAGTCCCCCTGCACCACTCGATTCGACCGCCACGAACCCCCGTCTGGATTGCCTAGGCCGTTCTTCCCATGTCCGACATCATCTCCAAGTGCGAAGTCTGTAATAGCCTGTTGGACGAAGAAGACCTCTTCTGCGCCAACTGCGGCACCGAGGCGCCCGAGCGGGAGGAGCGCCCCAGTGCGCCGGCCGACTCCGCCCGGGTGGCCAAATACAACTTCGAGTGCTCCGGCTGCGGGGCGTCGATGAGCTACGACGCGGGCGCCGAGGCCCTCCGCTGCCCGTTCTGCGGCTCGGTCGACGTGCACCAGCGGGCCGACGCCAAGATCCTGGCCCCGAGCCGGGTCGTCCCCTTCAAGCTGAGCCGGCAGGAGGCCGAAGCCGCGATGCGCAGTTGGCTGGGACGCGGCTTCTGGCGGCCGGGCGATCTGGCCCGGGCGGCCAACGTCGTCAAGATGACGCCGGTCTACGTCCCCTACTGGGTCTTTCAGGCGACCACGCACACCTATTGGACGGCCGACACCAGCCAGACGCCCTCCGGCGCCTGGGGCGACTGGTATCCCCTCTCCGGCGAGCATCGCGGCCGCTACGCGGGCCTGTTGATCGGGGCCAGCGGGGCGCTTGCGCCGCGGGAGACTCTTGCGATCTGCCCGTTCGACCTCAGCGCGGGCGAGCCGCCTGAGCGGGTCGATCTGGAGAACGTCACCGTGGAGCAGTTCTCGCTTGCGCGGAAATACGCCCGGCCGCTCGCGCGCGGGGGGCTCGAACAATCGGAGACGGCCACCTGCCAGTCGCGCTACGTGCCGGGCCGGGCGCGGAACGTACACGTGAACGTCCGCATCGAGTCGATGTCGAGCGAGCCGGTGCTCCTGCCCGTCTGGATCATGGCCTATCGCTACCAGGGTAAGCTCTTCCGCTTCCTGATCAACGGGCAAACCGGCCGGGCGACCGGGCAGGCGCCGGTCTCCTTCAAGAAAATCCTGATCGCGGTGGCGACCGCGGTCCTCGTGTTTCTTTTCCTCCTGTTTCTGGCTGGCGCTTTCCTGAGCCAAGCGACGGGGCCCGGGACGGACGTTCTCGACGCCCCGAAATCCCAACTTGTAGGGTCCCCATCGCCCAATGGCACCAACGTTCACCAAACGCGCCTTCCCGAGTCCCATGGGACGAAGCAATCAAGCCGCAACGCTCCCCTCGGGACTGAGGTATTCGGTGGGCTTCCGGTTAGCAACTCGTCGGCGTCCGTTGGGCGGGCAACTCCAGCCACACGATTGTCCCCTATCCCGGCGGCACGAACGTCTCCCATCGCATCGTGAGCAGAAGTCGTGACCGGCCCCGTCAGAATATCTCCGTTTCAATATGCGTATCTCCTCGGGTTGACCGTCACGGCGTTTGCCGCGGCTGACTTCGTCGTGCCACTGATAGTGTGGGCGAGTCGGTCCGAGGTCCTCGCTGCGCTCTGTTTCGGCACGGTCGCCGGTCAGCTCGGCGTGCTCGTCATCTGGGCGGTCCTGGGCCCGCAGCGCTGGTTCCTGCGGCTGCCCGCAATGCTTGCGTTTGCGCTGCTGGTGATTGCCTCGGTGGTTCTGGGAGCAACCGTCGCCGAAGGACACACTCCTCCGTCGGACGACGTCGCTCTAGCTTTCCTTTTCGCGCCGCTGGTGTTCCTGGCCGCCCAACTCCCGCTGTGGATTCGGCGCATTGCGGGCGGCTGGCGGATCGTGCGAGCCGACGCCGAAACAGGCGACCCGGCGACCGGAGCGCGCCAGTTCCGCTTGCAGGATGCGCTGGCCGCCACGGGCGTTCTTGCCGTGGCGCTCAGTTTGGCCAGCTCGGGCCTCGCCCATGGAGGGGATATGGACGACCAGTGGATGCCGTTTCTCCTCCTTTGCGTAATGTGCACCGTTTGGAGTGCTTTCTCCACGTTGCCGTGCCTCTGGGCCTGTTTCGTCGCTCGTGGCAAGTTGCGCAGCACCGTGGTGATGGCGGGGTACGTGGTGGTGATGACCGCAATCGTTGTGGCCGTCGCCAGTGCGTTTGACCGGAGCGCCCCGCCTGGGGAGGCCGTCGTTGCCTTCTTCCTCTTTCACGCCGCGCTGGTCGGCGTGATGCTGGGCGTGCTGCACGTCCTCCGCGTTTTGGGTTACGTCCTGCATCGAACGGCTCGCAAAGGATCGACGACTCCGTTGGGAGACCGCCCGCCCGATGCCGACCCGGGCGAGCCTGCCTCGCCGTTCGAGCCGGACGGGCCGGAGTGACGCCCTGCGGGCCCAGAGGACGCCGCCGCTGGCCCGCTGCCCTTCATGCCACCGCCCCGTTTCTGCTATACTGACGCCGTTAGTCAACACACGTTCACCTCGCCGGCGTTCCCAGAAGCCGTCCTCACGAACCACGATGAGCCGCGAGCCGATCTTGCCGCCGTCCGATGGCGGCGGCTTCGACGACGAAGACCGCGATCTTCGCCCGCAGCGGATGCGCGACATGGTCGGGCAGCGCGAGGTGTACGCGCGCCTGGAGATCGCCGTCGACGCGGCCTCGAAACGCGACGAGCCGCTCGGGCACATCCTCTTCGACGGCCCGCCCGGTCTGGGAAAGACGACCTTCGCCACGTGCATCCCCCGGGATATGGGCGTCCCGTTCCAGATTGCCAGCGGCGCGGCCCTCAAGGCCCCCAAGGACCTGATCCCCTATCTGACCAACGCCGAAGAGCGGTCGGTCCTGTTCATCGACGAGATCCACCGGATGCAGACGGCGGTCGAGGAGTTCCTCTACCCGGCCATGGAGGATTTCCGCATCGACTTGACGCTCGGCGAAGGCGTCAACGCCCGAACACTCAACCTCCAGCTCAAGCCGTTCACGCTGATCGGGGCCACTACCCGAACCGGGCTACTATCGGCCCCCTTGCGAGACCGGTTCCAGATGCGGGAGCACCTCGATTTCTACACCGTCGAGGAGCTGGCCCAGATCGTCACGCGGAACGCCGGCAAGCTCCGCGTGGAGATCCACGCCAAGGCGGCCACGGAGATCGCCGGCCGGAGCCGCGACACCCCCCGGTTGGCGAATAACCGGCTGCGGTGGGTCCGCGACTATGCCGTGAGTCGGGCGGACGGCAAAATCACGCTTCCGGTGGCACGCGACGCCCTGAAGATGCAGGGGATCGACCCCGGAGGCCTGGATCGCCAGGACCGCAAGTATCTGGAGACGATCGCCCGGGTGTTCGGCGGCGGGCCCGTCGGCGTGGAAGCCGTGGCCCACACGATGAACCTCGCCCCCGATACGCTCATCGATGAGGTGGAGCCCTACTTGCTCCGCTCGGAGTTGGTAGTCCGCACCCCCCGCGGGCGGCGGCTGACCGCAAAGGGATTCGATCACGTGGGGATCAGTCCCGCCTCGGACGCCGGCACGGGTGAGCAGCGGCTTCTGTTTTGAGTAGGAGTCGTAGCACAGGCTTCCAGCCTGTGTCTCAGGCATTCTCACAGGCTGGAAGCCTGTGCTACGACGCTGGAAGCCTTGTGCTACGCGTCTTCGCTTCTGCTCAGCAGCTTCAGCCCCTGGACGAAGATCGCCAGCAGGCCGATGGCGGCCAGGATGGTCTTGGCCTGGTCGCCGCGGGTGGTGCCGGCGATGTCTTCCCAGCTCAGCGGCTCGTTGGTTTGAGGGGATGCGACGGGGCTTTGCGCGGCAGGGTACGGCGGGGAGCCGGTCCAGCCGGCGTCGGGCGATGGGGGCGGCGCCTGAGATAGGCTCGGGTGGGCAGAGCTCAAGGGTCGGGCCGGAATGGAGACGACCGGCGACGGCTGGCGCGGCGGGTGCGCGTTCGGCTGGTTGAAGTCGGGCTGGGTCGGGTCCGGCTGGGAGTGCTGCCGGGTCGTGTTCGGGCTCGGTTGTGACTGCCGGACAATCGCCGTCGGGCTCGATTCCGCCTGCCCGGCGATCGGCGTTGCGCTGGGTTGCGTCTCTCGGGCGATCATGGTGGAGCCGGCGTCGAGGCGTTGGAAGCCGTCGGCCACGGACATCAAGAATTGGCCGACCCGGCCGCAGTAGCTGCCGGTGGTATGGCCCCCAGCGGCGCCGAACAGGACTCCGGCCAGCTCCCCCCGGCTGTTGAAGATCGGCCCGCCCGAGTCTCCCTGCCGGGCGCCGGCGGAGAGCTCGACCATCTCGTATGGGTGTTTTTTACCCGGAGCGACGTATTGGGTGCAGCGCCCCGTCACCGCCCGGTACTGGCCGCTCCCGTACCCGGCGATGGTGAGCGGCTCGCCGGGCTGCGGTGGCCGGGTTGCCAGGGGGATTGGGTCGACGTTGGGTCGCCAGACGGCCAGGGCCGCCAGGTCCCAGTCGCGATCGGTTCGGATGAGTGTGGCGCCGGAGCGGAATCCGTCGGGAAAGGCGACGACGATCTGGCCCTTCGCGTCCGAGACCACGTGCCAATTGGTCACCACCAGGCCGAGCTTGTCGGTGACGGCGACCAGGGCCCCGGAGCCGAGCGACATGCCCGCGCCCTCCGGAACGATCACCCGCACCACCGCCGGATGCGGCTGGCCGGCCGTGTCGGCGCCGAACGGGGGGGCGCGGCCGAGGAGGCTGGGGCGGCCCATCGCGGCGCCGGTGGCCGCCAGCAGGATGGCGAGTGACCAGAGCGGCTTCACGCTTTTGCCGACCTCATCGCGACGGGGACGTCGCGAGTGGATTGTCGTCGTGCCTCGCTGGCGATGATTCTCCGCAACAGCTCCCGACGCAGCCGTTCCAGCTCGGCCGTTCTGGGCGATTCGTTCTTGATCGGTTGCATGGCGCACCTACGCGGCGATCGGTCGACCGCCTCTGAGGTCTTCGGTCCTGGGGGGGAAGTCGCGGCCGTCGTTGTGGGCGTCTTTCAAGCGGCGCAGCTCGCTCCGCAGGGCGTCTTCGGCCAGCTTGGTGAGCGTCAGCCGCACCGGATACCCGGCCAAAAACACGGCGGCATCGCGAGCCTCGTCCAACAGGTCGACCGGCAGGTAGAGCGTCGCCCGCACCTTGGGCGACCCCCTCTTCCTCCGTTCAAACTGCACTTCCTCACCTCCATGCCCGCCCCCGACACACGTTTCGTAAAACGTCCTACGTTTTAAGCACCTGCAAACGATTTCGGCCGCCCTCGGAAAGAAAATGAGGGATTCCCCGGACCCCGGCCGCGGCTTGCGTGAGGGGGACGGTTTCGGCAACCGTCACAGCCGACCCAGGCGGACCCCACTCGGCTGGATTTTGTGGGGAAGGCCGGATAGACTGGACGGGTGGAGGGAGTTGCGATGATTGAATCGATTGAATTCAAGAACTTCAAAGTGCTGCGCGATACCACGCTGCCGCTGGGGCCGTGCAACGTCCTGGTGGGGCCGAACGGGAGCGGGAAGACGACGGTGCTTCAGGCGCTGGAGGCAGTGCGCGACGAGACGGGGCGTTGTTCCGATTTTCTGAGCATGCGGGTAGCGCGCACTCAAGACTCCTACGCCGAAGTCGCCTTGGTCTGGGGCGATCCGCAACGCGGCGTCCGTCAGTTTTGGCGGTGGAGACAAGCCGGCGGAATCGAGAGAGGAACCCAGTTGCCCGAGTCAATGCAGACGTGGAATCCTGCGGCGGAATACGCCATCGTCAAAGGGCTCCGGGTTTTCTCATTCGATGCGCGCGCTATTGCTGCGCCCGCTACGGTCACGGGCCGTCCGGAACTGGATGCCAACGGCGGCAAGCTCGCCGCTGTGCTCGACGGCTTGCGCGACGAAGCGATCGAGCGTTTCGACGCGATCAATGCCGAGTTGAACCGTTGGCTGCCGGAATTCGACCGAATCCTCTTCGACCGGCCGGCGGATGGAAGCAAGTCGATCGCCCTGCGAACGTCCGAAGGCCATCATAAGGTCCCCGCTTCCGCCCTTTCGCAGGGCACCCTGATCTCTCTCGCGATCCTCACGTTGGCTTATCTCCCCGAACCACCGTTGGTGGTAGGGCTTGAGGAGCCGGATCGAGGGATCCATCCGCGATTGCTGCGGCGCGTGAAGGACGCGCTACACCGGCTTAGCCATCCTGAAAGCTGCGGCGAGAAACGGGACCCGGTTCAAGTCATCGCCACGACGCACTCCCCCTACTTTCTCGATCTCTTCAAGGACCATCCCGAAAAGATCGTCATTTGCGAGAGGGTAGGCCAGGAAGTCCAGTTCAAGCGCGTGTCGGATCTGCCGCATATCGAGGAGATTCTAGGAGACGCCCCGTTGGGCGAGGCCTGGTACACGGGGATCCTTGGCGGCGTGCCGAGCGAACCATGAAGGTCGCCATCTTCAGCGAATCCAACGCAGACGAGGTCGCGATACGCATCCTCGTCGACGGCATCCTGGGCACACGCACCGAGGTACCCTCTCCTATGCCGCCGATCCGAAGTCGGGGATGGGGTGCGGTGCTGCGAGACCTCCCGATGGCGCTCCGCCACCTACACTACCAAAGCGATGCACATGCGATGCTCGTCGTGCTCGATTCCGACCGATCGCCGCTACACCGTGCGTCAGACTGCCAGTCGGCCAAACCTCCAAAGAAATGCCGACTGTGCCAAATGGCCACAATCCTCACGCAGGTGCAAAACACCCTTGCACCGAGACCTACCTATGGCCCCCTCAGAATGGCCTTAGGACTTGCCGTGCCGCAGATCGAAGCCTGGTATCTTGCGGGGCGCGACCCACACGTCAGCGAGGCCGCTTGGATGGTGGGGTTGCAGTCCGGAAAGCCTCCCTATACGGGCGGGTCGCTCAAGAAACAAGTGTATGGCACCGATGAACCGCTCCTTGAGATGGAGACCAGTCGAGCCAAGGAAGAAGCTGAACGGATCGTGCGCGAGGGAAAACTGTCGCTGCTTGAACAACTGTTTCCGGGCGGATTCGGATCGCTCGCGGGTGACGTGCGAAGCTGGTGAATCGTGGTGGGCAGTCCACGCGGAGCGCGGTCGGCCTTCACCACTCGCCTCGCTTGCGGATCGACGTGGAGGAGACGTCCTCGCGGAACTGGTCGCCCGGGACTTCGCGGCAGAGGGACAGGAGGGGCTCGGGCAGGTCGAGGTCGCCGAGGGTGACGAAGCCTTCGCCCGTGTCGCGGCCGAAGACGAGGAACCGGCAGCCGCGACTGGCGATTTGCGCGAGCGCGGCGCGGCATGCGTCTGGGTCGTCGCCGTAGAAGCGCGCGATCGCGATCCGGCGGAGCGTGTCGGTGCCGACCACGAACGTCACGCCGGGAAACAGCATCGACTTTTCCACGAACTTGCCGGAGCGCGTCAGCCAGACGGTGTCCGTCGGGCGGAACTGGCCGACGCGACGCTCCAGCTCGCAGTAGTCCAGCGGCGGCTTGTCGGCGTTGAGGATGGGGATCTCCCAGTCGACGGGCACTCCCAGCAGCTTCTGGGCGGTTTCCGCCATCCGGCGGTGCCCGGCATGGATGGGATTGAACGCCCCAGATAGGATCGCCTTGGGAGGCCGGTCCGCCCGGGCAGCGGGGCCGCCGTGGCGGACTTTCTCGACTTTGCCCAGCAGGAGGTCCTGCCACGCCCCCGGCGCCATGACCCGTGACTGCTCGATCTGTTCGTCTTCCAGCAGGCCCACTGGGAGTCGTCGCTGGACGCCACACGCTTCGGCAACCGCGCCGAGCACCAGGCGAGACACGAGTCGCTCTTCTTGCGCCCTCGTGCGGGTTCCCTTGGTGAGCTCGAGCGACCGGGCCACGGTCATCGCGGCGGTCTGGACGGCCAGATGGACCCGGTGCGGCCCACGCTTCGGTCGGTCGCTGGCCAGGCCGGCCGTGCACGCGACGCCGGCCAGAGAGCCCGGCGAGTCGTCCAACCGGCACGCCCGGAGGAACGCGGCCATGGCCATCGCCCGGGCGGTCTCGGCGGAGCAAGCCTGCTCGGGCGGTCCGCCGAGCCAGTCGGCCAGCGCGGCGGCGGAGTAGGGCACGACGGCCTCGAGCAGGGTCCGCGACGCCCCGGGGACCTGGAGCAGTTGGCCGATCGCCCCGCTGCCCCCGCCCGTCACAGCCATCACAAGCCGGGCGGGCGCGGCGTGGATTTCTTGGACGAGCTGTTGGATCGACATGGGAGTTGGCAGCGGCTCGCACCCTTTGCGGGTGCAGTTACATGCCCCGGAGGTGGCGATCGTGGCCGGTCGAATGGCTCGATCCGACGCCTGGGCGCCACTTTAGCGGGTCAGGCGGTCGATTCACATCCCCGGGCGGGAGATCTTTTCCGCCCCGAAGATTCTGTTCGCCGGGCGACATGATCGGGCGAGCCGGAGCACGCACACGGCGCCTGTAATCCCCTCTTTGGAGCTACACACAAACATCTTCGTGCCGCCTTCAAGAGGGGAGACGCCGGTTAAGGTTCCCCTCTGCGGGAGGGTGGCGGCGGCTTTGAGCCGGGCTTGAGGAATTTGCCGGGATTTTCTCAAGATGCAATCGCATGTCGCGAATAACTGTTCGGACCGGCGTCCGAGCCGGCAAGTGTCGGTGTCACGAAGCGAACCAACCCAATTCACCTGATTCGTACTTGGAGGACTCGGAGATGATTAAGAAGGCGATCGTTGGAACGGGCGTGTTGGTCGTGGTTGGCGTGTTGGTCTTTGGGACCGAGGTGGTCAGCTACGTTCGCACGTCGGCGGGCGTTGTGAGCGACGCGGTCCACGACAGCGTGCCGATCGATTTCCAGATCGAGCGGGCGCGCGACCTGATCGAGGATCTAGTTCCCGATATCCGCAAGGCCCTGCACGTCATCGCCAAGGAGCAAGTCGGGGTCGAGCGTTTGGAGAAGGAAATCGCGGAGGGAGAGGCCGCCTTGGACAACGCCGAGGAGGAGATGGTGCGGCTGAAGGACGATCTCCAGGGTGGCAAGGAAGTGTTCGTGTACAACAAGCGGGCGTACACGGTTTCGCAGGTGAAGACCGATTTGGCCAACCGGCTGGATCGATGCCGCACGGCCAAGGCCACGTTGGACACGAAGCGACAGATCTACGACGCCCGACTGAAGAAGCTCGACGCCGCCCGGGAAAAGCTGGATGGGATGCTCAGCGAGCGGTCGAGGTTGCAGGTCGAGGTGGAGCACCTCGATGCCCGGCTGAAGATGCTCGCCGCGGCGCAGACGACCAGCGACTACAAGGTCGACGACACGAAGCTGGCCCGCGCGAAGGACCTGATCAGCGACCTGCGGACCCGGCTCGACGTGGCCGAGAAGCTGATCGACGCCGAAGGGCAACTTCAGGGTGAGATTCAGCTCGAAGCCCCCGTGCCCGAGAACATCGTGGAGCAGGTGACCGAGTACTTCGCCGAGGAGCCGGAAGTCGAGGCGTTGGCGCAGGTGCAGGACTGACCGGCCGGGAGCCGGAGGGAGGTTGGAGGGAGTGAGCGATGGATGGACTCGAAGTGCAGGTTGCGGCGGCACGGGACGGTTGCGGAGCTTCCGTCCCGTCGAGCCGCGAGGGGCCGAGCCGCGAGGGGCCCGGACCGCAGCCGTCGAGTCGCTTCTGCCGAGCCGACACGGCCCCGGCGCTCCCATCCGGCCCACCTTCCGATCCTGGCCCACGGCCCAATGGTGTGGCACAATGTTAGGGTTGACCGCCGCTTTCCGGGAATCAGATCCGATGGACTCCTACTCAGGACGAAAGGCCGACAGGTTCCTGCTTTGGGTCGACGCGGTGGGCGGCTACCTGGTGTGCCTGGGGGACGAGGTGACCCTAGGCCAGCCGGTCGGCTCTAAGGGAGTCGATATCCCCATTTTGGGGGATTTATCCAGCCGCCACGCGCGAATTTGGCGTGACGGCGGAGGTTACTTGATCGAGGCAATTCGGGAGGTGCGGGTCGACGATCGCCTGGTGCGGCGCGTGGCACTGTTGGGCGAGCGGTCTCGGATCCAGCTTGGCGACGGCGTGAAGCTGCTCTTCCGCCGACCGCACGCACTCAGCGCGACCGCCCGGCTCGATTTCGTCAGCCGGCACCGGACCGAGCCCTCGGCGGACGCCGTGCTGCTGATGGCCGACTCCTGTGTGCTGGGTCCGAAACTGCACAGCCACGTGGTCTGCCGCGACTGGCCGCGCGAGGTGGTTTTGTACCGTCATGACGACGAGTTGTATTGTCGTAGTAAGGGGGTGGTCCAGATCGACGGCCTCCGACGCGAGGGCCGCAGCCTGATTGCGCGGAATTCCCGGATCGTGGGCGACCGGTTCTCCTTCAGCCTGGAGCAAGTCTGAGGGAGCCGGGCAGCCGGCGGGTTGCCGAGTGGCCAAGCCCGGCGTACCGGCCGGCGGACGCCCGGGGAGTTGTGGGGACAACCGACGACTGAATGATACAATGGGAAGGTAGAGCTGCCCCTGCGAAGGCAGTGCCTACCGGCGCTGGCCGACAGGAGTGGACCGATGAACGAACGGGTGGCTGCCATGGAACCGAATGGTCAAGACCCCGGGAATTTCCGCCCCACCGAACCCGGCAAGTCCGGCGACTCGGGGGAGCCGGCCGATAGGTTCACCTACCCCAGCGGCGCAAGGCCGCTCTCCGGCTTCACCCTCAAGCGCGGGGTGGGGCACGGGGGATTCGGGGAGGTCTATTTCGCCACCAGCGACGCGGGCAAGGAGGTCGCGCTGAAGCTGATCCAGCGCAATTTCGACGTCGAATTGCGGGGCATCAAGCACTGCCTCAATCTCAAACACCCCAACCTGCTCTCCATCTTCGATATCCGCGAGGACGACAAGGACGACAAGTGGGTGGTGATGGAATACGTCACCGGCGGCCGGCTCGACGACACGATCGCCGCCCATCCCAACGGCATGCCCCTGGACCAGGTCCTTGCTTGGATCCACGGCATCGGGGCGGGTGTGGGCTATTTGCACGACCACGGAATCGTCCACCGCGATCTGAAGCCGGGGAACATCTTCTGCGACGAAGGCATCGTCAAGATCGGCGATTACGGCCTCTCGAAGTTCATCTCCTGTAGCCGCCGCAGCGGGCAGACCGAAAGCGTCGGAACCGTCCACTACATGGCGCCCGAGGTGGCCAACGGCCGCTACGGAAAAGAGATCGACATTTATGCCCTGGGCGTCGTCCTGTTCGAGATGCTTACCGGCCGAGTCCCCTTCGACGGAGAGAGCGTGGGCGAGGTGTTGATGAAGCACCTGACGGCCAAGCCGGACGTGTCGATACTCCCCGAACCGTATCGGAGCGTGGTAGCCCGGGCGCTGGAAAAGGACCCCCAGAAGCGATTCCGAAGCGCCGGCGAGATGCTTGCGGCGTTGCCCAAGCCGCTGGACCCGCAGGCCGAAGCCGGAGCGTGGACCTCGGCGGCATACGGGGCCGCCGGGGGTGCCGCCGCGGGCGGGCCGATCCCCGCGGCCGCGCCGGCGGGTGGCGCGCCGGGCGTGGAGGAGGAGCCGATCTTCGCCTGGGTGCGGCAGACCTGCCGAAAGATCCACGTGGCCTGGCAGGAGTCGAACCTGGATACGCCGACGAAGATCATCCTTCTTGGGGTCGGGTTGATCGCACTGACGTTTACGGCCGGGGGCTGGATGCCGCTCGTCATCTTCGCCGCGGTCATCTACGCGTTCTATTGGCTTCTGCGGGCGGTCGTGCTCTCGGTGTGCCCCCCCCAGCAACGATGGCACGACCGCTACGTTTCTACGGACCGGGAGCCGGCGTTGGCGTCGGGCCCGCCGCAGGGACGGCCTGCGAGCCGCCCGCCTCCGCGCGGACCGGCCACCGCCCCGCCGGTCCCACGCGCCGAGCGATGCCGCAGGGAGCGGCCTTCGAGGCTGCCCCCCTGGGCGCAGCGCGAGCGGCCGGCCGATGCCCTGGTCCTCAAACCAAAGCGGGAGCGCGTCACGGAGCTGTTCGGCTCGATGCTGGGCGGGGCCCTGGTGGCGGTCACCATGTGCGTGGTGATGGTGATGGTCAACAGTTACCGAACGGGAGCGTTGCCGGTACCGCAGCTCTGGGCTTGGCTGATGCTGGTGAGCGTGGCCGGCACCTGGGCCGTGATGATCCCGTCGAAGTTCTGGGAAGGGAGCCGCGGCGACCCGCTGGTTCGGCGGTTCGTCCTGATGGTGGCGGGGCTGCTCGTCGGCGCGTTTGCGGCCGGCGTGGCGGGTATGCTGATGGTCAATCTGCCCTACGAGCGCGGATTCTCGCAACTGCACAACAAGGTTCCGCCCGGCTTCTACTCGGCCGACGGCTCGCCCATGTTGATGGCGTTCATGGCCTGCTTCG
>Ga0307379_10010432_pt1 | contig 12297 bp, 9 predicted proteins | sample UN2MG_FD_202237 | JGI IMG/M metagenome (GOLD analysis project Ga0307379, IMG submission 202237) | Soil microbial communities from Risofladan, Vaasa, Finland - UN-2 | ecosystem: Environmental > Terrestrial > Soil > Coastal area > Acid sulfate soil | place: Finland: Risofladan, Vaasa | collected... | reverse complement strand
GAATCGAGAACAGTCGTCAGGCGATGTACCTCGCGTTCGTAGTACTGCTGCTCGCTCTGCAGGTAGATGTACTCCTTATTCTCCCGCAGATCCCCGCCGTTCATCTTCGATGCCTTCAGTTTCTCAGGTATCTCTTCGTACAGGATCTTCTTTGCCTTGTCCAGTTCCTCCTGCATCAACGCGTGTCCGCCCGTCGTCAGGAAGATTACTTCTTTTTCCATCTTTCACCTCTGTAGCCATTGCTAGACTGAACTCTTCGAGCAAGACGCACTCGATCTCCGCCGCGTGTAAACTCTTACACCTCGTACTCGGTTGGACAATAAAATCCACGCCAAAGAAGGAGGTCTTGTGACAACGAAAAACCTCTCTTATCATCCGTTTCACTCGATTTCGCTCAACTGCATTTCCGAACCGGCGAGAAACACCGATCCCCATGCGCGCCTCCGCCGAAGTGGCAAGGACACGAAACTGGAAGTATTTCCCCTTCCACGTTCTCCCCTGGTGGAACACACGCTCGAAATCCGTTTGCCTCTTGAGGCGCATCCGCGCGGGAAACCGGCAATCTTCGCCGTTACACATACGAAAACTATAGCCAACAGCGCCATCCATTGCAAGAACGCGGATCTCGCCAGCATCTGCGCACACAATTTCCGCCCTTAAGGGTTTCCTTAGCGTCCCGTCTGTCAGAACACGACAGCAGACCGGCCTCTGCGTGAGAATACTCTTCTGCCTTTCGCCTCACTCGTCACGCATTGCCCTTCCGCGAGGGGACACACACCTTTCTCTCGCCCGTTCGCTATCGTCAGCTCAAGGCCTGCCTGTGCGCGAATAGGCGCAGGCAGAAGCAGTGATCGCCAAGAAATGCCTTGTGTTCCTCTTTCCGTTCCTAAAGCTTTCCTTGGCGTCCGTCCTCTGTGCCTCTGCGTGAGAATACTTCTTGTCTGTCTCATCTTGACCAGTCAAGGCATTCGTTCTGTTTCCCATCGCGGGGATGCGCATCATCCCGTGCGAAGCTAATCACCGCTTCTGGGCTCGAAGTATCCGCGGTACTTCCTCTTGTAGGCACGCCAGGTGATCGCCCACTTCTTTGGATCGTCGAGGTAGGAATGGTCGGCCATCTTCCCGATCGTGCTGTTGTAGGGAGATCCCTTGACCATCTCCGGATCATCATACGCTTCCTTGGAGATACGCTCCATGATGGAGGCGTATTTGTCGAGTTCGGTCTTCGAGTAGGACTCGGTCGGCTCCAGTGTGACTGGCTGCGGGACGACCCACGGCTCATGGCTCATCCAGTAGTGGCCACCGTAGTCGGCGACCCGTCGCTGGATGTCGGTGGTGACTACACCGGTATCTCTCGTCAATTCCTCCCAACTGTAGCGCACCTGTTCCAACCGGTGTTTCCCCGGAGCGAACGGGGCGTCTACACCCTTGATCTTTAGCATCTTGTGCAACAGGTAGTTGTTGTTGAGCACGGCAACGCGTGCCACTTGGCGCAGCCCCTCCGCCCCCAGGCTCATGATCCAGGCGTAGGCCCGCACGACCGCTGGGATCACTCCGTAGTAGTCTTTCACCTTCCCGATCGAATGCACGAGATCGTAGTTCAGGAAGTAGCGTCCGCTACCTTCGTTCCTGTCAATCAATGGAACGGGAAGGAATGAAGCAAGCTCTTTGGTCACGCCGATCGCGCCGCTCCCCGGCCCGCCGCAGCCGTGCGGGGAAGCGAACGTCTTGTGCAGGTTGAAGAAGGACATATCGAACCCGGCCTCCTTGGCGCGGGTGATCCCGAGGATGCCGTTAGCGTTTGCCTGATCATAGCCGCACAGTCCACCCGCGGCGTGCACCAGATCGGTAAACTCCTTGATGTGCGGATTGAAGATCCCCGTATCCTCGGGGTTGGTAATGAACAGGGCGGCGGTGCGCTGCGAGACGACCTCCTCAAGCGACGATAGCTTAACGAAGCCGTCCTCATCCGCCGGGACGATGATCACCTTGTACCCCTTCAGGCGCGGGGCAGCGGCATCGGACGGGTGGGAGAAGAGGGTCGTAACTATCTCATCTCGCTCTTCTCCCTTCTCCTCGAAGTAGGCACGGACCATGGTCGCCATGGTGTAGATCGCGTGCGACCCGCCGCCCGGCTGAAAGGAGAACTGCTCGAGACCGGAGATCTCACGCATGAACTGGTCGAGGCGATAGACGATCTCCAGCACCCCCTGCACGGTCCTCTCGTCCTGTAATGGATGGAGGTCGGCGAGCTTCGGCGTTGTGACGAACGCCTCGTTGATCGGTGGGTTGTACTTCATGGTGCACGTTCCCTGCCCGACATCGATGTTCAGGTCACGCCCAAGCGTCTCCTGCGCCAGACGCAGGTAGTGTTGCAACACGCGCGACTGCCCCATCTCCGGCAGGTTTGCCGCGCTCTTACGGCGCATCGCGTCCGGAATGCGCGAGATTACATCTCCCATGCGATTCTTGATCCCGTCCTCCGTAGAGGGGATGAGGATTCCCCTCTCCCCCGGAGATGTCAGAGCGTAGACAACAGGCTCGTTCCAGCATGCCTGGTGAAACCCCGTCTCTTTCCCGCTCATCTTCCCTCCACAACTTGTCGCACGCTTCCTACCAACCGATCGATATCCTCTTTGGTGTGAACCTCTGTCACCGAGAGAAGGAGACTCTCCCCCAGCTCGGGGAAGTCCCGCGATAGATCAATCCCGCCGTAGATCCCCATTTCGAGCAAAGCATCATTCATCTGTCGCGCCGTCTTGCCAGATCCGTCCAGGTTGACGACAAACTCCTGGAAGAACGGGGCGGCAAGAGCGGGGGAGCTTAGTCCCTCGATCTTCCCAAGCTCCGTTGCGGCGTAAGCCGAACGCTCCATGATCGTGCATCCCACATCCTCCATCCCCTGCGGACCGAGGAGGGCCAGGTAGACGCCGGCGGTAATCCCCCACAGAGCGGCCATCGTCCCCACGTACTCCTTGGAGTCCTCTCTGCTCGCAAACGACGTTCGCTCCCAGGCGACATCGCCGAATCCCCACGCATGATCGACGGTAGGTACGATCCCGAACAGGCGCGTTGGAAACTCAGACACGATCCTTTGTTCGTCAGCCGAAGCGATGAACCCGCCGCGCCCGCCGCCGTAGTACATGTGGATCCCAAGCGATTGCAGCTCCCCACAGACAAGGTCGGCGCCGTACTGCGATGGCGGAGCGAGCACACCGAGCGAGATCGGATCGACCCCGACGACGCACAGCGCCCCCTGCTCATGCGCTAGATCCACAATCTCCTGTGCCGAGGTCTCGATCACGCCGAGGAACGACGGGTTATCGAGATATACGCCTGCGACGCGCTCCGACATCTTACTCTTAAGATCCTCCATATCGACGAGGCCGGAGCGTTTGTCGTAATCCACCATGACCACGTCAATCTGCGGGTAGCAATAGTTCCTGATGATCGAGGCGCGATCCGGGTTGAGCGAACGCGGGATGATGACAGTACTCCTCTTAGTGATGCGGCAGGCCATGCGCAGCGCCGATGCTGCCGCTTGCGAACCGTCGTAGGTGGGGACACTGACCACGTCCATGTCGATCAACTCCCCAAGCATACTCGCGTATTCGAAGAGCGCCTGAAATCGACCGTGATCCTCATACGGCTCACCGGCGTAGGCGGTGAGGAACTCGGAGCGGCTGTTGATCACATCGCAGATCGCGGGAACGTAGTGCGGCGAGCACCCACCACCGAGGAATGAGAGTCTCTCACTCGTGGGAACGTTCTTGGCCAGAAGCTCGTTCATGTGGCGACGCAGGGAGTACTCGTCCTGGTAACCATCGGGGATTTCAAGCTTTCCCTTGAACAAGAGATCATCCGGGATCAGCTCATACAGCTCATCGATACTTTTCGCTCCGATCGCCGCCAGCATCTCTTCCTGCACTTGGGGCACGGTGTTTGGAATGTACGGGTGTACTATTTGGTCTTTGTTCATCGATCCTCCTTCATGCCAGTCCACCGCCGTCGACCACGACCACCGCTCCGGTGACCCAGAGCGAGAGATCGCTCACCAGAAAGTAGACGGCCTTGGCGATATCAAGCGGCGTCCCTACGCGAGCGAGGGGTCGATCGGCCGCTTCGGCCATGAATGCGTTTTCATTTACCCCCAACTGCACTGCCTCGCTCCGTAGCAGCGGAGTATCAACATCTCCCGGGCAGACGCAGTTTACCCTTATCTTCTGCGGACCGTGATCGATTGCCATCGCCCGCGTGAGGTTCACCACCCCGCCCTTGGCCGCGCAATAGGCGGCAGCCTGCGGACCGCCCTTTAGCCCCCAGCCGGAACCGATGTTGACGATCGCCCCGCCGGTTCGCTCCATGAACGGGATAGCGTACTTACTCATCAGATACGTCCCTTTGAGGGAGACACCGAGCACCAGATCCCATTCCTCTTCCGCGAGGTCGACCACGCTCTTGCGCCGGATAACACCAGCGCTGTTGACCAGGATATCGATTCGTCCAAAGCTGTCTGCCACTTCCTCTACCGCGTGGCGGCAATCGGCACTCGATGAGACATCAGTGCGGACGAAGATCGCGCCGCAACCGATCTGTTCACACGCCGCCCCACCGGCCGCTTGATTGACATCGATGATCGCTACCCGCGCCCCAGCTTCGGCCAAGTAGCGCGCACAGCCGAGGCCGATACCCGATCCTCCCCCGGTGATCATCGCGACCTTCCCCGCAAGATCCTGTCTCTCTGTCATCTATTCGATCTCCTTAGCAGAAGCAGTTTCTCTTGATCTACGACGTATTGCCTGTCGGAATATAGTGCTGGCCTGTTTCCCTGTCAAGCGACCTCCTCACTACGAGGAAACATGGCAAAGAACTTGAACGGCCAAGTGCAACTGCCGATGATGCCTTCGTGGAGAGGAGTATGTCGTCGAGTTGGTGCCTATTGTGGAGAGATGCTAGCTGCAAGACTTGTCTCGCCCCACGCGTCTTGTGGTATAATGAGTGCAGCCGTTGGGACACTGGCGGAGAGGTGGTTGAGACATGACCGAAGAGAGACCCAAGGTTCAGGTGCCAATCGAGTGGCACATCTCTGAAGACCTAGATAGTAAGTATGCAACGAACCTCGTCATTCAGCATTCTGAGCACGAGTTCATCATAGACTTCTTTGAGACGCGTCATCCATTGATTTTGGGCAACCCGGATCAGGTTCGCGAGCAATGGGAGAAACTGGAATCCGTGCGGGCCGAATGTGTTGCAAGGATCATTGTATCTCCAAATCGCATGCAGGAGTTCATCAATGTAATGCAGGCTGACCTGAACAAGTACGTAGGCAAGGAGCAGGAGGAGCAATAACTATGGGGGCTTCCGCAACTTTCATGAATCCCACTTATGCAAACGCTAACGGAGTCTTTGCACCATTAGTGTCGGCGGTGTTTGGTGGGTCTTATGCCATGCAAGCTAACCTAACCACGGTGCCGTGTGCCCCGTCAAGTTTCCTTCGCGGTAGAATCGCTGAGGGATGGGAGCTCGTCCAGCCGTTACCTGTTAGCTCGGAGTGGGATGGCGATCTCTGTATCATGAGTGACGCCCTCTTTTCGGTCTACGGCGATGGTGATACCGAAGCCGCTGCTCGGCAGGACTATGTGGCGTCTCTTATAGAATATTACCAACTGATAGAGGGTCGGGCGAATGACGTCTTTACACGTGCTCTTTTTCAAAGGCTCCAGCGGTATCTCCGGCGTGCGTAGTCCCTATGCCATACAAACCCAAGGAAGTAGAACAGAAACTGCGGAACAAGTTTGCGTTCCGCTCAGCAAAAGGACATAGTGTAGATCATCAATGGTTTGAGTTGCACTTGCCGGGATTGCCGCCAATTCTTACAAGAGTGTCGCATAGCAGAAAGGAGATCGGGGCTAAACTAGAAGGGAAGATTGCCCGGCAACTAAGGGTGCGGACACGCTATTTTCAGGGGATGATCGATTGCACGAATAGCCGCAACGACTATTATCGGCAAGTGCAAGAAGATCCCTACCCACCTCCTGATGTCTTGTTCTGATATTGCTAGCCTTGGATTCAACTCATAAACGCAACCGTCAATGGTGTCTTCGTAGGGGCTTCGGACTCCATATGCCTTGCTTGGCCGGTGATTGAGCCAGTCTATCTCATGCTTGATTTCTTGCTTGGAAACTCCCGCCAACTTCTGCCCAAATACTTGCTCGAAGACATCGCTCGCTTAGTGTCCGTGCCTCGTGCTTGTCCGGGAATGTGTAACGTTATAAACTGCTAACTACAATGTGGCAAGAACTCCGGCAGGCAACGTAGAGATGGCCGCTCCGCGGGAAGTCATCGAGCTTGCGCATCTTCTACCTCCCTTATCTGGAGCCAAGACTCGATGGAGCGAGATCGCGCTCCATCGCCGGATCGAGGCGACCGATAAACAGATCGACCAATTGGTTTACAAGGTCTGTGGTCTGATGTACAAGGAGACCCGCATCATCGAGGAGGCAACAAAGTGTGTGTCGAATCTCAGAGGCCCACATCTTGCCATTGGATATCCCAAGAGAGGACGGGAATAGAGTTGATACCTACTGCGCTTGAATATACTATGTTGCGGAGGTGCACAATCAGTGTTGTTCACTAAGACAAAAGAGAAGCCGCCAGGAGAATTAGGTCAATGAGCAGTCATTCCAATCTAGACCTATACCTACGGCTCTTCAGAGGGCGAGAAGACTGCTTTGCACAGCAAGGTGAAGACTGGTACTTCCCTGTTCCGAGAGCACTGGATGAGTTCTACATCCGTTGCCACTTGGAGGGAGATGCTACGTTTGGCCTTTACGTGCTGAATCGGGCGAGTTGTTGTCATCTTGTATGCATTGATATTGATATCCCTAAAAGAGACCTTATCAAAGTTGATTTCACGCACGCAGAGATGAAATACACTTACCTCAAGGATAAGTTAGATGCCGTACTGGAAGCGCTGTCTGGACGGCTTGGAGTGCCGCCTGAGTCCATCCTGCTAGAAGATACCGGCGGTCGAGGTTATCACATCTGGATGTTTTTCTCTGAACCAGTCCAGGGCCAAACCGCTGTTGCACTTGGTGAAGCACTGAAAAGGCACCTGAATTTCGAGATCGAATTCTTCCCGAAACAGGGTCGCCTTACCCCCAAGCGAAAGTATGGCAATCTGATCAAGCTGCCCTTGGGCCTACACAGGAAGTACGGCTCCTGGAGTTTCTTCTTCTCCCTGTCCACGGAAGGGGCACAGCCCGTAGTAGGAAAAGAAGAGAATATTGCTTATCTTCAGTGCCTCGTACCGGTGCCCCCCGAAGTCGTCGACAAAGCCGTCAAGGCCTTCGCGGGGGAACTGCCCCTTCGGGACGAATCATCCATTTCCATCAGCCGACTTGATCAGAAACGCCGACAGTTTGAGGGAACCCCGGATTTATTAATCTCCGGGTGTACAGCTATGCGCAATCTGAGGACAAAAGCCAAACGTGGAGGCCGCTTTTCTCACTCCGAAGCCTTCCACTTCGCCGATGTAATGCTTTCTGTCTCCGGTGGAATTGAGTTTATTCACGACATGATGCGTCTTTCCTTTGGGAATGACTATGACAAAACCAGAACGAATGAGGAAATCGATAGAATAACCCCGCTTCATCCCCCGAGTTGTCGCACGCTGGTGAGGAAAGGCATCTGCCCTGGCTACTGCAAGGAAAGCGTCCGCAAGAGGAACGAGGATCCTTTAGTCCCTGGCACCTCACCTTGCTCAGTTTGGCTCAAGGGCATGCCCACAAAGCCTTTAGCTGATACCGATAATCTCCTCGAAAGAATCGGGACATCTGAGAACCTCAAGCGTGCTTTCTTCCAACTCAAGTACTACCATGAACATGAAGACACCCTCTTCTTCGACCCATTTGATTTTGAGCACTTCGAGAGACGGCTTTACGCCAACTCCGAACTCCTAGCGAAAACCCTGACTGAAAAGATTGATTTGCCGTTCGGTGGCTACCTACCAGTACCCATTCCCAAAAAGATCAATGAGTTGCAGGAGCTGGAATACCGGCCTATGTCCTACTCAACCGTCTATGATCAGGCACCCATCCAGGCCGTATTCAATGTGGCTGCCCCCATTGTGGAAAGCGAATTCCAGAGTACCTCTTACGGGTACAGGTGGAACACAGATAACAGCGATCCATACAGCATCTTCGAGGACTGGCGGAAAGCGTACCCACGGTTTCGTAACGACATTATGGCAGCCCTTAAACGGTACCCGAACGGCTTCCATGTCTGTTGCGACATCAAGGGATACTACGACCACATCGATCACAACATTCTTTTCGAGCAAATTCGTCAGTTAGTGCCTGACGAATACGTCTATAAGATGATCGAACGCATGTTGCGGGCATACGAATTCCCAGGGCAGGATAGTTGTGGGCTTCCACAAGGTCCGGCCTACGCGCGTTTGTTGGCGAACTTATATCTGAATGACTTCGACATCTTTGCGGAACGGTTATCAGCCGCCTACTTCCGATATGTCGACGATTTCGTGCTCGTGTTTGAAAATGAGAGAGATGCAAAGCAGGGCGTGGAACGCGTTGTTCGCCGCCTTCTGGATCTCGGCTTGGAGTTGTCGCAAGACAAGGCAAAGATGGCAACTATCGAGCCAAATACTGACATCTCATGTGTTCGAAAAACGCTTGATAAGATTCATTATGGCATCCTTGAGGACTCTCATCACGTGGAACACCTTGCCCCTGAAGCGGTAGCGGATTTCTGGGACGCCGTTGAACGACATAGTGTGTCACCGATCACGCTTGAGCAACTGATCAAGATCAATGATGTCCTTCCATCGCTGCTCTATGTTGTCACCCGGGAGTCCCTGTTTCCGCACCCACTGAAGCCAAAAGTTATTGCCATTATTGAATTCCTTGTCAAGCACCACTGGTTCTGCCCGAAGAAGCTCAAGACCATTTTCTATCGTGTACTCGCTTTGGAGTCGGATAGTGAGCGTCTCCGCAAGCTTTTCAAGGCCATGGCTCCGGCGCATAAAGCCTATTTCCTGCTGAGCGTGTTTGGCTGCTGGCAAGCGCGCGGTGAACACAGACAACTGCTTGAAAGCTTGATCCGCGATGGTCTCGGGAATGACAATGCATACGTGTGGGGCTTTGCTGTTGCGATTGCCGCGAAGCTCGAAGTGGACATAGACACTTCGGTTGAAAGGTCGAGGCACCTGGAGAAGATGTCGCAAGGTGGCGGCTTCTTTTGCCTCCTCAAGTGGCTCCCAACAATCGACTACCTGGCCCAGCCCGATGATGAGCGTGCAAGGATCAGAGAGTTGGTGGTCCCCACAAGCCCGGACCTATTCAAAATGCTTCTGTTGTCCAATGTTAACCACTTGCCGACTGTCTACGTAGATGGAGTCTATCTGGATGGACTTCTGCGAGATTCGAGCGTCTTGCTCCTCCCAGCCGCCTGCACATTGCTTGTTGCTGCAACGGACAAAGGCGATCTTTTCGATTCGCTCTTGCGGTTCGCCATGTCTCACCTCGCATTCAAACCACTGGTTGTGTCCCTCGTCACGAAAGGAATCTTCGACAGACGAGCGGCATCAGGGTTAGCAGAGATTGAGAACCTGAAGTCCCTCTACGTTCATGTTTCTGACCCTGAGATGAAGCAGTTAATGCTGAGTGCTGTAGCGCGGATAATGCAATATGGACTTGCATGCGATGAGGAGTTCGCAAAACAGCACAAGGAGATAGCTCGCTACAACGAGTGTTTTCTCTTCGAGATGGTTGAGGAAGGAGCGAGATATGACTACCTGGAGCTCATTCCCGAGGAGACTTTACGCAACCACATCCACTGCGACCTTGACACTTTCAGGGACATCCTCGACGACTTTGGGCCGAAGGCGATTCTGCCTCCGTCGAACGTTTTCTACGACAGCGGCAAAGGGGAGGTGAGACTCGAATTCAAGACGGATGGGCAGTATCGGGTGCTTGATCCCAGCGAGTTCGCCTTGACTCCCGAGTCTATTCGCCGCGCCTGCATCATCGCGGCGCAAGTCTATCGAAAGGCCTGTTACTTCCGACGCTTCACCGGTAAAGCCCCACGTATCGATCCCGAGAATCTACTGATAGACACAGGTACAGACACGGTGGTTTTTCGCGCGATAGGCCGGTCTCTCTGTGCTGGCCACTTCTTCGCGGACACAATTGTTGGCGACGAAGAGGCGGACATCGCAAAGATGATCTCGATGCTGCTTGAGAGCCTTCTATTCAACACCAAGGCTGAGGCAACACACTTCTTGGCAGAGAAGCCCCACCCAGGCATTGACGCGTTTCTTATGCTCTTCCTCCAGAACATGAGGAACAAAGTTCCCGGTCACCGCTACACCTGCTCTCGCTTCGTGTATTTGGTCGAGCAGTTGAGACGTACGCCCGAACCGGAGTTTCCAGAAAACTGGCTGGCTGTAGTCTATCTCCGTGAGCGGCTAAAGGGAGCATTGTTCAGGTTCAACTCGGAGACGATAACCTGGAACGGCATTTGCCGAGCCTTGAATGAACACCTGAGTACGGATATCCGTGATGTATGTAGCCATGATGCGCTGCGAGCCTTTCCGTTCCGTTCACGTTTGCTCCTCGCCGGACAGGGCAAGCGACAACTCCATACACTCTCTCGGCATCTCATGGAGATCGCTCTATCCCGTGCGGATTTCCCTGACGCAGAGAGAGTCGATGTCGCATACTCGGATTTGGTGGAGTTCCTTCTCCTTTACGCCTCGATCTGCGTAGAGATCGTTGCGATTTGGAGAACGCTCCGCGGTACACAAGCCCTGCAGTGCCTTACGTCATCCCCTGTCTTTGCGCAGAACCCAGTAAAAGTCAGAATTTGCGGCGACGATGCGGACATTGCCGTGGTCGAAATACCCGCATTCGTCATACAGGAATCTGGAGAGAAAGCCGACGAAGTCATAAAGGGGTTCTCACTTCGCCAACTAGCGATAGAGTGCCTGTTCGCTTGCGACATTAGTTCTCAAGGTGACTCTGTTATGGTGAAGAAACCAAAGGGGATGCGCGATGATGTGTTCCGTAGCTTTATTCACGCCTGCCTTACTCGCATTCCCAGTGTTGAGACTGTGGCTGAAAGGGAAATTTGGGAAGTCTTCTCGGCGCTTCGGTCAAATGAGGATCTCCCGAGACTGGATGCGCTGGAACAAATTCGCAACGACGTTGAAATACTTACCCATGATCTAAAGCAGGTAAGAAAAGCATTGCGCCTTTCACGACACCACGGGCGCGCTGACGGCAAGTATTTCCCGCCAGATGTACGTTGCAAGAGCTTGTTCCGTCGAACGCGTTCTGTTGACGAAGACGCCCTCCCAGGCTGTGGGCTCACGAACAGTTTCCCGTCCAGCCGTTACGCTTGCTCTTGGGATCTCCGAGGCACATCAATGGTGAACGTCATGATCCCCAGCGAAGGCGTCAATTCATTGATGGTGGATCTCAAGAAGGGCAAGTTCTTTGGGTTCAAGTGTTCCTCCATCTATTCCGGCAAAATGATGATTCTTTGGGATGTAGCTGCTTTCATTGCCAATGGCTTCGTTCTCGCGATTTGCGAGCACTTGAAAGGATCGAGCACCATCTCCGCTGGAGTAAAGGGGTTCTGTAGCGTTTTCACCTATGTGCTCGGGGCTCTGGCGGTTATCTTTTTCGGGAAGGTGTTCCTTCACGATCTGCAGCACTGGGTACCTTGGCACCGCCAATTCGTGAACTTCATTCAGAAGGCGTTTTCTGAAGACAAGGATTCCCGAAAGAGTTGAGGTAAGGACCTTTCCCCCGAAAACTGTACCACCCCGAGTGAGAGGATCGGGAATTCCGGAGTGAAGGGGGTCTACCATTGTATTTTACAGGTGACGGGCATGCCATTGTCAAGTAGAATGTCTACTTGACGGGGGTGTGGCTCATGGGGTCCGCAGGCCTGCAAAGGCACTGCTCGATTCTGAACTGCCGCCCCCGTCATCTTCTTCATCCAGTGTGTCTGTTGGAATGATGCGCATCCGTAAAGGATGGTCGCTCTGCGCAGTAGACGAGAACAACTGGATGAGCTCTGATCACTCTCCAAGGAGGTTACAGTGATGGATCCCCAGATTCGTGTCGGTATTGATGTCGGTTGTAAGGCTCATCGTGTAGGCATCGCAAATCCAGATGGGAAGGTCTTAGAGGAGTTCGACATCTCTCACACAGCTGCCGGCTTTTGTGACTTCTTTCGCCGGATTGATCACCACAAACAGGAGTTAGACCT
>Ga0307379_10010431_pt1 | contig 12297 bp, 7 predicted proteins | sample UN2MG_FD_202237 | JGI IMG/M metagenome (GOLD analysis project Ga0307379, IMG submission 202237) | Soil microbial communities from Risofladan, Vaasa, Finland - UN-2 | ecosystem: Environmental > Terrestrial > Soil > Coastal area > Acid sulfate soil | place: Finland: Risofladan, Vaasa | collected... | reverse complement strand
AGTTACTCCTACCATATGCCGTTTGGCCTGTACGCTCTGACCACATCGAGCGAGCCCGGTATGGCGGTGGCGGCCGACAGGAATCCGTGGATGGATTCTCCCGGTGCAGCAGCTAAGCCGTTCCCCGGCACTTATGTACCTGATGGCGGCAAAGAGGCTGTAAATTACGGCAATGCCATTGCCCACCAGGGAGATGCACAAAACGTATTGTTCCTGGACATCCACGTCGGCCAGGAAAAACGCCCGTCCTGCGGAATCAACGATGATAACATCTACACCTACTGGGACGGCGGAGACATAAGAATAGGCACCCCGCCGGCAATCGGAAGCGCGCCGTCGGAAAGATTGGATTCACTGCTCGTACACGACGGCGCAGGGGCGCCGCCGGCACCCGTAGATGATGGCGTAAAACCAGGTCGATGCTTCCCTGGCGATACTCTCGTATGGGTTGATGGTGCATTAGTTCAGATCTCCAAGGTCGTCCCCGGGCAAATGGTTGACAAACCGGTCAGTTTCCGGACATTAGCCTCCCAAAGTAGTGCTGTCTGCTCACATGAAATTTACGACATCACTGAGCACAATGAATCCGAGGGGCCGTGGCAGCGCTACGATATCGTGCTGGAAACCGGAAATCAGATCAGCGTCGCCGACACACATTTCTTCCTGCTCGATTCGGGACAGTGGGCTGCCGTGCAGGATCTGACGAGCGGCTCGAAACTCGTCTCTTTAGAGGGCCCGGTTACTGTCGATCATGTTATCAAAAGGGCACTGCCTTGCATCGGCAAGGTATATAATCTGAAGGTCAAAAATTCAGAGCAGTATTTAGTGGGTAAAGATGGAATCGTTGTACGCGACTGGTAATCCGCCGGATTGACGGATCGCACAGATATAGTCCCTGCATTGGTTGTTGACGGGCGGTCTTGTGCTGCGGAGCATGAGGCCGCCCGTTTTATTGATGATTGGCAGTTGGGGAGAGTGTTAGACGATCAATTGTCAAAATTTGTCTTGTGGCCATATTTATGTTAGACTACTGCGTTTGGATTTTAAAGGAGTATGAAATTGGGACAGACACTTGTTTATAAGATATTGAGCAGGCACCTGGTTGACGGCAAGCTTGAGGCCGGCGGGCAGATCGGGATTCGTATCGACCAGACGCTGACACAGGATGCCACGGGAACGACGGCGTTTTTGCTGTATGAATCGATGGGGCTCAAACCGGTGAAAACCGATTTATCGGTAAGCTACGTCGATCACAATATGGCAGGATTCGGGCCGGAGAATCATAACGACCATCTGTACCTGCAAACCGTCGCCGCCAGGTCCGGCGTGTATCATTCGCGCCCCGGCAACGGAATCTGTCATCAGGTCCATTTGGAGCGGTTCGGAAAGCCCGGCGCGACGCTCCTTGGGAGCGATTCGCATACGCCGACCGGCGGCGGAATCGGCATGCTGGCCATCGGGGCCGGCGGGCTGGATGTGGCGGTTGCCATGGCCGGCGGGCCGTTCTACCTGAAATGCCCCAGGGTCCTGGGCGTCAAGCTCACCGGCGAATTAAGCGACTGGGTGGCCGCCAAGGACGTGATTCTAAAGCTTCTGAGCATCCTGACGACAAAAGGCAACGTCGGCTGGGTAGTCGAATATTTTGGCGATGGCGCAGAAGGGCTCTCCGTACCCCAGCGGGCTACGATAACGAATATGGGAGCCGAATTAGGCGTAACGACGAGCATCTTCGCCAGCGACGAGCAGACAAGGAAATTTCTGGCCGCCCAAAAGCGGGAGAAAGACTATCAGCCATTAGCCGCCGATCCGGATGCCGAATATGACCGTATCATCGAGATAAATCTTGCCGGGCTTGAGCCGATGGCGGCTTGTCCCTCGTCGCCGGATAATGTCAAATCCATCCGTGAGATCGCCGGTCTCGAAACGGGGCAGGTAGTTGTCGGCAGTTGCACGAATTCGAGCTTTGCCGATTTGATGATGGTGGCGACCGTTCTGAAGGATCGGCGCATCAACGAGATGGTCGAATTTGCCATCGCGCCGGGCAGCAGGGAAGTGCTGAACATACTGGCCGATAACGGGGCATTGTCCGGCATGATTTCAGCAGGCGCGAGGATTTTGGAATCGGGCTGCGGACCATGTATCGGGCAGGGTTTCTCGCCGGCCAATGGCCTCGTGAGCCTGCGGACGTTCAATCGGAACTTCGCCGGGCGTACCGGAACCAGGGGCGACCAGGCGTATTTGGTCAGCCCGGAGACGGCGGTCGCCTCAGCTCTTACAGGCAGGATTACTGACCCGCGGGATCTGCCGGAGTTGTTCGGACTGCAATACCCGAAGATAGAGCTGCCGGTTGAATTTGCCATTAACGATAATATGATAGAGGTGCCCCTAAGCGAAGAGGCGGCGGCGAAAGCCGAGGTCCTGCGCGGCCCGACGATTGTCGTGCCGGAGACGCCCAGGCCGCTGCCGGAAAAATTGGCGGGCGAAGTGTTGCTAAAGTGCGGCGATAAAATCACCACCGACCATATTATGCCGGCGGGAACCTTCCTGAAACTTCGCTCGAATGTGCCCGAATACGCCAAGGTCGTTTTCAATTGCTTCAATGAAGAAGGCAAGCCAACGTTCGCTGAACGGGCACTCGACTTGAAGAAAAAGGCAATAGCCGGCATCATCGTAGCGGGCGAAAGCTACGGCCAGGGTTCGTCGAGAGAGCACGCGGCGCTGTGCCCGATGTATCTGGGCGTGCGAGCCGTGATTGCCAAGAGTATCGAACGAATTCACAAGGCGAATCTGATTAACTTCTGTATTGTGCCAATCGAATTTACCGATCCGGCGGACTATGACAAAATCGAGTCCGGCGACGAACTTCAGATTGATGGTTTACTCGAATCTGTAAAGAGCAGCGACACAGTTAAGATTGTCAAAGCGGACGGCTCATTTGAATTTATCGGCAGGCTGGAGCTGTCCAGTAGAGACAGAGAGATTCTGCTCTCCGCGGGGCTTCTGAATTACACGCGAAAGAGGGCTGACAAGTGACAGAGATACAAAGAGGCAAGTCATGAGAAACATGCGAATCTTGATACTTATCCTCACGGTTTTAGGGGCTGGCATTTCTCTGTGCAATTATTCTGCTGCCGGCCGGGTCAATGAAGCAAGTATCTCTGATTTCGCCCGTCGCCTTGAAGAGGATGGTATCGACGGCAGGAAATCGGTCTGGCATGGTTATGACCGCTACGACTTTACCTATGATACCCGCGATTGCACTGTCGTTACTCCCAGGAATTCAGCCGGCCATCTCCCCTGGATATGGAGGGCGCGTTTCTTCGGCCATGAACCTCAGACGGACCTGGCGCTTTTGGAAAAAGGATTTCATCTTGTTTATATGGATGTGGCAGACCTCTTTGGTTCTCCCGTGGCGGTAAATCATTGGAATGCCTTTTACAATTATCTGACCGAGCATCATGGCTTCCATCGGCGTGCTGCTCTGGAAGGGATGAGCCGGGGCGGCCTTATTGTTTACAACTGGGCCTGTGCCAATGCCGAGAAAGTGGCCTGCATCTACGCCGACAATCCCGTCTGTGACTTCAAGAGCTGGCCGGCCGGTCGAGGTAAAGGAAAATACCATCAACCGTCCTGGGAAGCTTGTTTGAAAACTTATGGCCTGACGGCCGAACAGGCTTTGGAGTATGAGCACAATCCAGTTGACAACCTTGAGCCTTTAGCCCGCTGCGTCGTACCTGTTCTGCATGTCTGCGGTACTTCTGATACTGTCGTTCCGATGCCGGAAAACTCAGATGTTGTTGAAAAACGCTATAAGAAACTCGGTGGCAAGATCACTGTCATTCGCAAGCCGGGTGTGGACCATCATCCTCACAGCCTTGAGGATCCGAAGCCAATTGTTGATTTCATACTGTCTCATACAACAGCCGATTATGACAAGTTCCATTACAATCTGCGGCATGGCCTGACAAACTGCCGCATCAGATTCCAACGGCAAAAGAAAGGCCGTGTGGCTTTCCTGGGCGGCTCTATTACCTACAACCCCGGTTGGCGGAACATGATCTGTCAGTACCTGCAACAACGCTTTCCTGAGACCCGGTTTGAATTTATCGCTGCCGGAATACCTTCAACAGGTTCAACGCCGGGAGCTTTTCGTCTCACACGGGACGTTTTCAAAAATGGCTCGGTCGATTTGCTTTTTGAGGAAGCCGCCGTTAATGATGCAACCAATGGTCGTACCGATATCGAACAAATTCGTGGTATGGAAGGGATCGTCCGGCAAGCTCGTATGCTCAATCCTGACATCGATATTATCTTGATGCACTTCGTCGATCCCGAGAAAATGAAAATTTACAATGAAGGTTCCGTGCCGACCGTCGTTTGTAACCATGAAAAAGTGGCAGAACATTATCAATTACCCTCGTTAAACCTCGCGCTCGAAGTCAATGAACGTATCAATGCCGGACAATTTGATTGGCCGAATGATTTTCGCAATCTGCATCCTTCACCTTTTGGTCAGAATATTTATTTCCGCTCGATGAAACGTTTGTTAGATACGGCATGGGCCGGGCCGTTGCCTGAAAATGTTAAATCCAACCCCATGCCGGCCGAGCCACTTGATCAGTTCAGTTATTATCGCGGCCGGTATGTGGATATTGGTGATGCCGAACTTGTCGAAGGCTTTATCTATGATGCTGCCTGGAATCCCGGAGATGGCGTAGGGGTACGCGAAGGTTTTGTTAATGTACCTGTGCTTAAGGCCGATCAGCCCGGTGCGGTGCTCAGACTCAAATTCGAGGGTACTGCTATTGGCGTTTTTGTAACTTGTGGTCCCGATGTGGGTATTATCGAATACAGCATCGATAAGTCGTCTTTTCGTCAAATCGACCAGTTCACTCAATGGAGTTCGAACCTTCACCTGCCCTGGGCCTATATTCTTGATGCCGAACTGAGTCCGGGGGTCCACGAGATTACTCTCAGGACGACTGACAAGAAGAATCCAAAAAGCCGCGGCCATGCCTGCCGGATTGTGTATTTTTTGGTCAATTGAAATATGCCTGAGATAATGTCCAAAAAGATAATAACGATTTTCGGGACCGGCAGAGCCAGGCCGGGCAATTCGACGTATACGTTGGCTTATGAAACCGGCATGCTGTTGGCTCAAGCGGGTTTTACCATCGCCAACGGCGGTTACGGCGGGACGATGCTGGCGGCGGCGAAAGGGGCCGCTGAGGCCGGGGGCGAAGTTATCGGTGTTACCTGTTCGGCGTTTAAATCCAGCAAGGCCAATGAATATGTTACCCGTGAAATTGCCACCGGCTCGCTCGATGAGCGGCTCGATACACTGATCGAATTAGGGTGGGCGTATGTCGTACTGCCGGGCGGAACGGGAACGCTGCTGGAGTTGGCAAAAGTCTGGGAATTAAAAAACAAGGGCTTCCTCAAAACGGATAAACCGATTATACTCTTGGGCGGATTCTGGAAGCCGCTTATCGAGCTTATCGCGACTGACGATGCCGCCAGCAGCAGGTATGTGATGCTGGCGGATGAGCCGAAGCAGGCCGTTGAAATGATTATTGATTATTGATAAATGATTAATGAGGACTCGTAAACATAAACTATTAATATGAGCAAGATACCTGTATTTTTAATTTTAGTATTTTTTATTGGCGTTGTTTCGGCGGCGTCGGGATTCGGCGCGGAGATAATTCGCGAGACGCCTCTGCTGCGGGACGGCTTTGCCATAATGAGAGTGGATGGCGATTTGATCGGCCCCGACAGTAACGACGTGTGGTTCTTCGAATTAGCTTCGGATGTGAACGATTACAGAACGGTTATCAAGGCCGGGACAAGGTTGGAGCTGCTGCCGTCGTCGGCGCTTGAAAAGATGACTGCCGACAAGAAGATGCGTACTACGGCAGCTTACCGGCTCTGGAACAGCAGGGTAACAAAGTACAAAGGCAGGAACTTTGTCTTTCCGGGTTATTTTATGCCCCTGAGCAAGGCCGGCAAATCGGAGCCGGAAACATCGAAAGAATCTCAGCGTAAGCAGCAAGAACCGGCTGAGATACAGTCCGGGCAGGAAGGTGAACAGCAGCTCGCCCTCGATGAGCCGAACGATGTATTGGCTATGCCGCAAGAGATTATAGAAAAACTCAGGGCCAGGCGAGAAACAACAGTCATTAGCAAAAAGCCGATAGCGGACAATAATCAAATTTCAGTTGATGAATCGCAGCCGGCGACGGAAGAAGAAAAATTGCCGGATGCCCAGCGTTATACGCAAAGCCCCGATTCAATATTTGTGGACAGGACCGCGTTTTTGATCGAGCAGGATGAAGGCCGTTTTATATTCGTGCCCGACGCTCTTGGCCGGAATGTTCAGAAGCTTTCTTTACATCTGCTGCCGTGCGCGGCGCTGGAGCTGACCGAACTGAAAAAAGCTGCCGAGCCGGAAACAGTGCGGTTTAAAATAGCAGGGATTATGACTAAATATAAAGGCGATAACTATCTGTTGCTGGAGAGGGCGACAAGAACTTACAGCCACGGCAACTTTGGAAGGTAAAGGACAAACGCATGCCCCACGAACTCGACCAAATTATCATCTCCTCATCCGGAACCAATTTTGAGAAAAGCCTGAAAAAATTTCGCTCGAAGTTGATGCGGGCGGCGCGTTTTGCCGGTTACGGGAGCGATGAAAATCAACAGGTGATCGATATTCTTCGCAACGTTGCCGATCATGGCGACAAAGCCGTTGCGGAATATACGGAGAAATTCGACGGAGTAAAACTGACACCAAGGCAATTCCGGGTTGGCAGAGATGAATTGGAGAAAGCCAACCGGGAAATTAACCAGGACATTCTGGCTTCCCTGCGCCAGGCGATTGAAAACGTGCGTTCATACCAGAAGGACATCCTGATCGATCAGGAAAACTTGCCGCGGGGAATCAGATACACGCCCATCAAGAGGGTCGGTATCTGTGTTCCGGGCGCATCGGCCCCGCTGCCTTCTACTGTTATAATGACAGCGGTCCCTGCGCAGGTTGCGGGCGTGAAGGAAATCGTTGTGGTTTCGCCGCCAAGACACAACGGAAGCATCCATCCGGTGATTTTGGCCGTATGCTGCGAATTGGGAATTGACGAAGTGTACAGAATTGGCGGAGCCCAGGCGGTGGCTGCTTTGGCGACCGGGACCGGGACTATAGGCAAGGTTGACAAGATTGTCGGGCCGGGCAACAAGTGGGTCCAGGCGGCGAAGAAAAATGTCGCCGGCGACTATGTCGGTATAGATTCTATTGCCGGGCCGAGCGAAGTTTTGATCATCGCGAACGAGCAGGCCAACCCGGCGTGGATTGCGGCCGATATGCTCAGCCAGGCCGAGCACGCCGCCGACAGCAGCGCGATAGTCCTGACCGACTCGGAACCGTTTGCGAAATTAATTCTCGCCGAGCTGCAGAAGCAGGTGGCGGAATTGCCGAGAGCGAAAGCGGCAAAAGAATCGCTGAAGAAGCTCAGTGCTATTTTAGTTCTCGACGATATGGACGGAGCAATTGAAATGGCGGACGATTTTGCATCCGAGCACCTGGAGATTCAATGCGGGCAGGACAGCAGGGAAATCGCCGAAAAGGTACACAACGCCGGCGCGATATTCATAGGTCCCTACACCCCCGTGGCGATAGGGGATTATTGGGCCGGGCCGAGCCATACGCTGCCGACCGGAATGCGGGCGAAGTTTGCCAGCGCGCTGACCAGCAACGATTTCCTCAAGTCGATCAGTATTATCGAATACGATCAGGAAATGCTGACCGCCAGTGCCGACGACATTGTCCGCCTGGCTGAGATTGAAGGGCTCGACGCCCATGCCAAGAGCATAAGAATCCGGCAGCGGGATTGAGTTTCGGGCGGAAAATCACAGGCCCCAGCCGAGCTTGTCCTTATACCACCAGTAAAACCAGCCCGACCGGTGCGCCAGCACGAAAACAAGGTAAACTTTGAGAGTTTGTTTGAGAAACTCCCAAAATGGGAGTCTCGGTATGACTTCTGCAATAAACCCGCCAACGACGAGAAAGAACAGTACCAGCCCACAGTACGGCAACAACGCACGGCATATCGACCGGACGATTTCTATCGGATTCAAGGCGTCAAAGGAATCGAACATAATTCCCCTAAGTAACGACATCGGCAGGAAAAATGTGCCGTAAGCAGCCAATGCCCAATACCACGAATCGGTTCGTTTAACCAGGACGGAATATAGCAAAATCGGTGCTAAACATATTGCTAAACAGCCAATAATAATAAATGCCTGGGAAATAAAATCGCCTATACTAATTGTATTCGGAACCGTGACCTCCGTAGCTCGCCGATTACCTTTGGAACTGCTAATTACACAGTCTGCGATGTAATAGCACACGTAGCTGTAGAAGATAACATTAAGGATAAAAGCAATGGGCTCGGTGATCTCATAAGCTCCAAGCCAAAGGAGCGGCACCAGGAAATACTCCATGAATTTGATGAGCCCGGAAATCAACAAGGGCACAATTACAAAGAGTGCGAGGTGAATCATGCCGGAGGTGCTGATCGGATAGAGAAAGGTGTCGATAAGCCAGGGCAGCTTACATTCATCCGCCAACGGAGGTTCTTCTTCGAGTATCTTCATTGTGTCGTATCTCTTACTATCTGTCCGATTTTGATTCCAAATCAATCATTAAACTTCCCAGTTAAGCTTTTTCTCAAACCGACGATAGAACCTGCCTAATAATCCGACTGCAACAATTATCATATAAAGCTGTACTACTTTGATGAGAAAAGGCACCGTCGGTAAAAGCCAAAACCGGTTTACCGGGGAGTCTATTTTCATAAATAACAATGCACCTGCATAAAAGAACAGAACCATCCCGCAGTACGGCAGCAATGTGCGGAATATCGATCCGATTATTAATATCGGATTCAAAGCGTTAAACGAATCAAACAACACCACGGCAAGCAGAACCATCGGGAAAAAGAAGCCGCCGCACGCCAATATCAGCCAATAAATCAAATCGCTTTGTTCTGTAACAATATAATACACGGCCACAGGTGAAAAACAAGCGGCGATAGAACCAACCACAATTAATAATTGCGAAACATAATCCCACCTGTCGGGTTTAACCTGAATGGCACGGAGATCGGGGGCGCGGCGGGCACCTGAAGCGCTGTCACGAATACATTCGGCAAAATAATACAGCGTATATGCAACCGGCAGGAAATACACTATTGGGATATACTCTATGCCTAAGCCCACAAATGCTATTATGAACGGACAAAACAGAAAGAGCAGAAGCCATAAACCTATAAGATGAACAACACCCGCTAAATTTAACGGATACAGAAATATGTCGATGAACCAGGGCAGTCTGCAATGGCCGGCAGGTTCGGTTTCTTCGGATTCCTGCTGCTGATTGTCAGTTTCTTCGGAGATGTTGGATTGGACGGCTGGCTCTTCTTTGAGCTTATATTCATCCGGGACATCCATAAGAGTTAAACCATGGGAAGAATCCGTTGTGCGTGCTATCAGATCTCCGGAATAATTCTGCGTTGCAGCAGAGCCTGGGAGCTGAATTGCCGGGATGATAAACGTATTGTTGCATTTTGGGCATATAGCTTTTTTGCCTGCATGGCTCTTTGGGACGCTTATCTGCCGCTCACAGTATTCGCAGAGAAAATCAATAACGGTGGATTCGGTCGGTACAATTATGACTTTGCCGCATTTCGAGCATTTGCCCTGCCTGCCAATGTCCTTGTCCCGGGCACTGATTTTATGAGCACAGTGTTCGCAGTAAAACCGAATCATAAAATCTTCTCCCTCTTAAGTGATTTATTGGTTCTACAGTTTTGGCTATTTTCCGGGCCGTTCTCTCATGCCCATGGGCTGTACCGCAGAGCCGCTCTGTTGAACAGGACGCACCGGAACCGATTTTCTTCAGTTAAAATTCTCTGCAGTTATATTTTTTTCGGTTTGCCGCCTGCTGTCCTGCTAATCAGCCGCCCAGCTTTTGCTTTATCATTTCGCCCGCTCTGGTGAGGGCCTCGCCGATTTTTTTCGGATTTTTACCGCCGGCCTGTGCCATTTGAGGCCGGCCGCCGCCGCCGCCGTCAACGATGGGCGCTATTTCCTTGACAATGTCACCGGCTTTGAGACCTTTAGCGATCAGATCGTCGGTTACGCCTGCCAGGAGCGTTGCCCTGCCGTCCTCGTCGAAGCCCAAAACGATAGCGGCGGATTTTGCCTTCTTCTTGAGCATGTCGACCGCCTCTCGCGCCTGATCGACCGAAGTTGTCGATAGTTGGCCGATGACGATAGAGGCCTCGCCGATTTTCTCACATTTTTCAAGGAGCTCTCTGGCCTCGGTCATGGAATCCGAGCCGGACTGCCGGGCGGCAGCCTTGAGTTCTTTAGAGAGCTTTTTATTGTCCTTCAGCAACTGGCCGACTCGCTCGACCAGCGATTCGGACGGGACCTTCAACATTGCCGAAAGCTCATCGACGATGTCACTGCTTTTTTCGAGGTGGCTTGTGAGCGCTGCGCCGGTCAGGGCGGTAATCCTGCGGACGCCGGCCGAGATGCTCTCTTCTTTGATTATCTTAAAACCGCCGATCGCCCCGAGCTTCTCGACGTGTGTGCCGCCGCAGAACTCCAAAGAGATTTTCGATTTTCGTTTTTCGACTTTCGATTTTAATTCATCAATCGGCAATCGCAAATCGTCACTCTTCAATCCGATTGCGACTACCCGAACCTCGTCCCCATACTTCTCGCCGAACAGCGCCATCGCGCCGAGTTTCTGGGCCTCGTTCTTCGGCATGACAACCCATGTTACGGGCAGGTCGTCGGCGATTTTTTCTCTGACCAATTCCTCCACCTGTCTGAGCTGCTCGGCCGTTGGCGCCTTGGGGCAGGTTAAGTCGAATCTCAAATAATCCGGGCCGACATAACTTCCCTGTTGGGCCACCGATTTGCCGAGCACTTCCTGCAGCGCCCACTGGAGTACGTGGGTGGCGGTATGATTTCTCTTGACGGAGTTTCTGTCTTTACTGACGATAGCATGAACCTTTTCGCCGATATCGAAGTTGCCTTCGGCAGCTTTGCCCTGATGGACGATGCAGTTGGCGATTTTTACAGTTTTTTCCACGATGAAACGGGCCTTGCCGGACTGGATAATTCCGCAGTCCCCAACTTGCCCGCCCGCCTCGGCGTAGAAGCAGGTCTTATCGAGGACTAAACCGACCTGAGTACCGGTTTCAATTCGCCCCTTATCTTTAAAACCGTCGCTGTCAATCAAACCGGCAATTACAGCGTCGCACTGGTCCGTGTGATATTTGTGCAGGTCTTCGGTTTCCGGCAGAACCTGGCCGCTGACCGTATCTGTGATGGACAGCGAATCTTTTGTAATAGCGGCTCTGGCGCGCTGCCTCTGCTGTTCCATGAGCTCGGAAAACTTCGCCGTATCGACCTTTAGGCTGCGTTCCTTAGCCATGAGCTGTGTCAAATCCAGCGGAAAGCCGTACGTATCGTAAAGCTGGAAGGCATCTTGACCGCTGATGACTTTGTCTTTCGATTTCTGTGCCCGACCGGCGGCACCGGCGAAAATTTCTATACCCCTGTCGAGCGTTCTGCCGAAGCCGGCCTCTTCGGATTCGATTACCATCGAGACGTAGTCCGCCCTTTCTCCGATTTCGCCGAACGCCTCGCCAAGACAATCGACGACGACCGGCACAAGTTTGTAGATGAACGGCTCGTGCATTCCCAGCTCCCGGCCGAATCTCGAAGCCCGGCGAAGAATTCGGCGAATCACGTATCCCCGGCCTTCGTTCGAGGGCGTCGCGCCATCGGTGATCGCGAAGACCAGAGCGCGAATATGGTCGGCGATGACTCTGAATGAGTTGTCGCTTTTGTTGCCCAGCTTCGATGTGTATTTGTGGCCGGTGATCTGGCCGGTGCGCTCGATTATGGGCATGAATAAATCGGTGTCGTAGTTGCTCGCCTTGTTCTGCATCACGGCGACGATTCTTTCCAGGCCCGCGCCGGTGTCTACGTATTTGGCCGAAAGCGGCACGAGCTTGCCGCCCGGCTGGCGATTGAATTGTATGAACACCAGATTCCACAGCTCGATGTATCGGGCGCAGCCTCCGTTTACCCGGCACTCGTGGCCGGCGACGTTTTTCATGTCGCACCGGTCCGGGCCCAGGTCGATGTGTATTTCGCTGCAAGGCCCACAGGGGCCGGTCTCGCCCATTTCCCAGAAATTATCTTTCTTGCCGCACGCCAGAA
>Ga0307379_10010430_pt1 | contig 12297 bp, 12 predicted proteins | sample UN2MG_FD_202237 | JGI IMG/M metagenome (GOLD analysis project Ga0307379, IMG submission 202237) | Soil microbial communities from Risofladan, Vaasa, Finland - UN-2 | ecosystem: Environmental > Terrestrial > Soil > Coastal area > Acid sulfate soil | place: Finland: Risofladan, Vaasa | collected... | reverse complement strand
TAAAAGACAAGATATCTTCATGGGGATTTATCCAGGATGTACAGGTTTATCCTATTAATTCTACTTTTGTCTTTGCAGGATATTGAGTATTAAAATAAGGAGGTGTTTTGATGACTGATAAGGACATCAAAGAAGAAGTATGGAAACACTTTAAAGATTTCCAATACGTGTTTTTAGGGACTGTGGAAGGCGACCAACCAAGGGTTAGGCCGGTGACATTGATCTATTTTGATGGAAAATTATGGATTACAACTGGTACAAGGGATGCAAAGGTTAAACAGATACAAGGGAATCCGAAAACAGAATTTTGTTTATATTTTCGAGAAGGAGACAAAGATGGTTACATCAGAGTTTCTGGAATCTCTCGAATAATTAACAATAGAAAAACAAAAGCAAAAATAGCTGAACATTTCGATTCTTTTAGTGAACATTGGAAAAGTGTTGATGATCCAAATTACACATTGATAGAGATACTACCTAAGGAAATCGAATATTTGAGTGAATATTTGGTACAAAGATTTAAACCATGATGCAGAGGCAACGGCGTATAACAGCGTGTATCTGTTTTGGGCTAAAGCTCTTGGAATAAATAGACACATTCTATTTTCATAGACAATTAATATTTTTGCTTTTAAATTAGATAAATAGAGGAGGTATATCAGGTCAATAATTCGGTAACTTTTAGCGGACAACCTATGGATCTGAGGAGTTCTTAACCAGATAGTTGAGGCTTTAGGTATTACTATAGATAGACATGCTAAAAGGAGAACTTATAAAATGGAAAATTAAACTATAGAAAAAAATAGGATGTGTCTATTAAATACATACGAAGCATATTGAGAGCGCGGCGGGAGGCCCTTAAGCGGATTAATTGGCGGCTTCCGAATAGCTGGTGTTTTTGGGTAATAGTCTTTTTGCCGTCAGCTAAAGCCATATAGACCAATCCCACTTTCTTCTTCTCGGTTGCTCCTCCCGGACCGGCAATACCAGTAATACTAATCCCTATATCACTGTGACAGCATTTTCGAACCCGTACAGCCATTAATTGAGCCACTTCTTTGCTAACCTCACCATATTTTTTGATTACTTCCGGAGGTACTTTTAGTAGGTCTTCTTTAACCCTGGCATTATAGCTTATCACCCCTCCTTGAAAATATTCAGAACTTCCTGGGATTCGGGTAATCATCTCTCCCAACATTCCTCCGGTGCAGGATTCAGCTACCGCTACTTTTAATTTCTTAGTCTTTAGTAAATTCCCCACTACTTCTTCGAGGGTCTCTTCATCGCTCCCATAAACATAATTACCCAATATTTTGGTTAATTGATTAACCGAAGATTGTAACAGTTTTTCTACTTCTTTCTCGGTGGGAGCCTGGGTAGTTACCTGGACCTGAATATCTTCCGGATTAGCATAGATACCAAAAGAAAAATTAGTTTGTTTGTTTATATAGCCGCGAATAAGTTCATTAACCGATGACTCTCCAAGGCCGGTAACTTTTAATATTTTTGACTTTTTAATTATGGAAGGTGGGAATTTTTCTTTTAGATAAGGGAATAGATTTTCTTCTATCAGATTTTTCATCTCGTGGGGGACACCGGGGAAAGAACATATAATTTTGTTATCTTTTTCTAAAATCATGGCCGGGGCAGTACCATATTGATTAATGATAATTTTGGCTCCTTCCGGAAGGTAGACTTGCTTGAGATTACTCGGAGAAATTTTTTTGTTAATTTTTTTAAGAAATCCTTTTAAATTTTCTTCAGCTTCCGGATATTTTATTAGTTTAAGATTTAAAGCCCGGGCAATGGTTTGGTAGGTAATATCATCTTCCGTAGGTCCCAATCCACCGGTAGTAATTATTAGGTCAGAACGTTGAAGGGCGAGTTTTAAAGTGGATAATAAAGATTCAGGATAATCACTGACTGCTGAAATATGCTCTAAATCAATACCTGATTCAGCTAATTTTTTGGCGATAAAATTAGCGTTAGTATCGGTGATCTGCCCTCTTAGTATTTCACTGCCAATACTGATAATTTCTGCTTTCATAGATTTAATTACAACTCCTTGATTAACTATCTATGTGTTTTGTCCAACACGGTAACACCGTTTTATCAATAGAAGACACGGCACGCTGTGCTCCTACTAAACATTATTAACTATTTGCTACTTTTTTATTATATATTTAAAATTTAAAAAAGAAAAAAATATAAATAGGAAAGTAGGTTTAGATATTTCGAAACTCGTTAGTGCAAACTTTAGTGGGGTAGTTAGACAAAAGAATAATTATTATTTTTTATCTTTTTCTTTATTCTCTTCGTTTCTCTTAACGCAATACTTGATACCCTATACGCGATACAAACTTATTTTTGCCACTGTTTTTTTGGGAAATAATTATATGTAAGAAAATAGCGATTAATTACTGCATTGGGCCATTTACTTGTTATTACCATTTTTTTCTTTTTAAGGAGTCTACGCAATTCTATATATTTGGAAAAATTAATAAAATCTTTATAGCTTCCTGTAAATTTTTTAGGCCAGTCTTTAGCCAGGGGATGATGAGGATTTTTTATGCTTTTACTTAACTCCTGGTATCTTTGAGCCATGTTCTTTATTTTGATTTTTTTGCTAATTATCTCAAATATTGCTTCCGGATGTAATTTCTCCCACCCTAAAGGCAAAGACCCGTGTTCACCCCATTGCACATTTATCCTGGCCCTTTGATTATGAAGATTAGCATCTTTAACCGCTTCTTCTGTGGAGAGGATAGCCTTATGAAAATAAGTATATACTCCGGTTACCTTACCTTTACTTTTATTAAACTCTATCCATACCACTTCATGATCGGAAGGGTCATTATCTCCCGGATAGTCTATATCATCTTCCCAGAAAAGATTATAGGCAATAATTGGTTGTTTAGGATGAATTATAGCAACTAAATCTTTAAGCTTAAAAAACTCCTTCAGGTTTATAAATAATCTGGGAGCGTATTTAGCTACTAATTTTAGCTCAGCTTCTGTGGCTAGACGAGGAGGGTCTAATTTTAGAACTTTTTCGTATTCACTACTTGCCTCCATTAATCTTCTCATCAAGTGGTAGGCATAACCAAGGCGGTAGCGATAAAGAATATTTTTAGGTTGTAATTTTAAACCCTTTTTATAATTTTCAATAACTCTATTAAATATTACTGGGTTTCTTCCATAAGCTTCATATATAGATAGAGCTCTATCCCCTTTTTCGAAATAATTTTCCGGCATTTTTTTATTACCCCTTATTAAGTGAGGATTTTGTTTGATTCTTTACACCTTTATTTAGTATTCGACATTTTTTATGAAAAATCCTTCTTTTTATTTAGTCGTTAGTATTAAATACAAGTTTTCAGTTTTCAGACTTTAATTCATTAGTTGTCGGTTTATTGTGTTCTCTGTCATTGTGAGAGGAGCACTCAATATTACTTGAGTGCTCCTCGTGGCAATCTCGGGTTGAGATTGCTTCGTCGCTTCGCTCCTCGCAATGACGAAAATTGGTAATTTTTCTAGCGGGCTTGATAAATCAAGCCCCAACAATATTAAAGCTGAAAACTTAAAGCGAAAACGAAAAACCATAATTTAAAATTCAAAACGTTTTTCTTAGTTTTTAGTTTTGAGTTATAGTTTTACGCTTTTAACTTTACACTTAAAGGTTATATTCTATAATATTATAAAATAAAATTGAAAAATTTTAAAAAAGCGGTTGCATAATCAATTCTTCTGTATTATAATTGCCAGTGATTTCAAAGTAAAATAAAATAAATAAGATGTGAGAATAAATATAAAGAGGGAAGGAGGGAAAAGACTATGGGAATAATAATGGACATAATTAATAGAGTGATGGATTCGAACATTTATACAGGGGCAGGAATTATTTTTTTATCGAGAGTTTTGGATGTAGCTATGGGTACTTTTAGAGTTCAGATGATAGTAAGAAGAAAAAAGCTTATTGCCGGCGTGCTCGGTTTTTTCGAAGTTTTAATTTTTATTCTGATAGTAAGCAAGGTAATACAGGATATTGGGAATTGGCTTAATGTCATTGCCTATTGTGGAGGTTTTGCCATCGGAAATGTAGTTGGAATATATATATCTGAAAAGATCTCTAAAGAGATAGTTTCTGTTGGTATTATTTCAAAAAGCAAATGGCAGGAGATTGAAAATAAACTTCGGGATGAGGGATTCGGAGTTACCCGAAATATTGGATACGGTAAAGATGGAGAAGTTCAGATGCTCAGGGTAATATGTGAAAGAAATTATTTTCCCAAAGTAAGAGAGATCTCTTTAGAGTATGACCGAAAAGCCTTTATCACTTCCTACCTTATTGCCGGTAAATCTGGCGGACGTATGTATGGAGTAAAGAGTAAACTTTAGTCATTATTCCAAAGAGCTTTTAAATGTCTGGGTTTATCGATATCCAGAGCGATTTCAGGAGGAGAGAGGATAGCTTTCCCTTTATAACCCCCCAATAATTCAGGGACTCTCTTTTCCAGGTCCTGGATAGATAGATATTTTCTTAAGTATTTCGCGGTTATTCGAGCCCCCAAGATCCGGGCTATTTTTAGAGGATGTTTTCTGAAGTAGATAAAATCGTTGATTATATCTGCACAATCAATGATAATCCGAGGATTTATTAAAAGAATATTCCCCCCGGTAAAAGTTCCTTCAACAAGAGTAGCATAAACCCTTCTTAAATCTGAAGAGGGGTAGTACTGTTGATAAACTTCTTTATCGATTATAGGATAATAAATATCAAAACCAGGACGCCCATAACACTCTTTTATAAAATAATCGATATGTTTTTCGGTTATTAAGGGAGCATCACAAGTTGAGATTAATATTAAAGGGTCTTTTTTGAGGGGTAAAATTCCTGATTTTAAGGTATTAGGAATGGTTTGACCATCGGGAAAAGTTAGATAGACCAGATCTTTTACTAATTTCTGTACTTTTTCAGATCCTGCTACGATAATTTTATCAGTGTATTTTGATTTTTTTAGAGCTTCTATTATATATAGAATCATAGGTTTACGGTGAGGGCCTATTTCAATTAATGCCTTATTTTCTTTTCCGGTAAATTTTCTCAAGCTTATTTTGCTTTTTCCACCTGCCAGCAGTAGGACATTTATTTTCTCAATCATAATTAATTCCATCCTGAATTTTAAATTATGGATTTGCACTTTCCGTTTTAAGCTTTTAGTTATATAATGATAACTGTAAACCGGCAACTAAAAACTTGTATTTGAAACTAACGACTATTCACTATTCACTAACGACTAATTTAGATTATATAATAAAAACAGTAACAAAACAAAAGAGGAGAAATATATGTCGGAAAATATTTTTAAATATGCTATTTTTTTGACTGCCTGGGGATGGGCAGGGTTTGTATTTGACCGAAAAGGTTTGCGGATTTTTGTTTTACCGGAAGAGAAGAAAGAAGATGTTCTTTTTCAAATAAAGAAAGAGTTAAAATGCAATAATCTTTTCGAAGATAATAGAGGTTGGGAAAATTTAATTCAAAAGGTTAAAGAATATTATGCCGGTAAAAAAGTTAATTTTGCAGATTGCCAGTTGAACTTAGACAGTTATACGAATTTTCAGAAGAAAATTTTACAGACAGTTAGAAAAATTTCTTATGGTGAAATCAGGTCCTATAAAGAAGCAGCAGAGGCAGCCGGTTATCCTCGGGCATATCGGGCAGTGGGAAACACCATGAGAAATAATCCTTTGCCCTTAATTATCCCCTGTCATCGAGTTATAAAAAGTGACGGTGGTTTAGGAGGATTTTCTGGTAAAGAAGGCATTGCTTTAAAAAAGAAGATGATAGATTTGGAATCTGAAGGAAAATAAGGGATAGGCAGAAATAATGGGAAGTGTAAAAAACAAAAAGAGGTAGTTTGCGCTACCCCTTTTTGTGCAAGAAAGGACTATTCAAATTAAAGCCATTTCCGCATCTTCATCCTCTTTATCGGCATAATAAGTAGCAAGCTTGGCTTGAATTTTAGATATAATATCTTCCAGAAGATAGGTGGGGGCTAAATTATATCGGACGATACTTTCATAAAAGATCAATTTAATAAGTTGGCTATGGGTTAGCCATATTTTGCTTGCCATAAAAGTTAAAGAACCAGTAATGGATAAAGCAGGCGTACCGTTTACATCTATAACATAGGTTTTTCCTGATTCATCTTCCATAATATCAATTCTAATAGCATCACTGGCTCCCACGGCATCAAAGGTCTTAATTGCTATTTGGGCAAGTTTTTTAAATCTTTCATCATCCCGATAGATTATTTCAAATTTTTCTCTCATCTTATATTCTGTCTTTTTAGTGAAAGTATATCTGATGCCATGGTCTTTAGGGAAACCGATAATGGGTAAAATGTATTTCTTGGCTTTACTACCCAGGACTCCAACAGTATATTCTCTTCCGGGTAAATATTTTTCGATGATTAATTTTTCAGGGCCCAGTTCTTTTTTTAGACCGATAAACCTGTTTTTTAGTTCTTGCAGATTATGCACTACAGATTTTGGAGTAATACCTATACTGCCTCCTCCACCGACCGGTTTTATCATCAGTGGAAATCCGATTTTCTCTATCTGGGAGAGTAATTTTATTTTATTAAACCGAAAATGAGTATCAAAGATAAAATGGTCAGGAACCAAGATGTTGTTACCCTTAAGTTTATTATAAGTAATGTCCTTGTTACGGCAGATTTCCATGCTTTCGATAGCGGAGAGGGCGCAGGGGATATAGTATTTGTTAAGTTGTTTACGGATCATTGCCGCACCATGCCCGCTATAAAAGGTATGAGGAATATCTTTATATCCTTCTGCCAGGACAAAAGCCAGATCAATAGGTTGATGTTTACTGATAAATTCGTCTAATTGCTCTGGCCTAAGAAGGTCTAAAGATAAAATATTATTATTAGTCTCAATCAAAGCCTTGCGGATAGCATCTACGTCTTCTATAAGAATACATTCTCTAAAGAGCCCCTTACGTTCTCTTTGGCTTACCTGGTTATAGACAAATAAAATATTTTTTATCATATATTCAACTCCTTTCTATCATATTTACAATAACATCTTATTCTCTATGTATTTTTCTAAAAAATATCTGTTTTTAAGAATTAATCACTATTCTTTATAGAATATTTTTCATTCGGATATCTTATCTTAGCAATTAAAATATAAAATGATTTCTGCAGTGCGCTAAGATGGGGAAAAAAGAAGTTTTAAAATTACCCTATAGTTTAATAGTTTTATTACAGATAGATTAAAATAAATAGTTGTTAGACAGGGTTAATGTTTAATAATATTTTATAATAAAATATTATTAAATACAAATAAATTACTGTATGTTCGTAGCGTGTATCGTGTAATGCGTCATTCTTTTCTTTATCAAACTATCCCATTAAAGTTTACATTTACTTGTCTAGTACCAGTCTGGTAGCTTTTTAAGTATTTTTTGAGAATAACATCTAAACTAAATCTTTCAACCATGGTTTTAGCAAATATTTGGTTAGAGATAAGAGGGAAATGGTGATAAGGATAACAAGTATAGTGGAATAAGACCAGCCCTGAACCACTATTCCCAGGGCAGTGCCGGCGGCAGGAGGATGTTCGGTGTTAGTAATAGCCATGATAAAGATAGACAATCCTACAGAGAGGGAGGGAATAAAGATTTTAAGTACATGCTGAGTGAGAAAAAGACTTTCTCTATTTTGAGTTAAAGAGGCAATATAAAAACAAAAGATTCCCACAATAATGCCGACCATATGTCCCCCTATGACCTTCCTGGTTTGAGCAGTAGCGTATTTAGGCATAGCGAAGATAATAAAAGTAGTTGCCCCCAAAGAGGCAATGATAGCGGTACGGGTAAATATATTTTCAAAATAAAGAATAATGGTCAGGGTAATAGTAGCCAATAAGCTTTGGAATATATAATTGGGGAAATATTTCTTCAGTTTTCTATCAAATATTTGCATATTTCTATCTTTTGGCATTGTTATTATGGGGATTTTTATGTACTTCAAATAATTAGTGCTCCCCAAAAAATATTTTTTTAATGATTTCCTTTACCGGCTAATTCAGTAATTTTTTTAGTCTCCCCGATGACGATTAGAAAATCGTCCTTTTTTATTTGGTCTTTTGCCCGGGGTGAGATATTAACGCTATTATCTCTTTTTATAGCTAAAACATTTATTCCGTATTTATTACGCAGGTCAAGTTCACTCAAAGTTTTATCTGCAAATTCAGGCAAGGCTTTAATCTCGATAACATTATAATCGGGTTCCAGTTCTATGTAATCTTTAATATTTGGGGTGATTAATCTTTGAGCAATCCTTGCCCCCATATCTCTTTCAGGAAACACAACTTTATCCACACCAATTTTTTTTAAAACCTTTGCGTGTAGATTGTTTTGCGCTTTAGCAATAATATATTTTAATCCCATTTCTTTTAACATCATAGTTACTAAGATGCTTGCCTCCAAATCAGTGGCGATACTCACAATAGCAGCGTCAAAATTTTTTACTCCCAATTCTTTTAAAACTTTTTCCTCGGTGATATCGGCTTGTACTGCCTGAGTTATTTTATCTTTTAAGGCATCTACTCTTTCTTCGTCATTGTCTACTCCCAGGACTTCATGTCCTAATTCAACCAGGGTTGTGGCTACTGCAGAACCAAATCTTCCCAAACCAAGGACTATAAATTGTTTCATGAAAAAAACACCTCCTTTTTATTTAGTCGTTAGTTAATAGTGAATAGTCGTTAGTATAAAACGGTTTTATAGTTTATAGTTTTCAGTTGATAGCTTTTAAGTTTATTTGTTTTATGTTATTGCCACGAATCTAGTGTAGGGGTCGGATTTATCCGACCCGATTTCTTGCGGGTTCGATGAATCGAACCCCTACCTTAATTCAGAGATAGGTTTTCCCTATTTTTACAAAGACAAATCCGCCTATCCTGCTAATATGCTAACGACTATTCACTATTCACTAACGACTAAATTGACCGATTGGTCAATTTATTTTTATCCTACCATAATTTTTTCTTCAGGATATCTAATCATTTCTGGTTCTCGTTTTTGAATTAATGATAAGGCAAGACCTAAAGGTCCAATTCTACCGGTAAACATAGTAATAATAATGATAATCTTGCCAGCTATACTCAACGATGAAGTAATGCCTGTTGATAATCCTACTGTACCAAAAGCTGAAACAACCTCAAATAATACTTTGATAAAATCCCCTCCTTCTACATAGGATAATAGAATGGTCATGATAAAAACCAGACCCAGGGAGAGGGAGATAACGGTTAAAACTTTGGGAATTATATCCTGTGATACTCTTCTTTTGAAAATTTGAATTTCTTCTTTTCCTTTTAGTGAGGACCAGGCGTATAATATAAGTAAACCGAAAGTAGTAGTCTTGATCCCTCCCCCGGTAGAACTGGGAGAGGCACCAATAAACATCAAGATAATAATTAAGAAAAGGGTGGCATTTTGCATGCTTCCGATATGGATGGTATTAAAACCCGCAGTACGGGCGGTAACCGATTGGAAAATTGAGCCATATATTTTTTCGGGGAAATTCAAATCTCTTAGGGTGGAAGGGCTGTTAGATTCTATAAAGAATATAATTATAAAACCGATAAGAATAAGTATAAGACTGATTTTTAAAGCTAATTTAGCGTGTAAGGAGAGGGTCCTGTTTTTCCCGTATTGAAAAAGTTCTAATAAAACTAAAAATCCGATCCCTCCCAATATAATTAAAATCATAAAGATAAGATTGATAATCAAATCTCCTCTGTAGCGCATTATACTATCTGAAAAGAGAGAAAATCCGGCATTGCAAAAAGCGGAGATAGAATGAAAGACTGCCAGGTACAAAGCTTGCAGTGGAGAACAGCTCCTCTGCCAGCAAAAGAACAGGATAGCTGTTCCTGCAATTTCGATAACTGCAGTAAATATTAAGATATATTTAGCTAAACGAACTAATCCTCCGATAGAAAATTGGTTTAAGGATTCCTGCATGATCAATCTTTGCCTTAAAGAGATTCTTTTCCCCACTAAAAAGGCAAACATAGTGGACATAGTCATTATTCCTAACCCACCACATTGCAAGAGAATCAGGATAACCAATTGTCCAAAAATAGAAAAATCCTTTCCCGTATCCAGCACAATCAATCCGGTAACACAAGTGGCAGAAGTGGCGGTGAAAAGGGCATTAATAAAACCGATACTCTTTGCAGTGCTGGAAGCTGAGGGAAGGGTAAGAAGAATAGTCCCTATAGTAATTACCACTAAAAACCCTGATACTAATACCTGGGGTGGTGATAGTTTATTTTCTTTTACCATTTTAATAGGTAATATAGTTCCTTACCTCGTTTTTTAAATTTTAAATTTTAATTTAATTAATTATTTTCTCCAAAATTCCGGAACGACCAGAATCAAAACAGTATATATTTCCAATCGACCCAATAACATACAGAAGGTTAAAACAATTTTCCCTATAGGTGGTATGAAGGCGTAAGTCTGAACTGGACCGACCAGTCCAAGACCCGGCCCCACATTCCCCAAAGTAGCTGCAACTGATGCCATTGCACTGACTATATCCAACCCCAATATAGTCATTATAAAAGTAGAGATAACAAAAATAGAGATATAAAGAAAGAAAAATCCGGTAATATTGCGCATCACATCCTCAGAAACTACCTTATCTCCTAATCTAATTGGAAATACAGCTTGAGGATGAATTAATTTACGAAATTCTCTATGGGCCTGTTTTATGAGGAGGAGAACCCGAATATTTTTAATAGCCCCACCGGTCGAACCGGCACAACCGCCTATGAACATTAAAATAAGTAAAATACTTTTGGAAAATGCCGGCCAGGTATCATAATCAGCGGTTGCAAAACCAGTAGTAGTCACTATAGATACAACTTGGAAAGAAGCATATCTAAGTGCAGTAAAGATTGAGTTATAAATGGTCAATCTTAGTTCGCTAGTAACCGCCAGGATAGCAATCAGAACTACTCCTCCGTAAAAAAGGAATTCTTTATCTTTGAATAAGCTTTTTATATTTCCATGAAGGGTTTGATAGTGTAAGGTAAAATTTGCTCCGGCTATAAACATAAAGAAAATGATAATAATCTCAAAGACCGGATTGTGATAAGCACCTACACTTAGATTTCTAGGGTTGAAACCTCCTGTGGCCATAGTACCAAACATATTAGTAAGTGCGTCAAATAAAGGCATTCCGGTAAAATACAAACATCCGACCTGTAAAGCAGATATGATGATATAGACTTGCCATAAAAGTTTAGCAGTTTCTTTAATTCTTGGTTTTAATCTATCTTTTTCAGGTCCGGGTACTTCTGATTTAAATAATTGCATTCCTCCTGCTCCCAAGGCCGGAAGTATAGCTACTACCAAAACGATAATTCCCATACCGCCCAACCATTGGATAAAGTCCCGCCAAAAAAGAATTGCATAAGGATTTCCTTCAACGGGGGCAAGTACAGTAGCCCCAGTAGTGGTAAATCCGGACATTGATTCAAAATAAGCATCAATAAAACTGGGGAAAGTGCCGGTAAATAAAAAGGGAAGTGCTCCAAAACCAGCAGCCAATATCCAACCCAGGGCAGCAATTGCAAATCCTTCTTTGTGACCGATAGGTTCTTTTGAAGGAAAAAATTTCCATAATAAAAGACCGCTTAAAGAAGTAAGAGCCATAGAAAGCATGAAACTATTAATTGCTGGTTCCTGATAGTAAATAGCATACAAAAGAGGAAACAGCATGCTTAGCCCTAAAAAAAACAAAAGGCTTCCCAGGGTATTTAGTACGACATTATATCTCACTTTTATTTCTTCCCACCATCGAATATTTTTTCTATTTCTTTTATATCGGAAGACAAGGCAAATATAATTATTTTATCTTCAGGTTGAATAATATCATCGCCATGAGGGATAATAACTTCATCTTTACGAACAATAGCCCCGATAATGCTATTCTGGGGTAAGTTAGCTTTTCTTAATGGTGTGTTAATAATTTTTGAGTGGGGACTTACTATTAATTCTATAACTTCTGCTTCTCCTTCTTTCCAGTATGGGAATATAGTTTACTCTATCTACTTTGGCAATTACCTTTTTTGCACCCAGGTGTTTGGCTAATAAAGCGACTAAAAGATTATCTTCATCAAATCCGGTGACTGCAACGAAACCATCAGTGGTTTCTATGCCTTCAGATTTTAAAAGATCAATGCTTGTAC
>Ga0307379_10010428_pt1 | contig 12297 bp, 19 predicted proteins | sample UN2MG_FD_202237 | JGI IMG/M metagenome (GOLD analysis project Ga0307379, IMG submission 202237) | Soil microbial communities from Risofladan, Vaasa, Finland - UN-2 | ecosystem: Environmental > Terrestrial > Soil > Coastal area > Acid sulfate soil | place: Finland: Risofladan, Vaasa | collected... | reverse complement strand
GAAGGAGCAGCATCATGAGCGACTATGAAGTGCAGCGGCTTGGAAATACCGGCCGGTTCAAGACCTACTTCAACGGCAAGCCGCTGGATGGACAGACTGACAAGTCCATGGCCGACGCGCGCATCCACTGCGAGCAGCACGCCGATTGGCAGAATGAAGTCGTCGATTGGCTTGACTGCGGATCGTTCCTCAGTGGACGCGGCCGCGTGCGAGTTTCAGAATGAGCGCGCTTGAAACGGAGCGGCTGCTCGTCACTGAGCTCGTTCGCGACGAAGCCGGCTATGACTGCGGCCCGCTTGAGCTCTATCCGGATCCGTGGCTGACCGGCGTTTGGGCAGTCCGAAGTCCGGACGGCTGCGACTTCTTGGTCAACATCGGCGAGCGCAGCGTTGAAGACTGCGAATTCAAATCATGGCCGCCGACTTCAGAAAGGTGATATGATGCCCACCATGGAAATAAGCTCAGAAGTTTCAAGCTGCTGCGGCAGCGGGTTGGCGGTTGATCCGATCCCGTCCGATCTGCGCTGCTTGATCTGCGTCGCATGCTTGCAGCCGTGCCTCGCGGTTTACGTTGACGAAGCGGAAGCGCGGGGCCGCGCGGCTGCTGTCCGCGCATGCGCTTCTGTAGCCGCTGCGATCCGCACGTGCTCGTTCTGCGGCTGCTATATGACCGGCAAGCGCTGCCGCGACTGCGACGACGACAGGATTGATTGATGAGCAAGTTCGCGGGTCAGCCCTGCCGATGCCACGCGAATTCAGGCGGGCACTCATTCAACGAAACAGACTTGCGCTGCCCGTGCGGCGTAACTTGGTTCGCGCAGCAGATCAATCCAACAGACTGCGCGCAGCATGCAATCAAACAGAATACCATGGCTGCGCGAGCGCGAGCAGCAAACAAACGCAAAGGGGTTACTGATGATGATTAGCAAGCGGCCTATTGCGACAGCGCTTTGGCCGTGGCGCTTTGCGCCGAAAACAAAACAGACTACGCCTGCTGACGCGCCGCAGAAACGCCGCGGCTGCGTATACGGCTGGGCGCGCGATTTGTACGATGAAGATCTGCCGCAGCAAAGGGAGCACGTGCTGGAGCAGGAATTCTTGAGCCGACTCCATGCCGGCTAGAAAAAGTTCACTGCGACGCCGCGCGGTTTCCAAGAAGGCTCAAGCTGCAACGTCAACCGCGACTGAACCGGCGGGAGCCAAGAAGAGCGTTGTTGACTTTCTGGAGTCGCTGCATCCGTTTGAAGTCGGCAGCAAAGGCTACCGCATGGTGGTACTCCAGAAATTCGCAGAGATATTTCCAGACGAAGAAGTTCCTGACGTCCATCCCAAATTGCTTGCGACACGCGTAGGCTATGAGCTAATTTGGTTGGGCTACCAACAAGCGAACGCGCTCAGCGAGCTCCATCCAAAAGTGATAGCGCGACGGCTAGCTAGTACACGCTACAAGGCCGCTGCGTTTGACGAGAGGCTGAGATTCTATCTTGACCTCGCCATAAACAAGAAGGAAGACGACATGCCCAAGACCGTGAAGAAGAAGGCCGCAAAGAAGTCCAAGCCCGCGACCGAAAAACGCAAGTCCATTTCCGCTCGCATGATTGAGCTGCTCGGTCAGTCCAACATGCCGACCAACGAGGCACTGACAAAGCAGGTGCAGGACGAGTTCCCGGCTAGCCGGTTCAGCGGAACGCATCTGAGCTGGTACAAGAGTCAGTTCCGCCGCGGGCTGCTCAGCGGAATGGCGAAGGGCAAGGCTCGCACGATCGCCGGAGAAAACAAGACGGCGGCGCCGGCGGAGCCCAAGAAGAAGAAGGCGTCCAAGAAGACGGCGTCCAAGAAGGCTGCGTCCAAGAAGAAGACCGCGAAGAAAAAGAAGGCGTAATCCAGCGCGGTTACTCTTTAGGGCGTCCTGTTGCAAAGCGGGGCGCCCTTTTCTATATTGGCGGGCATGCGCCAACGCAAGCCCACGATCGTGATTGATACGCGCGAGCAGCGACCGCTTGAGTTCACGCTGCCGACTTCAGTGAGTAAGCTGGACTTCGGCGACTACTCAATCGCAGGATTGGAAAGTCGCGTTGCTGTTGAGCGCAAGAGCTTAGATGACCTGTTTGGTTCGTTCACCCGCACCCGCGTCCGAATGGATGAACGGCTGCAAGAGCTGGGCGAGCTCGCTGCGGCTGCGATCGTAGTTGAAGCAACCGCGTTGGATGTAGCGCGCGGTTCAAAGCGGACTGCGGTCAACGGTCATTCGCTGCTCGGCAGCATCTCAACACGCTGCGCGCAGCTCGGCGTCGCGTTCGTTCTAGCCGGCGATCGGTACGGCTCCGCGGCGTTTATAGAGGCGTTCCTGCTAGCGTTTCACCGACAAGCGCGCAGCCAAAAGCGCGCAAGCCTGCGAAACGATTCAGCTTTTGGCGACAGAAAGTCCAGAGTTTACAGCGGCGGCTGACCGTGCTTTAATGCAGCTCCGTTCGATACGAGCGGAAATAGCTGAAAGGAAAAGCACTTGCCCCGCAAACCGACGAAGCGAAAGCGGCCCGCCACGGGTCAGCTACGAACCGCGAGCTGTTCGCTCTACTTCTTGGATAGGAGCGTTCTAGACCGCATTGATAACCTCGCGTATTCAACAGGTCTCGCGCGAGCCAAAGTCATGCGAGCAATCTTGGAACGCGAGCTTGCGAGGTACGAAGGAAAGCCTGAGCTGCTGCTCCGCAATGCCTGACCGTCAGCAAGCTCCTATCAACGACTACGTTCGCGTAGTCCAAAAGCTCGGCGAGCCTGACTTTGAGCGCCGCACTATTTCCAACTCCGGCCGCAGTACCTTCATGGACTGCCGTCAGAAGTACCGCTTGAGCTATGGCCATGGCCTTGGCAAACGCGGCGTCGTGGACTACTTCTGGATTGGCCGCGTTGTCCATGCGGAGTGGGAGCGGATGTATACGCGCGGAGCGTTTAGCGCGACGGCATGCCGCAAGCGCATCGACAAGCAGACTCGCGAAGCTGTTACTCAGTGCACGAACGAATACCAAGAAGAAAAGATTTGGCGAGCGAGCGCGATAGCTCAAGGGCTGCTCCCCACTTATGTCGACCAGTTCTTGGAGCGCGACCTAGATCAGTTCGAAATCCTGGAGTGCGAAGGCGACTTCAAGATAACGATTCCTGGAACTGATTGGAGCTACATCGGAACGCGGGACATGGTAGTTCGCGTCAAGCGCAGCGGGAACGGCTATACCAAAGGCGAGATTGGGATCGTTGAAAACAAGACGACCGGCGCGTTGGATACCAGCTACGTTGCGAAGCTGCCGCTCGACTATCAAATCCTCAGCTACGTTTGGAGCTACTTCGAAGAGTACGGGGTCAAGCCGAGCTTCGTGCTCTACAACGCTGCGCTCAAGAGCCGGCTGCGGCTGAAAAAGAACGAAAGCTTCGGGGAGTTCTTGAATCGCGTCGAGAGCGACTATCGCTTGGACCCTGCCAAGTACTTCTACCGCGAGCGCTTGAAGTTTGCTGCAACCGCAATGCAGGGCTTCGTCGATGAGCTCTCTCAATTCATAATCTTGGATCTTGAGCCGACGATCGCGACGAACTACTTCTCCAAGAATACCAATCAGTGCACGCTGCGCGGGCTTTGTCAGTTCATGCCTATCTGCGACGGCTCAAGCGATCTTGACGAGGCGCTGCTTGGATTTTCAAAGCGAGACTCCACTCACACTGACCGCTTCGATTTGTTGGACTGAGCGAATGAAGAACATCGCACGAGAGCTAGCGCAAGAGCTGCGGGACGCTGACCGCGAAGGCGAGCCTATTGACGACCCCGAAGGCGCGCGGTTCATCAAGCTGAGCGATCGATTCTCTCAAGAGCTAGCAACGCAGTTGGACGCGTTCGCAAGCTATATTGAGCGCTTGGAAGATATCGGATACGACAGACACACCGATCGTTGCCAAGACTGCCAATCGTATTGGTCACGGAATAACCGAGAAAACGCAAACGAAAACTTGCGACTCAAACGCGAGCTAGCAGAAAGGCCGCAGGAGTTGCCGACCCGATGAACCCCAAGACCGAAGAGGCGCGGCGGCTGGCCTCAGAGCTTCGCAGCGTCATTCCCCCGAAGAACCACGAGGCGTCACGAATCCTGGACTCCGCAGCGTTCACCCTACGTCTACTCGCTGCCGACGTGAATAAGCTTGAGGCCGAGAACGAGGCACTACGGGCTGCGCTGGAAAGCATCATCCAGTCGCTCAACTTCATTGGCGACAAGATCCCAGGATGACGCCGGAGCTTGGGCATGCGCTCAACAACCTGAAGTCCGAACTCTTGCTCGCCGTCAATCATCCAGATCCTGAAGTCCGCGAACGCGTCCGTCAGATCATCAACGAAGTCCAAGAAGAGGAGAGGAATTTTGAGCGCCCTGCCGACTGACAAGTCAAGTGGAGAAACAGTGGACCCGCGCAAGCTCGTTTGGTTTTTGTACGGCCCGCCGGGAATTGGAAAGTCGCTGCTAGCGTCGGGGTTCGGCAGCTCAGTGCTCTACCTTTGGACTAGTAGCGTCAAGTATATCGACGCGTACAAGCAGCCAATCATGGACTGGCGCAGCTTCGTCAAGGCCGTCCGCGAACTTCAGAAGTTGAACGGCAAGCGGTATAGCGCAGTCGTCGTGGATACGATCGATCTTCTTTGGATGCTCTGCAGGCAGCATGTCCTTGAAGCGCGCGGCATTGAGCACGAAACCGATCTGTCGCATGGCAAAGGCTTCGACATGGTGCGGCGAGAGTTCATTCCGGTTATCGCGAAGCTGACCACCTGCGGCTATGGCGTCGTTTTCGTTTCGCATGCAAAGGTTCGCGACTCCAACCAAGGCGGTCGCGGCGTGCGAATGGATCGCATTGTTCCGACGCTGCAAGACTCTGCGAAGGGGATCATCCTTCCAATCTGCGATGTCGAAGGCTACTTGGGCTTTTCTGCTGAAGACGTTGACGAAGATACGGGGAAGCGCCGCATCTTCTTTCAGCCGACTGGAATCATCGAAGCAAAGGATTGGACTGATCGCTTGCCGAAGCAGATGGAGCTAGTCAAGGATCCCGCAGCAAACTATGCGGAGCTCACCAAGCACTTGCTTTCAGAAGGGCGCGGGTCAACGGCCACCCCGCACCGCAAGAAGAAGAAGAAGACGGCCACCAAAAAGAAGAGGACCACTGAATGAGCGTTAGCGCAAAGGAACAGAAAACCCTTCAGAAGATGTGGAAGGGCGCAAAGGATACCGGCGGCAATCAGTTGGACGCGCCCGATGGGACGTATCAGTTCAAGATCGCCAAGGCGGTTTTCAAAGTGAGCGGCACCGGCAAGCCCATGGTTTCGGCTGTTTACGAAATCGTTGGCGGCGACGAAGAGTACGTAGGCGTCAAGGGTTCGCAGTTCGATAATCTGGAGACGCCTGACAACATGGGCTGGTTCAAGCGCAAGCTTGGACGGCTTGGAATCAAGGTGCCTGCAGATATCGGTGAGCTGCTTGACGGAACCGTTTGCGAGGAAATGAATGGCCGCGTATTCGAAGGCGTCCTGCGAACTGCAAACGATTTCCAGAACCTCTACGTGAACAAGCTAGTCTCCAAGGACGGCGACGACGACGACGACGAAGAGGAAGAGGAGTCAAGCGAAGTCTCGGATGGAGCTCGCGTGACCTTCAAGCGCAAGGGTGCAGTCGTTGAAGCAACCGTCATCGAAGTCGACGAAGACGAAGAGACCGCGGTTTGCGAAGAGGACGACGGCAAGGTCAGCTCCAAGAAGTTCAGCGCGCTGACGATTCTGTCTGCGGACGCGGACGACGAAAACGAAGAGGAGGATGAAGAAGAAGAGAGCGACGACGACGACGACGACGATGCGGAAGGCGAAGAAGAGAGCGACGACGACGAAGAAGAGACTGAGGACGAAGAGGCTGGCGAAGAAGAGGCGGACGAAGAGGAAGGCGATGAGGCGGAATGGCCCGAGAGTTCTGCCGCTGCGTCCAAAGACTTCACGAAAGCAACCGCAGGCGAGTGCCTTGAAGCGTTCGGTTTCGCGGTTGATAAGCAGCCGAAGAAACTTCTCGTCGACCTTTGCAAGGTTGATGAAGGTGCTGCCCTCCCGCTCGGGCGGCTGAAGATTCTGGCTGCCGCAATTGGTGTGAAGATCATCAAGGGCGTTACTCCCAAAGCGCTTGCGAAGAGTATCAAGGCCAAGTTGGCTGCGTAGCGATTAGCCCTATCGCAACGCAGTCAGCTGTGAGAGGGTGCAGCGGTTTGAATCAGCTTGCTTCCCTGATTCCCGCTGCACCCTCCACTTCTCTAACCCAAGGGCAGAAGGGCAATGAACTCCAAAAAGATTAGCAAGGAACTACTGCGTCGAATCAACTTGACTGACGCTATCGATGACTTGGTTGAAGGCGCGTCCACCGGCGATAACGTCTGCTGCCCTTTCCCTGAGCGCCATGAGTCCGGCAACGACAGCACTCCATCGTTTGGAGTAGACCCTGACAACGCCGGCCGCTCGTTCTGCCAAGGCTGCGGCTATAAGTCGTCGACGATAGTTGGGCTAGCGCAAGACTTGCTAGGCCTGTCGTATCGCAACGCAATTAAGCATCTCTGGACTGAGCATGTCGAGAAGCTAGTCCCCGACTCCAATGTATCGCATGCTCATGGAGCGCTCGCGAATAATCCGCTCTTGATTGGACGACTCAAGAAAAAGCGCGGTATTTCTGAAGCTGCCGTGTTGCGGCATAGGCTAGGCTGGGCTGGCGATCGCCTTTGGATTCCAATTGAGAACGAGCAAGGCCTTGTCGTCGACGTTCGCAAGCACGATCTACTGGGTCGCAGAAAAGCAGGCGCGCCCAAGATCTTCAGCTATGGCAAGAAGGGCGATGGCTTTGGAGGCGCGCGGATCTATCCGTTGAGCTCGCTCAAGCGCAGCGTGGTCGTGCTCTGCGAAGGCGAGCTAGACGCGATCCTAGCTATCGACCGCGGGATCAACGCCGTGACCATTACGAGCGGCGCGCACACGATGCCCGCTGAGCTTGCGAAGAAGTTCAAAGGCTTGAAGGTTCTAGTCGTGCCGGACAACGATAAGGCTGGATTGGCGGGCGCACGCAAGCGAGCCAAGGCCTTAACCAAAGCAGGCGCGCGAGTGATTCTGCTTGACCCCCCGCCTTGGCCGAAAGGCAAAGACTTGGGCGATTGGCTGCATGGCGGCGGCGGCAATGCTGAGCTGCTGAGACAAGCAGCGTCAGGCGTTGGCGAAGAAGAGGCTAAGCCCGTCGCGTCCGTTGCGTTGGAGTTCGAGACTTCAGAAGCTGAAAACGAAATGGTCGAGCGCGCGGAGCTGGTTCTGTCGCTGCTTGAATCACGCGGTGGATTCTTTCGCGGCAACGACGGCGAATCCTACTACGCGGAGCGAGCGGGCAGTGGATCAATGGCTGTCGGCGGCGCTCACTTCCTTGGGCATCTGTCGCGAATCAATCCTGCAATCAATTCAGCAACGTCGTCCGGTCGCTTCGTTATCAACCACTTGAAGTCAGCTGCGCTAGGGCGCGCAAGCAAAGTCACGATGGGCGCTTGGTCGCTCTATCATAACCAAAGCGTTTACCTCTACGCGGGCAAGGGCCGAACGCTTTGCGCGACGCCGAAGTCGGTCACGATGCTGGACGACTCAGTGCAGACGCACTCAGTGCTGATTGATACGCCGCGCGAGCATGCTGCGGTTAAGTGGATCAAGTCCGCGCAGCCAAACGAAGCTGTTGCTGCGGCGTGGTCCATCGTTGGTAGGAATATCGCTTGCGACGATTCGTACCGCTATCTCTCGATGTGTTGGATCATGAGCCTGTACTTCAGGGAGTATATTCGGGCGAAGCCAATCCTTCGATTCGTTGCGAGCAGCGGCGGCGGCAAGACCACTGCGACCAAGTTGATTTCGCACTTGATCTATGGCGAAGAAGTCATGTCGCACTCCGCGAGCACGATCGCAAGTAGCTACGCGATGGCTCAGTCGCACCCAATCCTTTTGTTTGATAACGTCGAGACTCGCAACCTAACGCAGCCGTTTGAAGACTTCCTGCTGACCGCTGCGACCGGCGGATCAAAGACGAAGCGCGCGTCAGGAACTGACAGCGCCATCGTAACGGAGCAAGTCAACTGCTTGATTGGGACCAACGGTATCGAGCCCTTCTCCAGAAACGAACTGATCGCGCGGACCATTGAGATTGAGCTTGACCTCGAGAAGTATGGCCGCGCGAACTTCCATGAGTACCGAGAAGTCAAGCGAGCATCAGAGCAGCGCCATCAGATTCTATCAGGCTGGTTGAAGCTCGCGCAGCAATCCATCCTACCGCGAATCAAGAGCGGCGAAGTTTCAAGGATCGCGCACGAATTCCCGCACCATTCAATGGAACGCTTCAACGACCATTGGGCGCTGATGGCGATCTGCTCAGATATCTGCTTCGCGTTCAGACCGTCAAACAAGTGGAACACCGCTCGCGATTTGGTAAGTGAATGGCTGGAAGAGCAAGACCGCAGCGCGTCAGAACGCAAGCAATCAACGAGCGAGCTGCTCTACTATCTGGAGACGCTAGTCGATCGGCATGGATCGCTAAGCGATACGCGCGTCAAGATTACTGAGCGCGATGGCAAGACCTACCTACGCGCGCAAGCCAACCAGCTCTTGACAGACTTTCAGATCCTTGCAAAGCATCTCGGTCAGCGCTGTCCTTGGAGCAATGCTAGACAGCTTGGAGTCCGCCTTGTTGACGCGGAGTCTATGCTTTCCAATGCAGGTTGGACGCGATCAAAGAAGATGGTTTCAGGCCGCATGCTCACAGTTCTGACCAAGGAGAAGAGATGAACTTCAGAGCTCGATCTATTATCGCATTCGAAGGCCCTGATGGGGTTGGGAAGACGACGCTGCTTAATCAAGTCGCGGTAGAGCTTCTGCGGCAGGGCGTTCCTGTTACTGTGGTTGATTACAGAGCATCAGAGACGGGCCGCGCCGCGTATGATCTCGCGCGCGACCACGACGGCAACGAAATGACCCGCCGCTATCTGATGGCTGCGGCAGCGGAAGAGGCGCTTGAACTGGTCTATAGCAAGTGGAACGAGTCGCTGATTCTGCTTGATCGACTGCACCCCGTTAGCGACTGGTGCTACGGCAGCGCATCGGCTGAACTCGCAGCGCATACGGATCGTTGGATTGGGCTTACCGAAACTCAGCATTGGCCGCTGGTCGATCTGCTATTCGTTCTGAGGTATCGCCATCGCAAGCCAACGCATGCGCTCGAGCGAAGAGACGTCGACAAGTTCTACGCAAACACGAATCAGCTTAGGTTGCTTTCTGGCGCGGAAGGGCTTGATATTCTAACGGTTAATAAGCCTGCCGACGAAGGCGTTCTAGTCGCTGAAGTTATCAAAGTGATGATTGAAGAAACGCTGATAGAGGTGTCAGAATGAATACCGCGTTTGATGGAGTCTATGTCGAGCTACTCGACTTCGTGCTCGCAGCAAAAGAGGAGCAAGACCAACGGACCGGCATCTACTACCGCGCGCGTCCCGGCCTTTCGTTTAGCTGCGGCCATGGCGGCGGACTGCCGCTCGTCTCGCTGCGGAACATCAACACCAAGTGGTTCTGCGCCGAAGCGGTTTGGCATATGAGCGGCGGCCGCGATCCCGACTTCATGAAGACCTACGGCTTCAACGCTTGGAGTAAATTCCCGCAGTCGATGAATTGGGGTCCGACATTTCGCGGCCGCGGCGATGGCATTGACTTGCTGCTTAAGGGCGTCGCTGCGCTACGACATGATCGCACCAAGAAGTCCATCGTCTTCCAGCTCTTCGAGCGCGACGACATTGGCCGTTCGCATCGGCCTTGCATCTCGTCCATGGCGCTTTCGGTTATCGGTGAAACGCTGCATACGACGGTGCTCCAACGAAGCGCTGACCTCTACTTCGGACTTCCGCATGACGTCGCCGGCATCGCGATCATCCGCGCTTGGATCGCTCGCTATCTCAACTTGAAGATCGGCGCGATCTATTGGACGGTGGCCAACGCGCACGTCTACGCCAATCAGTACTTTGCAGCTCACGCGATGGTCGAGAAGTTTTCAACTCGAACTGGTATCGCGTCAGCTGATTCTATAGTTCCGTCTTGCACGGCAGAATGGAAGCGCGCGATCCAAGGCGAGCCAACGCTAGTATTTGATTTGCATCGCGTAGTCGAGGCTGACTATCTGAAGTTCAATCCACCCAAGTCTCATAGGGGGATTGCAATCATAGGGGGCGTGAATGATTAGCGCAAGTATAGTGGTTAGCTTGGATGGACGAATTGGAAAGCCGAATAGCATTGAGCACGGCGGCTGGACGAGCAGCGAAGACAAGGCTAAGTTCTGGAAGCTGGTTAAGCAGTCGCAGCTCTCAATCGTCGGCGCGAATACTTGGAACGGCTTCTCTGCGTCAACAAAGACTCGCTTGGTCGCCAACTCCAGGGTCTTGCTCTACTCCGGCCGTAACAGCACGCACTCCGAGGATCTTCTAAAGCATGCGCTCAGTTGCAGCGTGGACGAAGAGGTTCTGATCTTGGGCGGCGCGAAGACGTTCTACTTCTTCCGCCATGTTATTCACTGCTGGAACATTACGACTGAGCCTGTTCTGTTGGCGTCGGGGCCGTCGCTCTTTCCGTTGCTTGCAGACGACAAGAACCGCATTCCAGTCTTCCTGCAGATCGAGCGGCTTAAGCAACTGAACGCAGAAGGGACTATCCATGCGGTGTATACGAAACGATAAGTCTAAGCCTACCTTTGCGCTAGTTCAAGCTCCCGCGCAGCTAATACGAATCGAGCTGCGGCCGTGCAAAGTATGCTTTGAAGTCATGACGATCTCCTCTCGCATTCCTGGCGGGCGTCGACGACAGTCGAAGTACTGCAGCAACGCGTGCAATCAGAAGGCCAAGCGAATGAGAGCAAAGGAAACACGATGAATGACGAAGCGCAAACCTATCTCCAGTTCAACGAAGGCTCAATAGGTCAAGTGCAGATTCTTCGACGCCTCTCTAGCTTCGGCAGCCACGTTGATCGCATGCAACGCTTCGCCGCTGAAGTCGCGAGCTGGAGCAACTGTCCCATCGGTCGAAAGCATGCCTGCATTCTAACGCTCGAGGGGAAGTACATCATCTCGACCGGCTATAACGGGACTGCGACCAAAGAGCCGGAGTGCGTTTGCGAAGGCAAGCGCAAGGGCTGGTGCATGGAGAACTGCGTCGCCGTTCATGCGGAAGTTAACGCGCTCGCGAACGCTGCGCGCATCGGCGTTTCAGTACTCGATTCGATAGCGTACGTGACCAAAGCGCCCTGCCTGCCGTGCCGCGCGGCGCTAAAGAACAGCGGAGTCCATGTGATAATCTGGGACCAAGCCAATGACTCGCTCAGCGTACCTAGAGACTCGTTCGAAGCTCTCGAAGACTTCGGGTTCTACGCGCGTGGCTGATCCGCTCGGCTCAGGTCTGCTGCTTGTCGTTGATCTAGAGACCAACGGCCTTGATCCTGAGAAGGGTCATACGCCGTTCTTGATCGGGTTCCAACGCGAAGGCGAAGGCCGTACTTGGAAGTTCGATATGCGTGGCAACGCGCCCAAGGCCGATGATATTCTTGGCGCTGACCATCCCAAGCTTCGCGAGTTCATGAACGACATTGAAGACGAATCCGTTATCAAAGTCGCGCATAACGCTAAGTTCGAAATCAGAATGTTGCGAGCTATATACCTCAAGCCGCGCGGTCCGTGGTGGTGCACGATGAACATGACCGTGCTCCATGACGAGTATTCAAGGCTCTCGCTTGATTGGCTTGCGCAGCGATACTTTAAGGAGGAGTATACCGAAGACCACTTGATTACGGAATGGCTTTCGCAAGAGCGACGCGCACGGCGCAAGCACTATCGCAACGAAGGTTGGGATCATGACGACGCGCCTGAACCGACCTACGAAGACTATTACGCTCAGCACCCTGACGTGATGAGCTGCTACCTTGAAAAGGATTTGGATCATACGCTGCGGCTTGCGTTACAGTTCCGCGTCGGCTGCACTACCAAGTTCAGGACGCCATTCGAAACGGATACCGCGCTCGTCCCGTTCGTTGCAGACATGGAGGATAACGGGATCTACGCTGATCGCGAGTTCTGCAAGCTCAACTTCAAGAAGTATTCGAAGCTAGCGCGCAGCGAGAAGAAAAGAATTTGGGACATCGCTGGCGAGACCTTCAACTTGGATTCGCCGCAGCAACTGAAGTCGATC
>Ga0307379_10010427_pt1 | contig 12297 bp, 10 predicted proteins | sample UN2MG_FD_202237 | JGI IMG/M metagenome (GOLD analysis project Ga0307379, IMG submission 202237) | Soil microbial communities from Risofladan, Vaasa, Finland - UN-2 | ecosystem: Environmental > Terrestrial > Soil > Coastal area > Acid sulfate soil | place: Finland: Risofladan, Vaasa | collected... | reverse complement strand
AAAGGCAGCCCATCCCCCTGCAAGAACGCCTGGCGGACCAAGCGAAAGCTCTGGCCCCGAGACCCACTTCCGTGATACAACATGAGAGGCCCTCCTTAATCCAATCCCAACGACGACTGGACAAGAAAGGCCTCGATCGTTGTGGCAGTTTAGGACAAGGAAGGCCTTACCACAACACCAAAATCTTTCCCGATGCAGCCCGAGGGGTCACAAGCCCCCAACTGCGTCCCCGGGGCAAGTCTGCGCGCACGCTTTCCCTTCGGGCGATAAGAAGCGCTTGACAGTGCCATTCGGATCAGGCCCCATAAAGCCCAAGGATGCCAAAGTGTCCGGAAATGCCGGAGTTATTTCTGAGCAGAACCTCAGGTAACCTTGAACCACGAGCCCGAACGTGAAGAAGCCAATCTGTGGTCTCTGGCTGGCGCTCTTCTGCGCCGGCCCGATTTTCGCCGACGATTTCACCGCCGCGTACATCCGGGAGCACCGGAAGGGCTACAGCCCGCGCCCTTGCGGCTTCGACATGGATCGCAACGGCGTCCTCGGCGAGCCGGCCGATCGAACAGTCGCAGACGGCAAGACCCGGGACCCCGACGGCGACGGCGTCGACGAGGACCTGTTCTACGTCGACTCCGAAGCGGGAAGCGACCAGACCGGCGACGGGTCGCCCGGCAAGCCGGTGAAGGCCATCCAAATGGCCCTCCAAATGGCCGACGGACCGTCAGACGGGGCGGAGGACATTATCTGCATCTCGGGCACCTTTCATGAATCGTTGACGCTGTCCCACGGCGGTGTTCCCAGCCACTACGTGCGCGACGGCTTCCAGTTCCCCCGGAACCCTACCATGATCGTCGGCTGGGACAAGGACGGCGACGGGCAGTATCCGCCGTACGATGCGGACGACGCGGCCGTTCTCGACGGGCGGAACGTGCTCGCCTGGGCAGTCACGGAGGACCGGAAGCTCAGCCACGTCGAGATCGCCCATCTGACCGTCAGCAACTACGGATACCAGGACGACGATTGCGGCGCCTTCAAGCTCTTTCGCTGGGGCACGGGGTCGCAGAGCCACGTCTACATCCACGACGTGGAGCTCCACGCTGTCAACAAGGGCGAGAAGGACGCGTCGGGGAAGATCGTGCTCAGCTTCTGGGGCGGCCCGATGACCGACGTGGCGTTCATCAACAACCTCGTCGACGACTACTCGTCCTACTTCTGCCGCGGCGCCCCGCCCGACCGCGCCGGACGGTTCCGCTTCCAGAACAACACGCTGAAGATGCACGGCACCGCGGGCGTCTCGTTTGTAACGGGTTGGAAGCTTTGGGGTCACCAATCGGGTGTGGAGATCCTGGACAACGTCCTCGACGGCAACGCCCACGCCTGGAAACCCAAGGGCCACACCAGCGGCATCGGCGTCTGCCAGGGCACCCAGGACTGGACCATCCGCGGAAACGTGCTCATCGACCTGCCGGTGATCCTGCAGCCGTTTGCCAAGGGCTACCCCTTCGAGCGAACGCTGAACAACATCGTCATCGACCGCAACGTGTTCCGCAGCACCTACGACGGGTGGGCCTACCCTCGCCCCGCCGTTCACGTGTCGGGCGCCCGCGAGGCGCCGGCCCACCAGGCCGTGGAAAACGTGGCCATCACCAACAACTTCTTCTCGACGTCGGCCGCCTGGGGCGGGGCGATCCTCTGTAGCGCAAGCAACGGCGGCGGGCTCCAGCCCGGCTGCGTGACGATCGCCGGCAACACGATCTCCGGCCCCTTCGCCAAAGGCCGCGCCGGCATCACCGTCAACACGGCCCGGCGGGGCGAGTATCGACAGAATCACTTCGTCATCAAGAACAACGTCGTGGCCAACGCCGGGGCCGGGCTGAACGTCGCCGTCGATTATGCCCCCACCGATCTGGTCGCCGACGGCAACGTCTACGACCCCCACGCTGGCTTCCTCTGGGACATCACCCACGTTTGGGAATCCCAGTCGTTCGACCAGTGGCAAGCGGCCACCGGACAGGACGCGGCCTCGGCGACCGGCGTGCCGCAGTTCGTCGACCTGGAGGCCGGGGACCTCCATCTGGCCGAACAAGACGCACTGCCTCGAGGCGTCGGCGTCGACGTCAGCAATATCACCAAGACCGATTTCGATGGCCAACCCCGTTCGCCGGCCCGTCCCACGCCCGGCGCCGACGTCCCCCTGAAGTAGCCATCTCGCTGGAGCGAGATGAAGCGTCGCGTCAGGGAGGCAGATGCAAAGGGCGGACAGAAAGCGTAGCGCCGGGCGAAGACCGGCGATAAGTAATCTGATTCTTGTACCGAGCGGTCAGCGGCGAACGTAAGGATTCGCTCAAGAATAGCTTCGGTAGTTGGATATAGGTCGCTGGGGTACGATGGCCGCGCAGGTTGGCTTTCTCATGGAGGGATGAAGCATGGAGAAGCACGCGGCGGATATTGAGAAGCAGATGGTGAATCTATATCGGTCACTGTCGGAAAGGGATCGGCGTCGGTACGCGGCAGTGGAAGTGGCGAAACTGGGACACGGGGGAACGGCGTATATCGCGGAGCTGTTCGGTTGCGATCCCGACACGGTTCGCCGCGGGCGGGGTGACGTCGGGGACTTGCCCGAGGACGCGGCCGCCGGTCGCGGCCGAAAAAGGGGGGGGCCGCAAGCAAGCTGGCATCGAACAGCCGGGACTGGTCGACGCGCTGCGCGGCCGGATTGAAGTCCATACGGCCGGGTCGGCGGTCGAGCCGGGACGATTGTGGACGAACCGATCGCCGCGGCAATTTTGGCTTGCGACGCGTTGCGACGCTGGTGGTATCGCCCGGGGCAGCGCCGGTATGCCAAGGCGAAGGGGATTTTGGTCCTGGCTGACTGCGGCGGCAGCAACGGGTATCGGGTCTCCCTGTTCCGCCAGCGGCTGTGCGAAGTCGCGCAGCGGATCCGGCGTACGATTCGCGTGGCGCGCTTGCCGCCGTATTGCTCGAAGTACAATCCGATTGACCATCGTCTGTTCTGCCACCTGACTCGTTCGTTGCAGGGTGTCCTTTGCCGATCGATCGAAATCCTTCGCGACGCATTTGCCCGGACCACGACATCGACCGGCCTGCGCGTGGTCGTCGAGTTGGCGCGGCGCGCCTACCAAGCCGGCAGGAAAGCCACCGCAGCGTTCCGCGAGAACGAACCCATCCTTCGCGATGATCTCCTGCCGGCATTCAACTACATCGCCCCGGGCAAGCAGCAAATGCCGGAGTTATTCTTGAGCGAATCCTAAGGCAGATCTTGCCCGACCCGTACACGCGTCGGCAGGCCTCCTACGACCTGAAGAAACTCCGTGGGAAAGGCCTGATTGACCAAATCCCAGGGACTCGCCGATACCGGTGTCCCGCCGACGGTCTGCGTACCATCATGGCCACCGGCGTGCTCCGCGAAAAGGTTATCCAAGCCCTTCTCGCAGGGATCGTCCGCCGCCGCGGACGACCAGCAAAACACGGCGATCCCCTCGACCTCCATGACCAAGCCGTCCGCGTGGCAATGGAAAGACTCTTTGATGAACTCGGCCTCGCCGTCTGAAACATCGACAAACCAAGATCGACAATTTGTTGTAGATGTCCGTTTCTCAAGCCCCTATAATCGGGGGCGCCGTCATCTCTTCTGAGGGCCACACCCATGACCGACGTCACCCGAATCTTATCCGCCATCGAAGAAGGCGACCCCTTGGCGGCGGAGCAACTCCTGCCCCTGGTCTATGACGAGCTGCGGAAGTTGGCAGCTCAGAAGATGGCTCAGGAGGCCCCGGGCCAGACGTTTCGGGCGACAGCCCTGGTCCACGAAGCGTATCTCCGGCTGGTAAACGTGGAGAGGGTGCAGCGTTGGGACAGCCGGGGGCACTTCTTTGCGGCCGCTGCCGCGGTAATGCAGCGAATTCTCGTCGAGAATGCCCGCCGCAAGGGCCGCGCCCGGCACGGTGTCGATTCCTACCGAGTCCCTTTGGAAGACTCGGCTCTCATTGGCGGCATGCCCTGTGACGACCGTCGCCCCAAGTGTGTGAGCAGTGTCCAAGTCCACCGGCGGCGTTCGGAGGGACCTTCGGACGGCAGTCCCGCTCTCCCCCCGCACGCGGCCCAGCCCCCAATCATGGACATCTGGTGAACCGCCGTTTATGCTAATTGGGCAGCGCCACTTCGCCATCGAGAATTGGTTTATGCTGTTGCTATGAAACGAGTTACGGCAGCACGTAAAACCAGGGGATCTTGAAACATTAGAAATGTCGCAACCTGATATCTAGAAACACCTTACGGCGTTCTTTCCGTGCAAAGTAGCGCTGCCCAACTAAGCTGGGCATCCAAATTGGCGTTTCCCTGTCGATCTTGGGCAAGCGTGCATGCGCGGTTGCCCGATACATCAGAGAAAGGTTTCGGTGTGCATGACGCAAGGCCACAAGATGAGATAGGTGACGAACAACGCGCCGCCATGCTGGTCGATGCCTGTGACAGAATTCGCGCACAGGTCGGCAAGATTGTGGTTGGGCAAGACCAGGTAATCGAGCAACTGCTGATCGCGATTCTGGCTCGGGGTCACTGTCTCCTGGAAGGCGTTCCCGGCCTGGCCAAAACTTTAATGGTGCGTTCGCTGGCCCAGGCGATGGATCTGTCGTTTCACCGCATCCAGTTCACGCCCGACCTCATGCCGGCCGACATCACCGGCACCGATATCATCCAGGAAGACCCCGGCACGGGCCATCGCCGGATGGTGTTTGAGCGGGGACCGGTCTTCACCCAGATGTTGTTGGCCGACGAGATTAACCGCACTCCTCCAAAAACACAAGCCGCGCTCTTGGAGGCCATGCAAGAGCACGAAGTCACCGTGGGCGGCACGACCTACCCGCTCGACGAACCGTTCTTCGTGTTGGCTACCCAGAACCCGATCGAGCAGGAAGGCACCTATCCGCTCCCCGAGGCCCAGCGCGACCGTTTTCTCTTTCACGTGGTGGTCGACTACCCCGACCGCGATCAGGAAGGCGAGATTATCGATCGCACCACCTCATCGTTCGAGACCCGCCTTACGCCGGTGGTGGCCGGACCGGAGATCATCGAGTGTCAGAAGACGATTCGCCTGGTACCGTTGCCCGATCACGTCAAGGATTTCGTCCTGGACATCGTCCGCCGAGCGCGGCCGAAGGACGAAAAAGCACTCTCCTGGGTGCGGGAGTTGATTGAATGGGGGCCCGGGCCAAGGGCCTGTCAACAACTCGTCCTGGCATCCAAGGCCCGCGCCGTTCTCCGCGGACGACACCACGTCACCCTCGACGACGTCGAAGCGTTGGCCTATCCGGTATTGCGACACCGCATCGTTCCCACGTTTAACGCCGAGGCCGAGGGCGTGAGCGTCGACGACCTGATCGGCCGGCTGTTGAAGGAGATCCCCCGCCTGGAACCCCGACTATTGTAGCAAGGGCATCCTGGCGAACGCCACCTGAAGGAGAAGGATCCATTTCTCGCATCGCCGATTTTCTGACGCCGCACGATCTCGGCAGACTGTCCGACCTCCAGGTACTCGCCCGACAGGTCGTCGAGGGATTCTGCTCCGGCCTGCACCGCTCTCCCCACAAAGGGTTCAGCGTCGAGTTCAAGGAGCATCGGGCCTATGTCCGCGGCGACGAGGTCCGCAGCATTGATTGGAAGGTCTTTGGCAAGACCGACCGGCTCTTCATCCGCGAATACGAGGAAGAAACCAATCTCCGGTGCACCATCTTGCTCGACTCGAGCGGCTCGATGGGCTACTGCGGGTCCCGGTCAAGAGGCGTCAGCAAGCACGACTACGCCGTTCGTCTCGCGGCCTGCCTGGCCTATCTGATGCTCCACCAGCAGGACAGCGTGGGCCTGGTGAGATTCGACAATCGAGTGCGGCGCTACATCCCCCCGCGAGCCAAAGTCACCCACCTTCGGGTGATTATCGACGGACTGCAGAAATCGCGACCCCAGCACGAGACCGAACTCGGCCACGTGTTCCACGAACTGGTGCCCAAGCTCCATCGGCGAGGTCTGTTGATCGTCATTTCCGACCTCTTCGGCGACGTCGACGGACTGCTCAAGGCCCTGGCCCACTTCCGCCACGCCAAGCACGAAATGATCCTCTTTCAGATCTGGGACCCGGACGAGTTGGATTTTCCGTTCCGACAGTGGACCCGCTTCGAGTCGCTGGAGAGGGCCGGAGATCGCCGCCTGATCGACCCCGCCCACTTGAGGCACGCATACCTGGAGAACCTGCGGCAATTCCGCCAGCAATTGACGGCCGGCTGCCACCGCCACCGCATCGATCTGGTTCCCATGACCACCGACCAGCCCTATGCCGACGCCCTGGCCTCCTACCTGGCGATGCGGAGGTGGCTGAAGTGACCTTCCTCAACGGCGCGCTGGCCTTTGGAGCCGCGGCGTTTGCGATTCCCCTGATCATCCACCTGCTCAATCGGAGCCGGTTCAGGACCATCCCGTGGGGAGCCATGCATCTGTTGGAAGCCGTCGTTCGCGTCAACAACAGGCGGCTCCGCATCGAACAACTGATATTGCTGGCGGTTCGCTGCGCGATTCCAATCCTCCTGGCGTTCTGCCTGGCCCGGCTGGTGCTGACCGGCTGGCAGGCTTTGCCGGGCGACGCCCCGACCTCCGCCGTCATCCTACTGGACAACAGCTATTCGATGGACGCCGCCGGCAATGGCAGTCCCCACTTCGCCCAGGCCATCGAGCATGCCTGCCAGATAGTCGGCGCGCTCAGCCGTGGTTCCGAAGTAGCAGTCATCCAGACCGGTGGCGGCCCCACGCCGCTCTTCGACGGCCCCGTCTTCGATCCCAAGGCCGTCACCGGACAACTCCGGCTCTTGGACGGTGGCTACGGTGCCAGTCAGATGCCCGAGTCGTTCGATTTCGGGCTCGGCACTCTGCAAGAGATGGCCAACACCCGCCGCGATCTGATCGTGATCAGCGATTTCCAGCAGTCCGATTGGCTTTCCATTCCGGACACGACCATCGAGCGGATTCGGCAACAGATCGACGCCATGCCAATTCCGCCCGCCGTCACCTTGCTCCAGGCGGGGCGTCCAATCGAGGAAAACGTTTCCGTCGAATCCCTGGCGTTTTCCAACACGGCCCTGGGCGTCGGGCAAGACCTCCGGGTCCGCGCCAATCTCCGCAACCATGGCTCCAAGGCCTATCAGTCCGCCCGAGTGCTGTTTCGGATCGACGGCACGCAGCATTCCGTTTCCCAGGTCACCCTGGAAGCCAATCAGGCGGCGCAGGCGCTGTTCACCTGCCGGTTCGAGACGCCCGGCTCGCACGTGATCGAAGTCGAGGTCGCCGTGGACGATCCATTGGAGACCGACAATCGTTACTCGGCCGCCGTGCCGGTACTCGAGCGGATCGACGTCCTCTTGGTGGACGGTGCCCCCAGTTCCAAACCGCTCGAAAGCGAGACCGACTTCCTCTCCGTGGCGCTGACCCCCTTCACGTTCGGCCGCGTCAAATTGCCCGACCTGATTGAAACTCAAACGGTGTCGGCCGGCAAGCTGACCGAGGACTCCATTTCGACTGCTCGTGTGGTGGTTCTGGCAAACGTTGCCAAGTTGAACTCCGACCAGGTCAACCTCTTGGCCGAATACGTTCGCGGCGGTGGAAGTCTCTTGATATTCGTCGGCGACAAGATCAACACCGACTGGTACAACCAATCCTTGTTCCGCGGAACCGACGGCTTTCTGCCGATGCGGATCGATGCACTCGACGGCAGTCTGGAGAAACCGGAACACTCGACCAGGATAGTCGCGCAGCACTTCGAACACCCGGCCCTGCAAGTCTTCAACGATCGAGGCAACGGAAATCTGGCCGACGCCGAGATCTGGAAGTGGTATCGCTTGAGCCGCGCCGACGGCGACGAAAGCCGGACTCGCGCCGAAGAAACGCCGGCAAGCGGCCGGGCCGACCCACTCGTGATGGCTCGGCTCGAGACCGGGGACCCGCTGATTGTGGAACGCCCGTTCGGCGACGGTCTGGTGGTTCAAGTGGCCACCGCCTGTGACGCCGACTGGTCGAACCTGCCCATGCGCCCCTCTTATCTTCCCCTGATGCAGCAACTGATGACAACCATGGCGTCCCAAGTTACGCCGCCGTGCAATATCAAGACGGGCGAGCCGGCGATAGCCGTCCTGCCCGGCGACTCGGCCGGCGCGCCGTTGTCATTGACCACCCCCGCCGGCACTCGCCACACGGTTCGGCCCGTTGCTCGGGGCACGCACAGTCTCGTGCAGTTCGGCCGGACGCGCCGACCCGGCATTTACACCCTGACCGGACCGGGCGCCAAGAGGCTCCATTTCGTGGCCCAGACCTCCCGAGAGGAATCCGACCCGCGACTGCTCGACCGCGAGCAGATGCAAGAGCTCGCCGCCGACCTGGGAGCGGAACTGGTCGGTTCCAGCGCCGAGTACGTTCAACTCGACAAGACGCGGCGGCACGGCCGTGAAGTCTGGCGGTTCCTCCTCTTCGGCGCGATGGGACTGATGTTCGCGGAACTGATCCTCCAGCAGCGATTCACGAGGGTCAGGACATGACGAGCATCAGGTTCATGGGCGATCTTCCACTCTGGGCCGGCCTGCTCCTTGCGTTCCTGGCCGCACTGGGCGCATGGCGATACTACCGGCGCGAGAGCCGCGACCTGCCCGGCCGCCTCCGCTGGGTGCTGCCTCTGTTGCGGGCGCTTGCGTTCTTCCTGGCCGTGATGATCCTCACCGGACCGATCCTTCACCATCGCCGGGTGATCGGACAGCTTGGCCGGGTCATGGTCTTTCTCGATACCTCGCAAAGCATGGAAGCTACCGACAATCACATGCCGGTGGCCCGAAAGCTGGTCATCGCCGCGCAACAAGGCTGGCTCCCCTCGGGACACGTCGACGTGACCCTCTGGGATATGGCCGATCGACTTGCCCGGGCTCGACAGGATGCAACCGCCTCGCTAAAGGGCCGGGCCGTCGATGCCGCGGCACTCGATCGCTGCCGGCGCTCTTTCGCCCGCGACCTTGGCGAGATAGCCGATGGTATTGGACGTTATGAATGGACCTCGCCGGCAACCGGCGGCGAGAGCCCTGACGCCTCGACCTGGCTCGACACCCTGCGGCGCTTTCAAGCCGACGTGGCCCGGCCGGCGCAAGCGTTTATCGAGGAATCGCTCGACGATGCCGGCTCGCGCGACGATCTCGCCAACCGATTGCTCCAGTTGAGCGAGTCGACCGCGCCGTTCGAACGAGCGCTCCTGGAAGCGCTCGACGAATACGGCTCCCAGCTTGCCGCGTCCGGTGGTCGGTCGATCACCTCCGCCCTGGCCATGTTTGACCGGGCGTCACGCTTCGGCCGCGCCGAGAAGGGTCTCCTCGATCCATCCTCGGGCATCCTCGCCAAACTGGTCAAGAACCATGACGTCGAACTCTTCGCGCTCTCCACTTCCCAAGCCGAAGGCCTCTGGGACGCCCGCGTGACCGGCACGCCGCCAAGCGAATTGGGCGTCCGGCCGTTGAGTAGCATTACCGACCTAAGCAGCGGGGTCTCCGGCAGAATGACGGTGGCGGTACCCGGCACGGCCGCCGGCGGAGAGAGTGAGTCCGACGGCCGGACCGCCGTAGTCTTGATGACCGACGGCCGCCACAACTCAGGCCCGTCACCGCTCGAAACGGCCGAGGTGCTCGGCGCCCGAAACATCCCCGTATACACGGTCGGTTTCGGAAGCACTCGAGAGCCGCCCGATCTTGCCCTGGTCGAACTGCATCACCCCGACGTGGTGTTTCAGAAGGACCGGCTTCGCGGCACCGTCGTGCTCAAGGACCGGATGCCGCCGGGACAGTCCTTCGTCGTCCAGATAGGACACGCCGGCGAAATCCTCTGGCAAGAGCAACTCACCACCCAGGACCTGCCGCTAAGGCGAATCGACTTCGAGTTCTCCATCGACGTCCTGGTGGAGCAGCTTGGCACGCAGCTCGATCCGCAGGTGCGCCACTACGCCTTGCCGTTGTCGCTTGAAGCGTCGATTTCTCCCCTGGAGGGCGAAACCGACGCGTCCAATAACGAACGCACCATGCGCTTTATGGCCATCACCCGAAGCTATAGACTGCTCTTAATCGACGGCCGCTCCCGATGGGAGACTCGCTACCTTCGAAACGTCTTCTCGCGTGACGAGCAATGGAACGTCGACACCGTCCTGGTAGGACCGGCAACCGACCGGGCCAGCCCACCCCGCGGCGACGGACCCAATATGTTCCCCGCCGACGAGGCGACCCTTTTCGACTACGATCTGATCATCTTTGGAGAAGTACCGCCCGGAGTGCTCGCCGATCACGAGCAAGCCTGGATCCGCTCGTTTGTCGAACGGGGCGGCGGCGGTCTGGTCTTCATCGACGGGCGGCGCGAACATCTTCGTCTTCTGGACGCTGAAACGCTCGGTCCGCTGCTGCCGGTCTCGTGGCTTCCCGGTCGTCTTGACGCGCTGCCGTCTCTTCTTCAGCTAACCAAGGAAGGCGCCGACAACGCCGCATTCATGCTGCAATCGACCAGCCCGGCAAACCAGGATTTCTGGCGCCGGTTGCCCGCCCCGCACGCCTTGGTTTCAACCGAGGCGTTGCCCGGCACCGAAGTCCTGGTCGAAGCCGTGGCCGGCGGGAAGACGCTCCCCGTAATGGTCACCCGGTCTTTCGGAGCGGGCCGCGTCTTATACTCCGCTTCCGACGAGACGTGGCGCTGGCGATACAAGGTGGCCGACGACTATCACCAGCGGTTCTGGAACCAGGTCGCCAAATGGGTCATGGAGAGGCCGTTCGCGGTCAGTTCCGAATACGTGTCGCTCGACTCCGGCCCGCCAAGCTATGCCGCCGGCCAAACCGCCGAAATACGCGTGCGGCTGCACGGAACCGACGGTCGCCCGGTGAGCGACGCCACGGTCGACGCCCTCCTGTGGCGAGACGGCCAAATCGTGTCCACCGTCAGCCTGGCCGCCCGGGGTTCGAGATACGGAGTCTACGGTGGCCGCACGGCACCACTCTCCGAAGGCCGCTACGAAGTCACCGTTCAAGCCTCCGGATTCAGCCGGCAAGCAATGAACGTACGGGCCGGTTTCGTGGTACTTCCGCCCCAGAATATCGAACGGCAAGAGACCGCCTGCAACGACGGCCTGCTACGCGAAATGGCTCTCGCGTCCGGTGGCCGGTTCCTTCGCGAAGAACAGATCGGCCAACTCGGCGAGCTATTGAGCCCGCTCGGCACCGGCCACGTGGTTGAGTCCGACGCCCTTTTGTGGCAGAGTTATTGGTGGTTCGCCGCCATCGTCGGCTTGCTGACGATGGAATGGATTCTCCGCAAGCGAGCGGGTCTTCTCTAGCGGCCCGGAGACGCCGGATGAGCATCACTCTGAACCCCACCACACGCGAGAAGCTGGAACAGTTCGGCCGGCGAAGGCGACGCCTGGTCCTCGCCCGCGGCGTCTGCTCCGCCATCGTGAGCTTCCTGGCGTTGATGTCCGTCACCGCGCTGGCCGACTGGCTCTGGGTCCTGCCCGACGCGCTGCGGTGGAGCCTCAGCGTGGTAGGATACGCGGGAGCCGTCGTAGTCGTCTGGCTTTCCTGCCTGCGACTGATGATTCGCATTCCCAACCGGCGGGAATTGGCCAGACGCGTCGAAGTAGCGGAACCCAAGTTGCGCGAAAATCTCCTCTCCGCCGTAGAACTATCCGCCGACGATGCCCAGGAGACGCACGATTCCCCCGTCTTTCGCCGCCTGCTGCAAGACCGCGTCGGCCGTCAAATGGCCGGGATCGACGTTCGCTCATTGCTCCCGGCGAAATTGCTCGGCCGCTGGCTCGTGGCCGCCGCATTGATTCTGGCTGCGTGCATCGTTCTCGTGTCGGTCCCCGGATTCCCGTTCAGGCTGCTCTTGATGCGTGCCATGTTGCCCGGTGCGAACATTGACCGTGTCTCCCGCGTTCAAGTGACCATTCTCCAGCCCACTCCGCATTCCCTCACGGTGCCACGCGAGGAAACCGTCGCCGTCGTGGTCGAAGTTTTCCCGGACCACGTGGACGAAGTGACCCTCGAAGCCTACACCGAAACCGGCGGCGTCGCCCGCCAGCAGATGCGGGCCCGCGGCCCGTCGCAATTCGCCGCCAACCTCGGCGTGGGGACCGAACCGATCCACTACCGGATTCTGGCCGGCGACGCCGTGACCCGAAAGTACACCATCCGATCCAGCCCGCGTCCCGGCGTCACGGCATTCCATAAG
>Ga0307379_10010426_pt1 | contig 12298 bp, 12 predicted proteins | sample UN2MG_FD_202237 | JGI IMG/M metagenome (GOLD analysis project Ga0307379, IMG submission 202237) | Soil microbial communities from Risofladan, Vaasa, Finland - UN-2 | ecosystem: Environmental > Terrestrial > Soil > Coastal area > Acid sulfate soil | place: Finland: Risofladan, Vaasa | collected... | reverse complement strand
AAGTTGACATCCGATAAAATGCGTTTTACATTTTACAAATTGTAAAATACATTTTATGAAAGATTAACGTTAATTTTGAACCGAAGCCGTATTAAGGCTGTGTTAGAATCGACAGGGAAATACTATTTGATGTTTTTGAATCAGCGGTTCGAGAACAAATATTTTTGAGAACAAACGGTAAGAGAACAGGAACCAATGGTTATCAAACAAGGGTTTTGAACGATGCAAATGGGATTGAAGTCCGGGAAATTACAAATACCTGCCAAGCTTTACCGGATTGGCGAACTGGTTCTTTACAGCCCATTTTCTCGACAGACTATTCATAACTACACGGTAATGGGACTGATTCGTGAAACTCAGTGGACCGAGGGAGGTCATAGGCTTTATGATGAGTCCGTTTTCGAGAGATTATCAAGAATTATCGAAATGCGGAAAACAAAAACTCTCTTGGAAATACGAGAGTTTTTCAAGCAGGAAGAACAGAGTTCGTTTCCGCGGAGCAGTTGTCACGTCAGGTAAGTATTGAAAACCGACAATGCCCGGAGACAGAAATTTATATAATAAGGGTAAACGAATCTGAGACATCATAGAGGATGTTATATTTACCCTGTTTTAGGAACTTAAAAATACAATGGAATGGTCAGGGATGACAAGAGCATCAGATTTTATTTGTTATCCCGTTTTGTATTGCCAGCAGTAGCAAAGGATTTGCAATGAAACTGCCGTCACTGATAACAGACAATATTGCCGAGCTTCTGGTTAAGATAATCGAGTTCACTCAGGCACGCCAAAAAGTTCTAACCCGAAATATAAATAATGCTCACAGTCCGGGATATATTCCTATGGATTTGGCGACAGAAGAGTTTTCCAGCTTGATACAAGACTCGATAAGCGAACATATCAGGAATCAGCGACTGGTATTATGTGATACCGAAAACATCAAATTCGGCCAAACCGGCAGTTTTGAGGTTAAAGCTGTCGAGGACACATACGCCAAAGAGCTTTTAGAAAACGATACGGATGAATATATCGAGAACCAAATAAATAAGCTGATGGAAAATTCGTTAAACCAGAAACTGGCGGCTGAATTGCTAAGGCAAAAACAGAAGTCGAACTCAGATTTTCATACAAGATGAACGTTTTGATGAAGCTGCAGATATTATCGTTGATAATCATTCGGGAACCATAATAGTTTAAGAACAGAAATGATTGATGTTATCTTTGAGATATTGATTTGTTGTTCTAAAGTTATCTGCCAAAAGGCCGATAAGGAATTGAGGTAAGTGCTCTTGCTGACCGTTGAGACGAAACCTCAATGGAACAAAATAAGCGGTAAAGTTTATAGGACTTAAAAGTTGGCCACGGAAACCTGTCGGAAAAATTCGATTCTTAAGGAGGGCCCTGTGAATACCGAACAGCAACTTGAAATAAGCCGGATATGGGAACAATTCCACAAGACCCATGAAGACCAATTTCGCAATCTCCTTTTGGAAAATTATCGGCACCTTGTGAAATACACAGCAGAGAGACTGTACAGCAAGCTCCCGGGCAAGATAGAGCTTGACGACCTTATCAGTGCCGGCAATTTTGGTTTGATGGATGCCATCGACGCCTACGATCCCGAAAGAGGCGTGAAGTTCGAGACTTATTGCTCCCCCCGAATACGAGGTTCTATTCTTGACGAACTTCGCAGTATGGACTGGGTGCCTCGATTGGTGCGTGCCCGCGCGCACCAGTTAATAAAAGCAACACAGTCGCTTGAAGCAAACCTCGGCCGCGCTCCTGACGAAAAGGAAACCGCTGCTGAACTGAAGATGAATATGACGGACTTCACCAGGCTTAAACGAGACGCCAACGCGGTTGGGCTTGTTTCGTTAGATACTAAGTACAGTGACAGCGATGGTGATAAAGACATCCGGGAAATAGACGTAATCAAAGACAAAAAAAGCCAGGACCCTCTGATAGAGGCTCAGAAGCGTGACCTCAAGAATCTTCTGACCAAGGGGCTAACACGAGCCGAAAGACTTATCATCGTGTTGTACTATTACGAAGAAATGACAATGAAGGAAATCGGAGCAACCCTTGATTTATCAGAGTCACGCGTTTCTCAAATGCATTCATCGATTGTTGCCAGGCTGAAAGCACAGATGAATACGAGAAAAAAAGAGTTCTCGATCTAAGAAGAAACCTACAAATATATTACACCAAGTCCGATTATTAATTGCGATGTTCCGCTTACAATTTAAAAACACCAAACAACAGAGCCCTCGCAAATTTTCAGAGGTTATACAACTGCTCATCCTCAAGCAGAGTAAAGCCCGCCTTTTCTATAACCTCGGCGGCGTTTGACTGCTCAAGATTTTCTATCTCGAGACAGCACACACCCTGATTGTGCGGCTGAAGTACGAAACCATAAGCATCTATAACATTAATGTTGTTGTCACCCAATGCCGTTGTAAGTTTATGAAAGTTACCAGGCTTATCGGGAACCGAAATAGCAAGAATCTCCCTAAGCGCACAGGCACATCCAAGGTCGGCAAGTGCCAAATATGCTTTTTCGGGATTATTTACTATCAGTTTCAACAGGCCGTAGTCCCCTCTGTCCTGGATTGTAAATGCCCTTATGTCAATACCGCTTTTAAACAGATTTTCGGAGATTGCCTTTAGTCTTCCGGGTCGGTTCTCAACGAAGATATTAAGTTGCTTTGCCATTTTCAAATCCCTTATAATTTAGGCCTTTCGTCAACCACGCGTTTTGCCTTTCCCTGCGATACCGGAAGAAAACCAGGCTCGTGAAGTTCCACAACCGGATTAATCATAATCGAAGCCCGCAGTTCTTCCTTTATTTTAGCTCTGAGCTTTTCAAGCTGCGACGCTTCACCCAGAAACATCTTTGAATATATCTCAACCTTAACCGTCAGTTTATCCAATGCGCCGGATTTTTCCACCTGAATCAGATAATTTGTTCCGACTTCAGGAATCTTCATAACCACTTCTTCGATTTGTGATGGGAATACGTTAACTCCGTTAATGATAAGCATATCATCGGTTCTGCCCATTATTCGTGACAGTCGGCGATGTGTCCTTCCGCATTGACATTTATCCGGAATAAGAAATGCCAAATCCCTCGTCCTGTAACGCATAAGCGGCATAGCCCTTCGAATGAGATTGGTAAGCACAAGCTCCCCCTGTTGACCATCTTCGAGTCGCTCTCCTGTTTGCGGGTCTATAATTTCTACTATATAGGCATCTTCCCAGATATGCATCGACGCTTTGTAAACACACTCAAATGCGACACCGGGCCCGTTCATTTCACTTAAGCCGTAGGAGTTATACGCGTCAATACCATACAACTCCTCGATTTTAAGCCTTATATTTTCCGAATGCGGCTCTGCGCCTACATACGCTTTTTTAATCGCAAGGTCCTTGACACTCACACCGCTTTCTGCCAATACAGAATGGATATGAAGAAGGTAACTCGGTGTCGCGTGAACTACTGTTGTCTGAAAATCCTTCATCATCTGAATCTGCTTTTTTGTATTGCCGCCGCCTATGGGTATAACCATCATCCCCACTCTCTCAGCTCCATAGTGCAGTCCCAGCCCGCCTGTAAAAAGACCGTACCCCATCATGTTCTGAAAAATATCTTCCCTGCCTGCACCGGTTGCTACAATACATCGAGATACGAGTTCCGTCCAGTTGTTTATATCATCCTGAGTCAGATAAATCACGGTCGGGATTCCGGTGGTTCCGCTTGATGAGTGCATCCTTACTATCTCTTGAGGCTCGACAGCCATAAGTCCCCTGGGGAAATTCTGCCGAAGGTCATCCTTTGTCGCCAGAGGAATACGCTGGAGGTCATCAAGGCTTTTTATCTGTTCAGCACAATTGATACCGAGCCTGCTGAGTTTTCTTTTATAAAACGGGCTTCTAATCGCCCAGGATACCGTTTCTCTGAGCTTTTCGAGTTGAATTTTTTCCAGATCGGCCCTGTCTGCGGTCTCTACTTCTTTGTTCCAAAAGTTTACTTCCATTTTCTCCTCTTAAAGTGAATATCTGGTTCTTTCGAGCGAAAAGGCACTTAGCTTTGATGCCGAAAGAAACATCGTTACACAATATATCTTAGAGGCCTTTAATTTCTTCTTCTGTTACGACCTTAATCCCGCTTCCAGTCAAACTCTTCTGTGCAAGTGCGGTATCCTCAAACCTGAAAACGAGCAGTGCCTTATCACTGAACTTCTCGACGAAGCCGTACATATACTCGACGTTGACATCGTTATCTGCGAAAATCTTCAAAACAGCAGCTAAGCCACCCGGCTCATCGCCAACTTCCACCGCAACGACGTCTGTTAAATTAGCTACGAAGCCTTTGCTCTTGAGAAGTTCCACTGCTGCCTCGGATCTGTCAACGACGATTCGAAGAACGCCGAAACTCTCGGTCTCAGCAATGGTCAGGGCACGAATGTTTATACCGTTATCACCCAGAAGTGAGCATACCTCGCAGAGCCTGCCTTTTCGATTTTCCAGAAATATCGAAATCTGTGTTATCTTCATTTTTGCACCTTTTATACTGTCCTTTTATCAACAACCCTTTTCGATTTACCCATACTTCTTTCTATGGTTTTTGGCTCGACCAGTCTTACGCGAACACCAATTGATAGTGCAGACGCAATTTCCTTTTGAATCTTTGCTTCGAGTTCGTGGAGTTTTTTTATCTCATCGGAAAAGATTTTTTCCTCGACTTCTACAAGCACCTCAACATCATCGAGCTTATGCGTCTTTCTGTCCACGACTATCTGATAATGAGGCTGTGTCCCCTCGATACCGAGAAGCACATGCTCAATCTGTGACGGGAATACATTTATCCCCCTGATAACAATCATATCGTCGGTTCTTCCTTTGATCTTGCTGACCCTCGGACTGGTTCTGCCGCAGCGGCACTTTTTGTAATTGATGCTCACAATGTCCCGCGTGCGGTATCTTATCAAGGGAATCGCCTGTTTCGTAAGAGTTGTAATCACCAATTCTCCATCCTGACCTTCGGGTACTTCGTCGCCTGTTTCAGGGTCAATTATCTCTGGATAAAACACATCACTGAAAATATGCAGCCCGTCCTTATATTTGCACTCCTGCGAGACGCCCGGCCCGATTATCTCAGAAAGCCCGTAAACATCCGTCGCGAGAATGTTCAGGTTCTGCTCTATCTCTGTCCGTATCGATTCGCTCCAGGGTTCGGCACCTAATATCCCTATCTCCCAACTGCTCTGCCTCGGGTCAAGGCCCATATCTTTTGCCTCTTCAGCCATATAAAGAGCATAACTGGGTGTGCAGGCGAGAATCCGAGGCTTGAAATCCTGCATTATCTTTAACTGCCTCTTCGTCTGGCCGCCCGATGTAGGTATTATCCTTAGTCCCAATTCCATCGCACCGTAATGAAAGCCAAGTCCTCCGGTAAACAGTCCATAGCCGTAAGCAATCTGTATCGTATCACTCGGCTCAGCTCCGGCACAGCATAATGTTCTGGCCATCACGTCCGACCAAAGGGCGATATCATCCTTCGTATATCCGACGAGCGTGGGATTGCCGGTCGTTCCGCTCGAAACGTGAATCTCTCGAACTTCCTTCTGGTCGGCGCTAAACAAGCCGTAAGGATAATTGTCACGCATATCGAGCTTCGTTGTAAAGGGAAGTTTTTTGATATCATCTATCGATTTGATATCCTCCGGCGACACTCCCGCTGTATCTAATTTCTCTTTGTAAACGGGACAGTTCGAATAAATATAGGCTACAAGTTTTTTCAGGTACTCGGACTGCAGATTCTTCAACTCCGCAGGGGCCATACATTCGATTTTTTCTTTCCAAATCATAATTGCACCAAAGCTCTTCCATCCAAAAACACTTTTTTGTTTTCTTCCACAATTTTTTTCTTAAATACCGCTTCTATCGCTTTCATCCAGCAGTCCTGCTTTATGGGCAGATATGCCGATAGTACACCGACCAAGAATGTGTTCAGACATCTCGGATTTGAAATCATAGACTTCGCCTTGTCAACGTATCCAAGCAAATCGACCCCTTCAGGCTTGAGGAACGCTTTAAGTCGAGGATGCTCGTCAGAATGAAAACAAACGAGAAAATCCGCCTTACCAATACTGATAAGCGGGGAATACACCTTGCCGCCGAACCTCAGATGCGACTCCACCGAACCTCCCCTTTGCGCCATTCCGTGAACCTCTGATTTCTTCACATGGAAACCCTCAAACATTGCCGCCCATCCGCATATCTCCGATGCCTTCAAAATGCCCTGCCCGCCAATACCGCCAAAGGTTATATTACAGACTTCATTGCCCATCAGTCTTCCTGAAAATTATCTTCTTAACAATTTGCACGGATGCCTTGCGATAATCACCGACAAAGCATCTTCTTTGATTCTCTTTTTAACGACCTTTTCGAATTCCGCACGATTGGTGGGGTCAACCACATCAACATTGTCGGCCCCGCAGCTTTTGCAGAGGTCCTCAAGGATAAGCTTTTTCGTGGGTTCATTACGGATTGTAAGCCCGGTAGCCGGATGCTGCTGGCCGCCTGTCATTGCAGTCGTCGAATTGTCCAGTATAAAAATAATTCCTTTAGCCTTATTGTAAGCGGCATTAATCAGGCCTGTTATCCCCGAATGAACAAATGTCGAGTCACCAACCACGCCCACGATTTTCCCCTTGGGATTTGCCTTTCGAAGACCTTCATTGAATGTCACGCCTGCACCCATACAAATACAAGAATGCAGTGCTGATGCAGGAGGCAATGCCGCAAGTGTGTAACAGCCAATGTCACCTGCCACAAACAGCCCGAGTTTCTTAAGAACCGCAAAGGTGTACCAATGCGGACAACCCGGACACATTCGAGGCTTACGCTTTGCAGTTTTCTTCTCCTTTTTAACCTTTCCTTCAACTATCATAGGCATGAACTCGGGACACAACTCGCCTACCCTGAATGACGGGTCCTTTGCGGTAAACTTAATGCCCAATGTCTTGATGTGTTCTTCGAGGAACGGGTCCAGCTCCTCCACCACATAAAGCTTGCGGACACTTTTTGCAAAGGCCCTTATTTTCTCATCACAGAACGGATGGGTAAAAGCAAGCTTCAAATACGAAGCATCCGGATAATGTTCCTTTAGGTAATGATACGGTATGCTCGAAGTAATAAATCCGATTTTCTTACTGTTTAACTCGACGCGATTCAGACGTGACCTCTCTGCCAGCGATTGAAGCTTCTTAAGCCTTTTCTCAACAAGGATATGCCTGACGTATGCGTGACCGGGAACCATAACATACTTCTGAGCGTTCTTCTCGAACTTCGCTTTCTTCGGTACTTCTCTCACTTTGAGTACTACGTCCTCCTTCGTGTGAGAAATCCGAGTGGTCATTCGCAATAAAACCGGAGTATCGTATCGCTCACTTATTTTAAACGCCTCTTTGATATACTCTTTAGCCTCGCTCGGACTCGACGGCTCTATCAACGGCAGCTTGGAATAGATACTTACCCACCGCGTATCCTGCTCATTTTGCGAGGAATGCAGACTCGGGTCATCACACACGATAATCACAAATCCCGCGTTGATACCGGTATATGACGAGGTCATAAGCGGGTCCATCGCGACGTTAAGACCAACATGCTTACACGCAAACAAACTGCGAACTCCCCCAACAGCAGCTCCGAGTGCAACTTCAAACGCAACCTTCTCATTCACCGACCATTGCGCATCAATTTCCTTGAATTTTGCCAGGGTTTCGAGGATTTCCGTCGAGGGCGTCCCCGGATACGCACAGGCCACACTCAGTCCCGCTTCCCAGGCCCCGTAAGCGAGGGCCTCATTGCCCGAAAGGAGAGCTTTATTTGATTTCTTCTTTTTAGCCATAGAACACTGTATTATAACCAAAATTCAAAATAATACAATAAAAAAACCCGGCTTTAGAGCCGGGTTTTTTAATCTCAAAATTATACAGCAAAAACATATCAGAAGGTGTACTCTACATTGGCACGAAGGAAATAAGCTCCGTCTCTGCTGCTACCGTCATAGTAATTACCTGGCATTAAATACTCCATGAGAAGATGTGCACTAAGCTGAGCACAGCAGCGATACTTCAACCAGCAGGTCAGCAACTGACCGCGGCACTTACCAGATGTTGCCCACGTCAATCCGGACCTGTGAGGATTTAATGCACTGCCTCTCAATGAGTTCTCGTCAGCCCAGAGGAAATTGTAATCGGTATTCATTGTCAACTTTGGATGAGGCTTGAACGAGTGACCGATGCCAAATCTGTGAAGGTTTGTCGTCTCACCTACCATCGTCTCTAAATTGTAGGAGTAAACATACAATTCGCTCCATTGAGGCCATTCTCCCCAGAGCGGGTCAAAAGCCTCGTTTTTGCTCGTGCTCGGGTCGTCTCCTGAGAGGTACTCATAAGTAAGCTTGAGGCTGTTTTCGTGTTCATCGTTAAATTTATATGTCAGGTCACTTTTCGAGCCGAGTGCACACAAATCCTGACCGGATTTACGACCACTCTGCAGGGCACCTTCTGACCGATATGACCAGTTATCATCAATCTTTCCATCAATGGCGGCACCGAACGTATGTATCTCAGCTTTCCTGCTCCAGGCGGGACCTGCAAAAGCAGGCCATATATCACGGGTCGGTTCATCCTTCGGGGTCACATTAATTGGGTTATCGTTTTTGTAAATGTAATAACCCTCCAACTGAATGTTCTCAATGGACTTATTAGTAATATACACAATAACACCGCGCTCATCCTGCTCTGTGATATGCCTGTCCCTGTCATTGATTGGCTTTAACCATGCATCGGAGGCGGCTTTCTGTTCGATGTAAATCATATCGATCTTGGTATCCTTCTCTTCCCAGTCATAGGTAAACCGGGCCGCATCAATGTATATCGTCCTTGAACCGTCAAGCGGAGTCCCGTCCAGAACAAGCCAGCCCTTACCAAGAATAATATCCTGACGACCGATGACACCCGTCAATGGCATATCGAACATATTACGCATTGTAATATTAAACCTGTCAAATACGATCTCATCGAAATCTGTTTGCTGATTCTTACGCTTCGGATGGTCCCAGGTCCTGAACTCCCATACCAATCGCATATTGAAGTCAATATCTTCTGTAACAGCATATTTTGTCCACCATCTCATTCGATTTCTTGTAAAGTGCCACTTGCTGTCTCGCCCCGTGGCATCATCATTCAAAGTGTCGATGTTCCAGCCATAAATGTAACGCCACCGAATGTCCGCTCCCATTTCAATCCCAGGTGCCGGATTATGGAATGTATCAAGCCAGGCGCCAGCCAGATGCTCGTGAGGGGCTGCAGGCGGTGTCGCCGTTGCTGCCTGCCTTGTCTCATCAGCTCCTAATGCAACGCCGATAGTGCAAAATACCATAATCGCCAACACAAATACCAATCTACATTTTTTGTTTTCCATTCTATTCTCCTTCGTTAAACCTAAACATACTTACCAAATATTAAACGGTTTTTCTTCGCGAATATACTACATGCTACCGACAAATTGTCAACACTTTTTTAAATACCTTTAAAACATTTATCCAAATGCTCCTGTGAAGGAGGTTTCGTCAACATACTGACCACTATCGCAACTATTATCGAGATAGGAAACGCAATGACAATCGGGTCAACCCAGTCCCAATTGGGTTTGCCGGCAAGAATGCTTGTCTTGCCTCCGGTGAGTTTCTGAACAAGACCAAGACTCTCGGCTTCCATCGACTTGACTAACAAAAGCCAGAAAGAAGTTATTGCAAAACCTATAACAACCGACCATATCGCCGCGGGTTTTGTCATTCGCTTGAAATATAATGCCCCTATGAACGAAGGTAAAAAAGCAGATGCACAAAGCCCGAAGAAAATAGCCGTCGCTCGCGGAATTACGGTACTCTCACGCCAATAAAAACTTACCAGTACCGCGTAAGCAATACCTATCACTATTCCAATACGCGTAACCTTCATGCTCCTGGCATGTGAGCCGGTGATCTGCTCATAAACATCCCTGCCTATACTTGTGCCCACAGTATGGAACTGGCTCGAAAGAGTACTCATTGCCGCCGATAAAAGCGTCAGCATAAACACCAGCCCGAACCACGATGGAAGTGTCTTTATATACGTCGGTATGATATTGCCAGAATCTCCCTTTGCGTACACAATTGATATACTCCGACCCTGAACAACATCAACGCTTTTTCCTTCAACCGTCGCCTTTCCCAACGCATCAGATGACGCCAAAAGCACTGGCGCCTTTTTATCTTCGACATCCACCCAGTTGCCTCCATCGTCTTGCTTCATCAGTTGAATTACCGCATGTCCCTTTTCAGCATCAATGTCTGTAACCACCCTGCCGCTCATAAGTGCTCCGTTCTCGGTGAAGTAAACATTCGACAAAGCGCCAACCGTAAAAGCCACTCCGGTCATTATGAGAATAAATATTCCTCCAACCAGTACCGCTCGATTAAGCTCTCTCTTGCTCTTGACCGTCATAAACCGCACAACAAGTTGAGGCTGTGCCAAAACACCAATACCAACACCGAGTGTTATTGTCGGAATCACAAGCCACCACAGATTATATTTGATGTCACCCCATCCGAATAGAGGCATTGATGTAAATCCCTGGTGCCCGATAGCTTTGAGCTTACCAGGAACAAGCGATACCAATTCGCCGAGTTTTTCGTGGCCCGCGACAACACCGCCGACCCTCGAATATGTCAGCACCAATAATGTTAACATACCGACAAACATTATCGAGCCCTGCAATGCGTCACTATACATAACGCCCTTGAGCCCGCCCATAATAACATACGCCGCTATAATTATACTGAAAACCAGAACTGCAACCTCATAACTTATCCCGAACTGAGTCGATATGAACAGGCAACCACCAATAAGAACCGCCGCGGCGTAAAGAGGTATAAACAAAAATATCACTATACCTGCGAAAACCTGTATGAACTTGCTTTGAAAACGCTCGCCAAGAAGTTCCGGAAATGTATGAGCATTTAGATGATGACCCATCTTGCGGGCGCGCGGCGCAAGAAAAACGAAGGCTATAAATATCCCCACAAATATATTCAAAAACGTAAGCCACAATAAGCTCATCCCGAACAGACCCGCGACTCCGCCGAACCCTACTATGGCACTGGTCGAGATAAAAGTCGCTCCATAACTAAGTGCCATCACGAACGGATGAATTTTACGCCCTGCTATGAGATAATCCGCCGCCGTTTTGGTTCTCGTGTATCCAAGCCAGCCGAGATAGAACACGACGAGCAGATACGCCAATACAACAAATATTTCCGCAACTCCAATACCTTGTGCTAACATGACGCTGTCCTCCAAATTAACAGCCTATAAATTTTTTCCGAATCGACCGAAACTCCTTAAATTACCTAAAGCTCGTCCTCGACCCTCTTCTCTTCTTGGGCCCATTGTATATCTTCACTTTCGGACTCTTCCTCGCCGCGGTTCCAGTTGATTAGGCCATATATCACGCATAATAATGTACTTGCTATACAAAGCACATACGCAAGTGCTACCCAACCGTCTTCAATGCCCAACATATCTGAATTCCTTTCTATTGTAGATTCATATCCTCTTGTTACCTACAAATCAATAAAACTCATCCCCCTGCTTCCACTGACATCTTATCGATATTTAACTTATAATATCGATACTTTTGCCATCAGCACAACACAAAAAACACAGGATTTTTAACATTTTTTATAAAAACACATTGTTATCGGACCAAATCCCAAAGGAAAAACATGCTCAATTCAAAGATTGTAATGCCACTTTACGTGATTTCAAGTTAAGATTCTGTCGCATAAACACCGTATATACAAACCTTTACGTCATTTACCACCATCTCACCTGTTTTCACATCACATCCAAAAGCTTAAGTGCATTGTCTGATAAAATTTCTTTCAGCTTTTTTGCCGGTATTTCAAGCTCTTTTAACAAAAAAAGCGTTTGTTTCTGCTGCGTCCACGGAGAATCCGTACCGAACAAAACATACCCATCCGGATGCCCCAGTATCATTCTCCTTGCCTGTTCACGCTCGATATACTCAAGCGAAAAGGATATTTCCATATAAATTTCCTGGCCAATCAGCAACTGTTCAACCTCATCCCACTGCTGCCAGGCCCCTAAATGCGTCGTTATCAGTTTAAGCTCAGGAAATTTCCGCTTCACGTTCAATATCCGCTGCGGATCCGCCCTGCGGATAT
>Ga0307379_10010425_pt1 | contig 12298 bp, 30 predicted proteins | sample UN2MG_FD_202237 | JGI IMG/M metagenome (GOLD analysis project Ga0307379, IMG submission 202237) | Soil microbial communities from Risofladan, Vaasa, Finland - UN-2 | ecosystem: Environmental > Terrestrial > Soil > Coastal area > Acid sulfate soil | place: Finland: Risofladan, Vaasa | collected... | reverse complement strand
TCTAACTCGATTAAAAACATCCTTCGTTGTTTTAAACTGCCATGGCAAATCTTTCTTGTAAAACGCTACCTTTTTGGCTTTCTCCTTTTTCTTTGACTCCTTCAGTCGTGCCTCATTCTTTTTGTTTAGAATCTCAAGCCCTAAAATTGCCCCGCATTCAGCAGAGCAGTAGCACTTTAAGCCAACGAAAAACAAAGCCGTCTTATCGTATGACTTTTTACATATCGAGCATTTACGCATTGCCATGAATCGCCCTCGTTGCTTGGTTTAATAATGTGTGACAGGTAGGAATACGCTGTTTCTCTATCAATCTTGCTGCCCTGCTTGCCAACCTTGTTCTGTTTCTACAGTCCTTACATGCTCCATGCAGTCCGTCCTCGGTGGCCGCGTCGTCATGGAAATTATAAATAGGATGCCATGCACCGATTCTCGAACGCTTTCGGCTAGCTGTATTGCACGACACGCATATTTTATGCCCCATTTTTAAATCGCTCAGTTTTATACGCGCGACTGATTCCCGTCTTTACTGAAGACTCACTCAATAACGAGACTTTGTGAATACTGATAATTTGCATTTCGTAATGATCGCCAAGGTGTCGACTCGTGGTTCTGTGAATTGACATTGAAAGCGGAGCTATGATATTTCCATGCCGATCAAGTATTCTTGCGTTTTTATCTTTCATATATCACCTATTTAATTAGTTGGTTAAAAAATCCCTCTGTCGCCACAGGCGGGACTACCTGCTAAAGTCTAAGGCTTGATATTATTCACATGCTTACGCTCTTCCACACACAAAACTATATGCATAATCTGTTACGGCAGATTCGATAACGTTACATGCATTGCGATACCCGCGCGGTTGTTCTCACCTATAGCCCCGAAGGGCTGTTATTAAAATGGGATGTCGTCGTCGAATGCATCCATATCGGGCGGCGGCGGCATATTCGCTCTTGGTTCTTGTGGTGCCTGCTGTGCCTGTGATCTTTGTTGCGGTGCTGGTGTCGAGTCTGGTGTATTCACATACTCGAGGCGGGCATCTTGAATAGCTAGCTTGATCCCGTATTCGTCGCTAGCTGCTATGATGCCGCCACCCGATACTGATATTACAGAGCCGGCAACTAATGCGTTTTGGTAAAATTGCGCTTGATTATCTTTGGCAAAAATAGCGGCTTCGTAATTCGTCCATACTGATTGCTTGGTTTTAAAGTCGAAATTCTTCTCGCCGATTGATACAAAGAACGTCGTGCCATTCTGCCCTGCGTGAGTTCTTGCATCTTTATTGAGCTTTCCTGTTACTGTGTGTGCCATGTTTAATTACCTTAGTTTGTCGATCATTTCTTGTAATTCAGAATCAAATTTAATTACAGCCGATTCCAGTTTTTTAATGTATTCGTCGTCTCGCTCAATACGCACGCAAAAATAGCTAGATACTCCATTTATGCGCGGGTCAAAGCTAACGAAGTCGCACCAATCACGCTCTGAAACCCATATTTGACCCTGCACTTGGGCCATATGCTGCGATGGCATTTTACCACTTAGGAATGTTTCTATTTGTGTCGCCGTGTTAGGGCATTTAATCTCAACCAATCCATTTTCTTCAACCAGCCCGTCAGGTGATACGCCTGTATTTATTTCATCATGCTTAATAAACGCCACCTCCTCAACGTCAACGCACTGCATTAGCTCGTACATGGATTTAGCTTGAGGTTCGTGTTCGGTTCCCCATTCCATAGCTGAGTTTTTAAACGTCTCTACTCGCTCACCCGTTATCGCCTCAGCTGCCAGCTGTCGCATGTATGCAGATCGCGTTAATCCTTTGCCACCTGCTAGTACGTCTTTATATTTACTAGCCGTGATGACCGCTAGGCGAAGGTTTAGCCATTCGTCGGTGCCTTGCTCAATATCACGAATTACTTGCATTAGATTTGGCCTTTTTCTTTTCGTTATAATCGTGAATTCTTTTTGTCACTTCATTTTCTTTTGATTTTGGTATTTGGTTTAGGTGGCCTATTCCATAAGCAGAACATAAGCTTTTCCATAAATTAGCATCCCCATTTATCGCCTTAGCTAAAAACGCCTCTGCATTCTCATCAATAGTTTTGGATGCTTCGCGCTCAACTTCGCGGCTTTCTTCGTTCTCGCCAGTCTCAAGGCAAAGCACTTTAAGTATGGCTGTCTTTGTCGCATAGGTTGCACTTTTACCTGGGGCTTTGTCGCCGTTGTCATTTGCTTGAGCGAATATCTTGACTGTTATTCTGTCGTCCGGCTTGTCGATATTAACGAAATGGATGTTGTAGCTACCCTCATATAGATGCATTTTTATTTGTTTCTCGACGTCGCGCATAATAGGCATAGATGATGTTAGCTGTTCAGGGTATATAACAATGCCAGCATCAACAAATAGCGGTCTAACAATTGATGTAACCTGATCGTGAGTAACCGCTTTGTAATTTGCGCCAGCGCCAGATATTTGTTTGTCTTTTTGGATGTAAGCGACTTTCTGCATAACGCTATTTATCCGCTGATATATATTTAATTCACTCACTTCATTTTCCTCTTGATCGCGTTGATGGTTTTGCGTATTGAGCCATGAAACCAACGATTTGCAATTGCACGTAAATACGTAGCTGTGTAACCGCACATGCTCGATACTGCTTTGAATGCCGCGTCAATGTTTCCACCAAACCAAAGGTTAGCCACCTGGCGCATTAATGTAATTGCGTTGTCGAAGTTTTTCATGACTTATACAGAGCGATAGATATTAAAGCCAAAAGAATCACAACAATTAAAGCTACGCCGCCATACAGCGGAAGCAATACAAGCCACCAGCTCCAAGTTATATTTCCAGTAAGCTTTAGAACGACAAATACGATACCCAAAACGCTAAGGAAGCCGATACCACTACTACCGCTTGAACTTTTATTACTCATATTCTTCTCACATATATTAATTTTAAGTTGTTGTTAATTGCTTCTTGAATCTGTGAAACCGTATAGCCGTAGACGTTGATCATAGTGCCACTCCAATAATAAAAGCAGTCACAACTAGAATAGAAAGGGTGATCTCTTTAGCTATCAACCACTTAGCGCCTTCGTCCATTTCTGCAAGCTGTTGATTGCATGCTGCGATGTTTGCGTCTTGAGCTGGAGTATATGATTTCATGTCGCTTCCTCGATTGGTAAAACTTAAGTCTTACAAACATATTAGTTGCATCATCACACAATGTAAAGTATTATTTTTACCAATTGGGGATATTTATGAAAACACTTAATCAACTTATAAGGCAGCACGGGATATCGAAAGTTAGTCTTGCTGCATATAACGGCGTAAGCAAGCAGCGACTAAACGGGTGGCTTAATCTTGGCGCCGCATTCGATAACCCTGCGCAAATAGATTTATTTCAGAAAGCTAAAGGCGACTTCTACGACCAAGATTTATTTCCGGTTGACGTAAAATATAAGCTTTTTAAAACGCTTGATATTCCTGGGGGGGAAGTATGATAACAGCTCATTTAATCCGCTATAACTTTCTAAACGTCTGCACGTTTGGCTTGCTTATCGCGAATGGTGAGATATATCACACGCTTGAATTGCCGTGGCTAAACAACAAGCGCAACGCTAGCTGTATACCTGTTGGCGAGTATAAGTGCATCTATATGGCTAAAAGCTCGAGCGGCAAGTATAGAAACGTTTATCATGTAGTTGGGGTTGATGGTCGAAGTGGAATCTTGATTCACTCCGGCAACCTTCCTGAACAAACAAAAGGGTGTGTTCTTATTGGGAGAAAGCGCGGCAATCTAGCAAGTTGTCCGGCAGTTCTGAATTCACGATCCGCTCTATCTGATTTCGTTGGCGGAATGAATAAACAAAACTTCATACTAAAGGTGAAAGATTATGGAATGGCTAGTTAGTATACTTTCAAGCAGTGGTTTAGGCTCAATAATTGGCCTTGCGGGCGGATTAATAACTAAGCGCCTTGAGCTAAAAGCCTTGGCTACTGAAATGAAGTTTAAGCTTGAGCAAAGAAAGCTTGATCTTCAAGAGTCAGCGCAGGAGCGTGGCCATGAGATAGATATGGCAAACAAGAATATTGAGCGCGCGCAGGTCGAAGGGCAAATACAGGTCGAATCTCTTGAAGTTGGTGCATTTACTGAAAGCCAGAAAAACGGAAAGGCAGACGGCGTTTTAAGGTTTTTTCGACCTCTTTGTACTAGCTACCTTCTAATATCTAGCACATGGTTATTTGCGGTTGTATGGGCTGCCGTTGGCGGGCTGGACAGCATACCAAAACCCGACCTTGTGGTTATGCTACTGCTAATGGTAAACGCAACTATATTCCTAACTACAACCTGTGTATCTTGGTGGTTTGGATCAAGAGGCGGCAACATAGGAAAACAAAAATGAAGAAATGGCTACCATTTTTATTTTACGTAATTGTTGTTATGGGTTGCTGTACCGCAGAGCATGTATTGCAGCAGCCAGAACCAGATTCAAAAATCCAATACCCAACTTTTAACGCAGACACCAAGTTTGCAAAATTAAATTAGAGAGAACTATTATGTCAGTAACTAACGAAATCGCATCACTACAAAAAGAAATGGACGAGCTAATCAAAGAGAACAATCATATTCTCTCTGAGTTAAAAATGGTGATCGACAGCTTTAATGATGAGCAAACAAAGCGCGAGGCGCGACATGCTGAAGTGATCGCCAGCGCCACGGCTAAGGCAGAGAAGAATAAAACCAAGATTGAAACTCTCAATCTCCAAATATTGTTTGCCGCCAGACTTGATGAAGAGCGAGGCAAAGAAGAGGCTGCGCGAAAAACGGCGGATCTGGAAGGACGAAAGACCGTATTTGAGGGATTGCGAACTACTCTTATCTCTCTCGGTGTTGAGCCGGATGTTCTCAGAGAGTACGAAATTGAGGCCGGATACATTGAGCTCATCGACGATGACGAAGAGGGAGTCGAAGAGGGAGATACGGAAATGTCGATTGAATCGCAAACCGCTGCTTGATGAGCTTTACGAAATACGCACCATTTTAGACTCCTAGCGGGGTCTTTTTTTTGCATAAAAATCGGTGAAGCTATAGCTAACTTGTATATGCGAAGTATTGACTAGGTTAATACATTGTATATACTAAGCACATACACACAAACAAACGAGTAACACATGAAAAAGATCGTTGTACTAGATAATAGCTTGGTAGAAAAAATACAAAAATACGCTAACGAGAATTGCGATGGTAATTTCTCGATGGCGTTTCGAATGATAGCAAGGCAGTTCTTTGACAGTAAGGTGGAATCACTATGAGTGAAGGCACTATAGATGGATGGGTAATGACTAGCGGTGTTTATACTGACCTTTGCGACATCGGTATGATAAATGGAGTTAAGTTTTGTGATGCATGGGCCATACACGAACAATTACAAAATGATATTTATGACTTTATTTGTGATGAAGATATGCAAGGGGATAGGCTAATAGAGTTTACGCTATCAAATATTTCATTTAACGATGGTCAGATGTCATTTCCAGAGACGGGCCAGTGGGATTTTCCACCGCATTTTGAGTTTGTTTTTACAGTAACTAAAAACGAAATAATCGAGGAATCACTATGAACCCAGTAGAAGGCAAATATACTTATGCTGAAATAAAAACAAAAACCTATGTACATTACAGTAAGCCAATTCAAAGCGATCTAAGCAAGTACACCGCATTATCAAAAGCTGAGGCGAAACGTTTACGAAAGCAGCAAAAAAGGGCAGCACTATGAACACATCAGAATTAATCGCGTTTTATCGCAAAGAAAAGCATTTGAATCAAGTCAAACTTTCTAGCAAATTGCCGAGTGTATCGCTTGGCATGTTGATGGAAATTGAATCTAACCGACGCATACCAACGCCGAGACAGCTTGCGGAGATATGTGCAGCGCTAGATATCACAATGGATTATTTCGAAGAGGAGAATGTAGCGTGAGCCAGCTAATCACAGTTTCAGACAGCAACGCCGCAGGCCTTACGCTTTATCATATCGGCAAATACAGAACTTTTGCCGAGCTTAACTTTAAAATCAGTGAGCTAGACGAGCGCAACGTCGTCGAGGCGCTGCAATATTTGCGCGACAACGAGGGCGGCGAGTTTGTTAGTGCATTAACGCCTAAGGACTTCATCCAATCGGTTAACACTTATTTAGGAATATAATCATGTCACATTTAATTTCAGCAGAATTTGAATATTGCGCGATCAACTATTTGATGATGGCAAGCTATCATCCAGAAAACAAAGGCACTGGCGAGGACACGATTCAAGACGAAATGTTTTTACGCATCGATCAAAACGGTAACGGTCAAGAAGTGCCGCCGACAATCAGCGACAGAATACCGGAGCATTTGTACATGCCAAAACTGCGCCAATGCATTGACCAGGATGACGTTTATGAATATTGATAATTACACTCAGGTAAATTTAACGAATGCGCAGGGTATATTCTGGATCATATTAATTTTGGCTGTGTCGATGGCTGGCATGTATTGGGGTAGTTTATGAGTATTGAAATTCCTGAATTTTTACTAGAAATGTCAAAACAGATGAATGAGCAGGATAACCGCTGTACATCGCACCCGTTTTGGCAGGTCCGGTGCAAACGTTATATTGTTACAGAGGAGGGGTATAACGAGAGTCACTGGGAGCTGCATAAAGAAGATTCCGAAGGATGGACGGTATACTCTTCAAAAGTTGGATACAACAACGAATCATCAATCAACGATTTAATTGAAGATCAACCGACATGGTGTACCCAGTGGATAAGGGAGATGGTTGAAGATGGAGTCCTTGAAGACGGGGATCTGTTCATAGATCATTTTGATTTTGATGAGCATGAAAGTTTCGGCCGCGATTGGCCTGATGGTTATAAGGTTGTGCATATGCAAGAGACAGAGGAGGTTGTGACGACTCACCTGACTCTGGCTGACGCAGAATGGTTTATAAAAAGAAAACAGCATGATTACCCTGAATTATACACTTACGTTGAAAGCGCTTATTGGTCACCACAATTCAAGCATCTTCAGGATTGGATTAAGTCGCTGACATAGTCATGAAAATGGCATAAAATGTGCGTATGGAAACTATAGAAATTCTAAACCGCATATTGCCTAACGGTACGTTTGAGTTATCAGACATTCCGCGAATTCTCGACCTGTTTATAATTCGCAGGCTCGATACAACGCGAGAAGATTCTCAGCGAGTGGCGAAGTACGCAAACATGATTGGCGAGCGCTTAGACTACGTTCAAGGCGCACTAGATGGCACCTATTTACCAACTGAGCTGATACTACTAGATATGCGCGTGCATATGAGCAGAGTCACGTACAAACGTAACAGCGATACACTTACAGATGAACATAATTAAATTTTACGCGCTCGGTATTATCCCGTGCGTTCTTATAATTTTAGCAAAAAATGGTGGTGAGTGGTGGATGATCTAAAGAAGTTGCACAGAAAGGAAAAGGCTCAGTTATTTTCATATGATCTTGATGTGAACGAAACTGAAAGCTTGCTGAAATCGATTCGTGATATTGAGCTAAAACTACGAAATAACTTGTCGCAAACCGACTACCAGGTCTGGCACATATTTAATGGCATAGATATTGCGCTGCGTGTTGATGAGCCGCTGGTGGATAACACATGAGGGATGAATTCAGCGACATACATCGCGAGCTTGAGCGGGAGCAAATGAAAAAGCCTAAGTTGAAGTTGGTTACCCGGGGCGCAGTAGACGAAAAACAGGTATTGCTTGATAAACTGCTAGTTGGCAATCCAGATACCGTTGCCCAGTTCGGATCGCAGAAAGCGCCGGCAGGGTTCATAGTGATGAAAGTTGACCAAGTGCGCGACGATAAATATTACTACATCAAATTCGATGGCGCATATTCTGGCCTGGGCACACGCAAAGAAGTGTTTGCATGGATTAAAGCCAACATGGCTGCTACACTAGACGAACAATAAGAAACACCAACAGGTTTGCCAAAGCCTGCCATGTAGCACTGCCTCCGAAAGGGGGCTTTTTTATGTCTGCGATATTCTCATTTAATTTAAATTAATACGCGCAAAGCTGTTGACTTATTCGCGCAAAGCTGTAGAATTAACTCATCGAAACGAACTACAGGGATATTTAATGAGAAAACCAATAGAGCAATATCTACAAGATCATTACCAGAACAGCGTGTCGTCAATGGCCGCTGACTGGGGAATAGCTGAGTCGTCATTGCGTCGAATGATTACAGCAACTAAGCCGGTTAACGTATACAAGCATAAGGGTGGCGACTTAACTATTGAATCTGAATTGAAGCGATTAAGGAAGGTGAAGAAGTGAAAAAATTAAGCCATGAAATATTCAAAATGGAAACGGTGTATATAACTGATGAGTGGGATATATCGAACTCTAGTTTTGATATGTGCGTTGTTTTTATACGCGGCAACCCGAATATTGTGTCCTGTTATTTTGAGAGCTGCTTGCTAGTTGGGGCGCTACCTACTGGATACACAAACACTCTTGTTAACTGTAAGTAGGTTAAATATGAGCCACTTTAAATCCAACGACGGCACGTACTTCGGCCCAGCTTGTAAATGCGGCTGCACTATCAAGATAAACGGCAAGGGCGCATGCGCACGCTGTAACGAGCAGAAAGCTAGAACCTATGGCGTTAACCCAACACTAACAGAAAGGCGCCGCAAAGCAGCAGAGAGAGCTGACAACGCGGCAATTAATGAAGATTATCCGGAGGATTTATGATTGATAAAATGAGTAAGGCAGATTTGGCACAAAAAAACGTTGAGTTTCACGCTAGAGTATTGGAAGTGGCTTGTTCTCAGCATTGCATATCAATTGAGTATGGCGAAGACGGGACACTTCATCTAGTCAAATATTATTACGACGAAGATGGCGAGTTCTGTAAAGTTTCTACGCAATTAAATATCGTTCCTTTTTGAGGTGAAGCATGAGCAAGAGGTGGGAAATATTTTTAATTAGATTTGCTTCATGGATACTAAAATCTAGAAATATCGATAGAGCAATGTTTATTAGCAGAAAAGACAACGACGACACGTGGTATATGTCAGAGCGTCTAGATTCAATAGCAAAACGAATGGAGTGTAATTATGAGCAAAACAATTAAATACTCACTAATCGTGCTTTTCCTAGGTGCAGTAATAGTTTTTATAGAGCGCTGTAGTGTGATGTGTACCGGAATATCAATTTATCATCAGTGTGGGGTGTAATATGGATAAGTGCGTAGAGTGTCCAGAGTGCGCGTGTGTAGACTATACGCATAAGGACCAACTCGGAGACGGGTTTAGGTTGTGCATAAAATGCAACCAGGAATGGTGGACAAATATTAACTATAAAAAATACCGTTCGCCAGCATATTATTATGAGGTTTTTTCAAACGGAGGTATGTCGATACCTCCAACCGATAAAAATGGAGATTCGCTTAGATTCGATAAGCGATCTGTCAAGCGCAGAGCAAGAAAGCTTATTAAAAAAGGGCTAACGGTTACGGTATTTTTAACAGGTCGCAATGGTAACAGGGATCTTATTTACTGCAACTGCGAGCCGACGGGCTTTGTAAATTTAATAGGTCTTTAGTGCAGCCCATTAATTTGGGCTTTTATTTGCTTGCAATGTAATACAAATAGAACTAGAATAGAATCATCAAAGAGGGGTTAATATGGAAAAGTCAAAGGTCAGCGGTTCTTTTAGAATGTGCCCGACAGTAAAAAAGAATGTCGAGGCGTTAGCAAAGAAAGAAAATCGTTCGTTTAATAATATGCTTGAGGAGTTGGCAAGGCGTCAATGCGAGCAGGATAGAAAGATCGAAAAAGTTAATTGATGTAAATACGTTAAAAACATATAATTCATAGCGCGGCTAGGGTTGCTCCGAAATACACTATTCCAGAAGTGTTGCCGCTACTAAAAAATACTGGACTTATCCGCTGGAGGGTAAAATGTTAGCTGTATTCGACTTAGATTTAGATAGTAAATACCTTTATTTTAAAATTTCAAATGCGTTTAACATAATTAACGCACCGCACAATAAACACTTCAAAATTGCTGGAATATACGCAATATTCAAAGACGACACTTGTCACTATGTAGGCCAAAGCAAAAATCTACCTAGCAGGCTATCCACTCATCTTTGCGGGAAATATGCAAACGCAACTTCGGTAAAGATTTTTTTTGCTGGAGAGGTTGACGGTTACGACTTTTGCAGCGATGAATTCTACAGAAAGAGCAAAGACGAACAAACCGAATCATTGGCCAAGAATGAATCTCTCTGTATGTCGTTTTTTAAGCCAATAGAAAACATATATATACATGGTGATGGCGAAGGCTGCGACGAATGGATATTAACGCCAGAAAGAGAGAGCGCCAACATAGATGTATCGAAATTTACGATTAGCGTTTACAGGGATTTGATGTGTATTGACTCTGCCAGCAAAAATCTTTTATGTGTATATGATTCCTATAAGTCATACATAGGGAGCAAAAAGTAATGGCTAGATCAAGGAATATAAAGCCTGCGTTTTTTGATAACGACGAGCTTGGTGAGCTTGAGCCTTTGGCTAGACTTTTATTTATCGGTTTGTGGACGCTGGCAGATTATAACGGGAGTTTGGAGTGGAGGGAGAAAAGGATAAAAGCACAGCTATTGCCATACGACGAGTGTGAAATAAAAGTTCTCGCGATTAATCTGGATAGATCTGGATTCATACGGTTCTACTCGGACGGCGATTCAATATACCTAAATATTGTGAATTTTTCAAAACATCAGAACCCACACAAAAACGAGAGAGAGAGGGGTAGCGATATTCCTGCGTATAATGAAACCATGCGCCAAGCTATTGATTTTAAAGGACTCACGATTAATCGCGATTTATCTGGATCAGAACGGAACGAGGACGGAACCGATCCTGCTGATTCCCTTATCCCTTATCCTGATTCCCTTATCCAGAACCCCGTTATCAAGAAGCCTTCGGCAATCGATGAATCGATGGTTTTGTTGATTGATAGAATTCTTGATTTGTACATGGAGATAATAAAACCTCAATGCCATGTTAACGGGTTTTTTAAAGAGTCGTTCAAGAAAGATAAAAAGCGAATGACTCAGCTTGTAGCAAGGATAAAAGAAAAGGAAGCTCATTCGGATATAGAATTCTGGACTGACTACTTTAAAAAATGCACAACAGTAGAATGGATACGTGATGGTATAAATGGGAATCCGACATGCACTATCGATATGCTATTCAACAAAACCAAGTTTTATAATTTTGTAGAGAGGTTTTACGCATCATGATGGAAGCAGAGCAAATTGTACTAGGGTCAATACTGACTGACCAAAAGCGTTTTGATGAAATATCAGAAATAATCGGTTCTGATGATTTTGCTAACCGGTTAAACATGAGTATCTATGATTCGATAGAGTTTCTTATTTCAACTGGCCAAACTGTTGATGTTATTTCTGTCGCTGAAAAACTGGCCGAAACTGGAAGCGACAACCTGAAATATCTTACAGACCTTAGCTTTGATGCAAGCAGCGCAAATTACAAAGGTTATGCAAGCGTTGTAGCTAGAGATTCGTTTAAGCGTAAAGCCTTGGTTCGTCTTGAGTCTGCCAGTGAGGAAGTTCGTCAGCTAAAAGAAATTGCAGACATTGAAAGCGCCTTGGCGGCAATACCGGAACAAGTGCAATCGAAAGAGCAAGAGTTCAAGCCATTTGAAAGTATGCTGAAAGAGGCCGTTCAGCGGATTGATGAGCGCCAAAAGGGATTGCAGAAGCATGGCCTGCGCGTAGGATTCAAAGATGTTGATAACCGTCTCTTGGGTTTGGAGTGTGACGACCTCGTTGTGATTGCTGGACGCCCCTCGATGGGGAAAACAACGTACGCCATGAACATTGCCGAACGTGTAGCAATGAGCGGCGGCAACGTTCTTGTGTTCTCGCTTGAAATGAATGAGAAATCGCTTGTTGATCGAATGCTTGCGAGCATGTGCGGCATACCGGCGTACAGAATGAAAACCGGATTAGAGATTGACGATTTTAACTTGCTTCAAATTGGCGTCGGTAAACTCAAGAAGGCGAATATAAATATTATTGATCGTCCAGCTATGCATGTTAAGCACGTTGCCAACATTGCCCGTAAATTTAACCGGTTCCGCAAAGTTGATTTGATCGTAATTGATTACCTGCAATTGATGCGCTGCGACTCTAAAAACCGCTTTGATGAGATATCAGAGATA
>Ga0307379_10010421_pt1 | contig 12299 bp, 8 predicted proteins | sample UN2MG_FD_202237 | JGI IMG/M metagenome (GOLD analysis project Ga0307379, IMG submission 202237) | Soil microbial communities from Risofladan, Vaasa, Finland - UN-2 | ecosystem: Environmental > Terrestrial > Soil > Coastal area > Acid sulfate soil | place: Finland: Risofladan, Vaasa | collected... | reverse complement strand
GTTCTACCCGAATCCGCCGGTTTCTTCAAGGACGCACACGGCGTGTGGTGCAACCCTTTCAGAGTTGACGTCGGATCGTCTCACCTAACCCAGGGTGGCGCTTCGCGGCTGCGCCGCTTCGCTTACCCCGGGCTTCGTTGTTGAACGCCTTCGGCGTAGGCCGGGAACGAGGAGATGGGAACGAGGAGAATTGTGGGGCGCCAAGAGATAATTGTGAGAAACCTCACCGCCGGCGGTCGAAATATTCGGTCAGCGGATACGCCTGGCGGTTGAGCTGCCGCATGGCGTCCAACAGCGGGCGGTAGGGCTCGTAACCGGCCGTGACGATGCCCTTGTTCGAGTCGCGGTTGGAGGGATCGGTGCTCAGATCGGTCGGGTCGTTGTCGATGTACTTGAACCAGTGCCAGCCGACGCAGACCTTCGATTCCAAGAGCGCCAGGGTGAAGTTCTGGTAGAACCAGCCCCGCTGCTCTTGGGTGGCCACCGTCCAGCCGGCGCCGGTCGTGTTGGCCATGCCGGAATCGTCGCCCTTGGCGTACCACTCGGTGATCAGCAGCGGCCTGCCCGACCACTCCGACCAGCGGCCGATCCGCGTCGCGTCGGGCGTCCACACGCCGTAGACATTCACCGACACCGCGTCGAGATGTTTTCCGGCAGCGCGGAACACGCTCGGGCTGCCCTTTTCGGAACCGTAGAAGCGGGAGCCGAGGAACATGTGATTGGGGTCGTGCTTGCGGATCGCCCGTTTGCAGATCTCGAAGTATCGATCGGCGACGAATCCCCGCCAGGCCTCGCGGTCCTCGTCGGTGATCCGCGCTGGGTCGGCGGCGGCCCCTTGACGCCGGGCCAGCCACGCTCGGGCCGCCTGATGCCCGGGGTCTTGCCCGGGCAGCTCCAGATAACGGTCCAGCAAGTTCGCTGGAAACGGCAGTTCGTTGTCGGAGAAGTAGCCCAAGAGATACGGATCGTCCTTCAGCGCCGCGATCCCTTCGGCAAGCTGTTCGGCGAAGGTCTCGAACTGCGGATCGAACACGAAGATGCAGTCGTTGGGATAGCCTTTGTGCCCGGCCAACTGCACGGTGCCGCCTCGCCGGTCGCCGTAGGAACTCATGAAGTTCAGCCGGGGCGTGTAAACCGGCGGCCGGGCGGCGGCCCGGTTCAGTTCGTCGTCCGACCAGCAGCCCGTGCCGTTGAAGCCGTGTTCCCGCAACAGCGCCTGCGTCGCGTCGCGCCACCGCTCGACGGTGCCGAACTTCGCCGGCAAGGTACGTCTCATCTCGGGCGAACGTCCCGGGCTGACCGAATTGACCGCCACGTGCAGGAACCGATATCCCTCGGGATCGATCAGCCACCAGCGATCGCCGATCCTCTTGGCGTGAAAGAAGCCGGTCGCCTCGTGTTTTTCCGGTTTCTCCGGGAGCCATCCCCCGTATTTGCTCAGCCGTACTGCGTCTTCGGCAACGAAGTCGCCGAGGTGGTCGAGGATTCGCGTCTCGAACTCCCGCGGCGGACCGGTCTTGATGCGTGCGTCGATCAACAGCGGTTTGGTCGCCGGCGGCGGATCGTCGCTGCGGGTGCTCTCGGAAAAGAGCACGGCAAGCGCGCCGATAAGAACCATCCTTTTTGTTTCGAGCATTGTTCTCATTCGCCTCGATTCTCATGAGGACCTGCGTGTCAGAATTCTATCTCAATGGCAACTATAGGAAAGCTGTTCGCGTCTGCCAAGTAGCGGCCTGCCAAATGAAAGGACTTGCGTGCGATCGCAGTCGCAAAGTATGATGATGGGATGGTCAGTACCGCAATGCGGTGTCGGGGCGACTGGCCGTTTAGCGGGCGGGCTTGCCCGCCGTGGACTGGATCGAGAATTCCAGCGGACGAAACGGCGGGCAAGAAACGGCGGGCAAGAAACGGCGGGCAAGCCCGCCCGCTAAACGGCATTTGGTTCTCGCAGTGTAACGTGGCCGCGTGATGATAGTGCTCGCAGAGGAGCGGTTGTCGTGTTTTGTACATTGTCCGACGCAACCTGCCTGGGCGTGGTGCCGGTGTTCGTCAACGCCGGGGCGGCGCTGCTGCCGGCGATCCTGGCGGGCGTGGCCAGCGTGGCGGCGCTGATCTTCAATCCCCGCGCGCTGGTCCGGCTGTGCAAAGCCAAGCCGCACATCCCCCTGCTCATCGTCATGGTGGCGGTGGGCGGCTACTTCGCCGTGACTTGGGTCCTGGGGCAGCCGGACCAGGCGGCCCAATCGCCGGCGGCCGGCCGTCGAGCCCCAGCGTCCGAAAACGATAACGACTGGGCCCAAGTGGCGCTGGAAATCCTCCGGCAGGAGGAACGGGCGAAGGTACGCGAGTTCCTAAGAGCAGCCGCCAAACCCGACGGCAAGACGCCGCCGACCGACACGGTCACGAACAACGGCCCGAACGCATCCCAAGACCCGACGGAACCTCCCGCGACCCCTGATCCACCCGACGAAACGCCCCGAGCGGCCATCTTCCGCGGCGACGCCTCGCGTTGCGGATACCTCGGCGGCGGCTCGCCGCTGGAGCTGACGCAGCTTTGGCCGTTCGCCGAGCCGGACACGATGTATCTCTCCTCGCCGATCGTCGTCGGCGACGCCGTTTACGGAGCGTCTTGCCTGTTGGACCCGCCGACCAACTACGGGGCCATCTTCTGCCTCGACGCCGACACGGGCGAAGAGCGCTGGTATACCGACGTCGTCGACGATCCGGCCACCGGCGAAGAAATCGAGTTCAAGGGGTTCTTCAGCTCCCCGGCCATCTCGGCCGACGGCAAGTACCTGGTGATCGGCCAGGGGCTGCACTCCGAGTCGAATTGCCAACTGGTCTGCCTGGAAGCCGATACCGGCAAACTGAAGTGGCTCGTCCAGACACCGCTGCACATCGAAGGCTCGCCGGCCATCGAGGGCGACGTGGTGATCGCCGGGGTCGGTGCCATCGAAGTGGGCGACGATCACAAACCGGCCGGCGACCCGGCGGGAACCGGCCATCCCGGCTACGTGCTGGCCGTGCGGCTCTCCGACGGCAAGGAACTCTGGCAGCACCAGGTCAACGATCCGGAGAGTTCGCCCGTCGTCGATCGGGGGATCGCGTACATCGGCAGCGGAATCAACGGCAGCAAGGTCGTCGCCCTGCGGATCGAGACCGACGAGGAGCTGAAGCAGAAGGGCCTGGAGCGTGTGGCGTGGGAAGTCGATACGCCCTATCCGGCCACGGGCACGGTCACGCTCGCCGGGGATCTGGTCCTGATCGGCTGCGGCAAAGGCGATTACGTTTTCGCGGCTCCCGACCCGGCAGGTGTGGTCCTGGCGCTGGACCGGGCCACCGGTGAAATCCGCTGGCAGCAGCACCTGGACGACGCCGTGCTGGGACCGATCGCCGCGGCCGGCGGCAAGGCGATCTGCCCGGTCCGAAACGGCGAGGTGATCGCGTTGGACCTCGGCGCCGCGGAGGGCGACCGCGTGCTTTGGCGCCAAAAGATCAGCGAGGACACGCCCGTCTTGGCCGGTCCCGCGTTCACGGGCGACTATGTGTACGCGGTCAGTCAGGACGGGTACCTGGCCGTGCTCGACGCCGCCGACGGCAGCGTGCTCCAGCGGCTTTACATCAACGCGGAAGACAAGCCGGGCGAAATGGGCCTCTCGGTCAGTTCCCCCATCGTCAGCGGCGGCCGCGTGTACGTGGGCAGCGAAACCGGCGGGCTGCAGTGCCTCGTGGGGAAGGTGTTGAAGTGATGGCCGACGATCCCTGGGTGCTGCCGCTCGAGGAATGCCGCGAACTGCGCCTGGCCGGCGGCAAGGCCGTCAACCTCGCCCGGCTGATCGACGCCGGCTTTCCCGTGCCCGATGGATTCGTGGTCACCACGGCCGCTTTTCGGCATGTCCGGGAGCGTGGCGGTCCCAACATGCCCGGGGAATTGTCCGAAGCGATCGCCGCGGCCTATCGCGAGTTAGGCTCTCCCGCCGTGGCGGTCCGCTCCTCGGCCACGGCGGAAGACATGGCCGAGGCTTCCATGGCCGGGCAATACGAAACGTTTCTCGACGTCCGGGGCGAGTCGTCCGTGCTCGACGCGGTGGAGCGGTGTTGGAAGAGCCTCGACTCGCAGCGCACCCGCAGCTACCTCCGGCAGCACGATCTCGACCCGAACGATCTGGCCATGGCCGTGGTCGTGCAACGGCTCGTGCCGGCCGAGGTGGCGGGCGTGTTGTTCACGGCCCATCCGCAGACCGGCTCGCGCGACGAAATGCTCATCGAAGCGAGTTGGGGATTGGGCGAGGCCGTGGTCTCCGGTCTGGTGCAGCCGGATACGATCGTCGTGGATTGGCACAGCGGCGCGGTCCGGAGCTTCACGGCCGGGGAGAAGGCGGTATCGATCGAGCCGGGCTCCCGCGCCCAACGGCCCGTGTCGGAGGAGCAACGATCGGCCGCCTGTCTGAAATCGGTGCACGTCTTCGAGTTGTGGAAACTGGGCCTGCACGTCGGCCGGCATTTCGACTCGCCGCAGGATATCGAATGGGCCATCCACGACGGTGGGATCTACCTGCTGCAATCGCGAGCGATCACCACGCTGGAAAGTGCCCAGGCGTATCGGCGGTGTCTCCACAAGACGCGAGCACAACTCGGCGAGTGGAAAAACGAAGGCCGCGGCGATTGGGTCCGGCACAACCTCTCCGAGACGCTGCCGCACCCCACGCCGCTGAGCTTCAGCGTCATCCGCCGCTTCATGTCCGGCGACGGCGGATTCGGCGCAATGTACCGGCAGATCGGCTTCCAGCCCTCGCCGTCGGTATGCGAGGACGGGTTTCTCGACCTGATCGCCGGGCGGATCTACATGGACCTCTCGCGCGGGCCGGAGATGTTCTTCGAGCACTTCCCGTTCGCCTACGACGTCGATCTGCTGCGATCCAACCCCGACGCGGCCCAGGGACCGCCCACCATCCCGGCCGGCTCGATGCTCGATCGGGCACGCGTGGGCAGGAAGCTGGCGGCGATCAACCGGAAGCTGGAAACGCTGGCGGAAGACTGCGACCGGACACTGGATGAACGGATCGTGCCCGCCTTCGTCGGGTGGGTCCGCGAAGAGAAGCAGCGGGACTTGCAGGGCTTGTCGACCGAACAATGGGGCGAACAATGGCGGTCGCGCGAAGGGCGGGTGATGGATACCTTCGGCCCGCAGATCCTCTTGCCCAGCTTGATTCTCGGCATGGCCGTTGAGCGGCTCCGCACGTTCGTCGAAGAGCATTTCTGGGACGACGAGCCGGGCGAGCTGGTCAACCTGCTGGCGGCCGGCGACCGGCCCGATCAGACCCTCCGGGCCAATCAGGCCCTCTACGAAGTGGCGGCCGGGACGAGGACCCTCGACGACTGGCTGGCGACGTACGGCCATCGTACGGCGGACGAGTTCGATCTGGCCACGCCGCGCTGGCGGGAGCGGCCCGAAGCGATCGAGACCATGGCGTCGTACCTGGCCGGCACCGCGTCGCCGGTGGAGATGCACCGCAAGAGGACGGCGGACGCGACGGGCCGAGTGAACGACCTCGGCGCGAAGCTGTCCGGAAAACGGCGAGAGGCCTTTCAGCGGCACGTCGCGCTGGTGCAGCGCTATCTCCGCTTTCGCGAGGACGGCAAGTTCTACCTGATGCTCGGCTACGACCTGCTGCGCGACATGGCCCTGGAGGCCGGCCGGCGGCTGGAAATCGGCCGGGACGTCTTCCTGCTGACCCTCGACGAGCTGCACGACGCATTGGGCAACGGACTGGTCCCGCTGCATCTGATCGAACAACGCCGCGCAGCCCGGGCGGCCGAGGCGCGGGTGGTGCTCCCTCACATGATTACCGAGGGCGACGTAGCGACTCTGGGCGAAGCGACGCCCTCGGACGGCGCCGACCGGCATGCTGCGTTCGCCATCTCCTCGGGCTCCTGCACCGGGCCGGTTCGTATCGTCCACGCACCGGACGCGGCCGGCGACTTGGGCAAGGACTACGTGCTGGTCTGCCCCAGCACCGATCCCAACTGGACGCCGCTGTTCGCCGCCGCCGCGGGGCTCGTGCTGGAATGCGGCGGCACGCTCTCCCACGGAGCGGTCGTGGCCCGGGAAATGGGCATCCCGGCCGTTGTTCTGCCCGGCGCCACGAAGCTGCTGCGCGAAGGGGAAACCGTTCTCGTCGACGGACATCACGGCGCGGTCGTTCGCGAAGACGCCGCGGAAGCGAGTCGGGAAATCGCGGCAGGAGACGCCGTTGTCGGTCCGGAGGACGGGCACGTTCCGTGGAAATTGGTCCCGCCGCCGCGAGGGCCGCGCGAACGGAAAGCCGCCGCGATTCGCAGCTTCTTCCTGGCGATCTGGGGACTTTACCTCCTGGCCGTATTCGTGTTGCCGCCAGCGTGGCTTTACGATCCTTCGATCAAGCTGCTCGACGCCGTGCTTTGGCCGCTGGTGGTTCGCCTGGGCAAGCCGGCGGCGGTGGCGATCCTTGCGGCATCGCTGGCGGCGCTGACGATGATCGGACAACGACTGTTGACCGATAACCGGCGTCTGCGCGTGGCCCGGCGCCGGGCGAATCGCCTGCGACGCGAGGCGGCGAAGCTGCCCAAGGACTCGCCACGGGCCGTGGCAATCAGCCAACTCACCGCCGGCGTGCAGACACGGATCGTCGGCGCCGCATTCGTACCGCTGGCGATCATCCTCGGGCCGATGATCATGTCGTTCGTGTGGCTGCCCGCCCGGGTGGATCCGGCGTCGCGCAACGCCAGGCCGGGCGCGATCGTCTATGTGACGGTGACCGTCGACGGCGAGTATCTCCAACCGATCACGATCCGGCCCGATTCGGCCTTGAAACTCGATCGGCCGCAACAGGCGTCCCAATCGCTCCCGCCGATCCGCTCGACGCTGGAGAAGTTGCAGGCAAGGTGGCAGCAGCCCAGCGACCTGTCCGGCCAACCGTGGGAGGTCCGTTCGGCGGCGATGCGGACCCGCCGGGCGATGCTGGACGATCTGGCCGACTACCTCGATGCCGGGATCCCGCCCCAGACGCTGTCCTGGTCGATCCGCACGCCGCCGGATCTGCCCGGCCGCTTCCCGGTCACGTTGGAGACCGAAGGAGCGGACCCGATCTGCGTGCATCTCGTCTTAGGCGACCTCGATCCGCCCGAGCCGAAAGAAGACCTCGGCGACGGGAAGGGGCCGGTCCAGTTTGTCAGAGCGGAATCCGAGAGGTCGCCGCTTCGATCGGCCAGGGTAATTTACAAAGGCAAGGAAATGCAGGGGGACCAGTCATTCTGGGTGCCGTTTAAGGACCTGGGCTGGTCGAACTGGGACGCCGGCTGGCTGATCACCTATCTGGCCGCCTATCTACTTGCCATGTTCCCGCTCCGCTGGGTTCTCAGGGTCGCGTAATGGGATGAAACGCCACCTCGCCGGGGCTAAACTGGTGGTTCGTAAAGAATCACCTGTTTTCACCCCGGGAGGTAGCGTTTCATCCCATTACGGGGACTTCCCGAGTTCTGTCAGGCACAGCCTGATCTACTTGGCTCGGTTTCGCGGCGCGGTTTCGGACGCGACGGCGGGACGGAGAAGTGGATGTGCAAGACGCTCGAGGTCCGCCTTCTCGAAGCCAACCGCCTCGTTCCCGCCGAGATGCCCGTCTACACGCAGCCGGGCACCGAGGAGACCTGGGTGGGCATGGTCTTTCACTTCGGCTGCTCGGTTCGTGGAGGGGATACCGTCGTGATCTCGATGGCGTCGCGTTTGGACCAGGGCAGGTCGATGTCGAACCACTCGGTGCGGCTGTCGTACTTCGAGCGGACGTGCTCGAGGTAGTCGGCCATTCCGCGGGCGCCGTAGCCGGCGTTGTCGGCGACTATGACCGCCCCGTTGCGAAGCCTGTCCTCCAGTCCGACGAAGCACGCGTGGTAGTTTTGCGGCAGGCAATCGATGAAGACGAAATCGATCGGCCCTTCCAACTCCTTGACGAGCTTCCGCGCGTCGCCGACCTTGAAGGTCACGTACTCCTCCAGACCGGCCTTGCGAATATGGGCCTCGGCTTCTTGTGCGAGTTCGGGAACGATCTCGAGGGTGATGAGCTTGCCGCCGCCGGCCGCTTTCAGTTCGCGGGCGATCCACAGCGCCGAGTAACCGACGGCCGTCCCGCATTCGACCACCACGCGGGGCTTGTTCCGGCGGATCAATTCGGCCAGCCGCTCGGCCTTCTGGGGTGCGAGCAGGCGGATCTTCCGCTCGACGCAACTCTTCTCCACTTCCGCGATCACCGCCTGGACCTTGTCGTCGGTCGCCGCAGCCGGTTGGTCGGCCGCCCCCGCCGCGACCGCCTGTCCGGCCGCCAACAGCCACGCCATGTAGAAAGTCGTCGCCATGATCGTTCTCCTGACTGTGCCAGTTCGAAACGTGGTTAGCTCATGAGATGGGTGCTCGCTACCCAACCGCGATCATAATGCGGCGGTTTGGGAAGTCAAGAGATTTGGTTTAGCGGGCGGGCTTGCCCGCCGTTGAATCCATTGAATCAACACGGCAACCGGCGTTGAATCAACACGGCAATCGCGTTTCGAACACACGGCGGGCAAGCCCGCCCGCTAAACCCGGATTATTCATGGGCTTGTAGCTACGTTCGCCAGAACGTGGAGCGTGCCCAAAGGGTTACGACCACGTTCTGGCGAACGTGGCTACGACAGTGTGTCACGCAATTCCGGGGGTCATGAATAATCCGGGCTAAACGGTGGTTGGCCGAGGACCGCGTAAGATCCTCCGGCGTTCCCAAGAGTCGCCGTGAAATCCTTCCGCGAGGAATTTCGGTGCGGATGCTCGCAAATGATTCGCCCGTAAGGGATTCGCGATCGGCCGGCGGCGCGGGCTCGGATGGGCCGGCGACTCTGTTTCTCGGGAAGAGGACCGGCACGTATATCATTCAGTAGCGGTATCCACATGTTCTTCGGCGACGCGGCACCACGACGGCGGCGCCGGAAGCCTCATCAGCCCAGAGGAGACGAATCATGGCAAGAAAGTGGAAGATCGGGATGACCGCCGGCCTGTTGCTGGCCGCGCTGCTGGTCGTCAACGCCGACACGGCAGCCAAGGGACAGTTCGCCACGATCGAACGAATCGGCAACGACGTTCGCGTCACGTACTACTCCAGGAATTACAGTCTGGACGTTTTCGTGCCGCCGAGGGTTTGCCGGTACGGCTACGGCTACGTCGCCCCGCACTATCGGTATTCCGGGTATGGTATCGGCCATGCCTACCGGGCCGATTATCCGTATTGGGCGCGGCACCCGCGCTGGGGCCTGCACCACGACTATCGGCGTTGGCTGTGGTAGGAATCAGAGTAGCCGTCTCGCTCCGCGAGACGAAGCCGTATCTCGCGCAGACGCGGCTGCATCTCGCGGAGCGAGATGGCTACTGTGGTTACCGCCGCAGAAAAGACGCGTCGGTGACGAACCGTTCGGCCGTATCCCAACTGATTTTGCCCGCCTTCAGCAGCCGCTTGACCGACTCGTCGAGCGTGATCATGCCGTCGGCCCGTCCGGTGAGGATATTGTTGTCGATGCTCTCGATCTTCCCGAACCGAACGGCGCTGGCGATCGCGGAGTTGTTGAACATGATCTCCAACGCCAACTCTCGTTTGGCGCCCGCCTCCACGCTGGGCAACAGGTGCTGGCTGACGACCGCCCGCAGGCCGATCGAAAGCTGCGAGCGGACCTCGTTCTGGACGGTTTGCGGAAACAGGTCGGCATAGCGGGAGACGGCGCCCTTGGCGTCGCGGGTGTGCAAGGTGGAGAAGACCAGGTGTCCGGTCTCGGCGGCGCTGAGGGCCATCTGGGCCGTTTCGCGGTCGCGGATCTCGCCCACGAGGATCACGTCGGGGTCCTGCCGCAGCCCGTACTTCAACCCGTCGGCGAAGGTCCGCACGTCGCCGCCCACTTCGCGCTGCGTGACGACCGAGTTGGCCGCTTTCGGGAAGACGTATTCGATCGGCTCCTCGACGGTGATGATCCGGTAGCCGCCTTCCTGGTTGAGCAGGTTGATGATCATCGCCAGCGAGGTCGTCTTGCCGGCCCCGGACACACCGGAAAGCAGGACCAGGCCGTTGCGGAAGTGGGCCAGCCGCCGGGCCGTTTCCAACGGGAATCCCGCCCACTGGAAGCTCGGGATCTCGCCGGGGATCACGCGAAAGCACGCGCCCATGCTCTGCCCGCTGATGAAGTAATTGGCCCGAAACCGCTGGGGCCGGCCGGAGATTTCCAACTCGAGCGCGAAGTCGGCGTTCTTCTGCGAGAGGGCCCGCTCGAACGTCTCCGGCGGGCAAAGGGGCATCAGGGCCGCGCGGACTTCCCCGTCGGTCGTCGGCGAGTGGTCCAGCGGCTGCAAGCGGCCGTGCAGTCGCAACACGGGCGGGTGCCCCACCACCACGTGCAGGTCCGACGCGCCCGCCTCGACCGCACGGGTCAACCAACCGCGAATCGAGTCGGGGATTTCACTTACCGAAGGATCTGTTTTCATCAAGACAACTCCTCCATCCCCTCACCTCGCCGCCGGGATGTCGCGATGGGTGAGCACGATCGCGGCGACCGTGTACGCGGCCAGCCCCAACACGATCAGCGGCAGGTTATACGGCAAGGCCAACAGGCCCGTCGGTTCCGGTTCGAGGATCAGGCTGCGGGGCGAGTAGGCGGCGAGGAAGGTGAAGTACTTCAGCCACGCCCCGGGCGTCCACAACTGCCGCACGACCTCGACGAGGAACGAAACGACGTAGAAACCGCCGGCGATGACGATCGTGCGCCAACGATTGCGACCGCAGGACGAGATCAGGGTCGTGATGCCGGTGAAGCAAAAGGTCATGCAGCCGAGGTTGATCGCCCCGGGCAGGAACTCCATCGCGGTCACGTCGCCCGACATGTCGAAGCTCGCCAGTCCCAAGGCGATCCCGCCCAGCAGCGAACCGGCCAGCACGAACGCGCCGATGCCGGCCACGACGGCCGGGGCCAGCATGACGCTGAAGCGCCGCACCGGCAGCGAAAGGATCAAGTCCATGGTCCCGCGTCCGATCTCGCCGCTGATCGAATCGGACCCCCTTCCCACGGCCCAGCCGACGGCGACCAGCAGCGTGATCGGATGGACGAAGAGGATCGTCAGGCGGCCCGCCGGAGTGACCATCGCCGCGACGGAGATGTCCGAGAACTTCCTGAGCAGTCCCGGCATGGCCTTGACCATCACGGCCCAGGCCCCGATCTCGATCTGGCTCATCAGCCACACGAACAGCCAAGCGAACGCGACGAGGATCAGACTGCAGACGAGCAACTGCAACCACGCATCGCCGACGGCTTTCTTCCAGATTGCCCAGTTCATGCAATAAGTATAACGGCGGACGGAAATCGGGGAAACGGGCCGGATTCGCCTTTACCCTCCGCCACGGAAAGAGTTACCATGAAATAAGGGGCGACACGCGGCCAACACGACCGGGAGGTTTCCTATGTGCGGCCATATCGTTTGCATCGCGGCGACGCTGGTGGGGATCGATACGACCTTTCAGCCGCTCCCCGACGGCGACGGGACGCTGTATTGGATCCAGATCGAGCCCGGTCTGCTCGCCACGTTGCAGTCGGGCGAGCCGCTGGAGAGCTATATTCCGCCGAGGGCGGGGCAGGTGCGGGCGTTTCGGATCACGATGGGCTCGGATGCGCTGCCGGAGGAAATCCCGCTGCCGGAGCAGGCCCGGTTGCCCAATGCGGTGTCCCCGACGCCGCCCGAGGAGGTCGATCCGTCCTTTCCACCGCCGGTCGCTCCAGGCCAATTCTATCCCGATCCCGGCAGCCAGCACATCGGCGTCCATCAGGCCGGCCACAGCGAAACGATCGACACGTTGCCGCAGCCGCCATCAGGGCCGAGCAAAGAACCCGCCGTGGGAGACGACCCCAAGCAAGCGGACTCCCCTTCCAAGGAATCGTCCAAGCCTTGGGGGATGCTGACATTGACGCTGTTCGGCCTGTTCGCCTCGCTGGGCGCCAACGGCTTCCTCGTCTGGGTAGCCACCGACTTCCGCCGCCGCTATCGGGCGCTGGTGGCAAGAGTGATCGAAGGGGCAGGGGAGTAAGGGGAGGCGGATTTCAGATTTCAGATTTCAGATTTTGGATTTCAGATTTCAGTTGTCAGTTGTCAGAGTTTGTGAATTTATCGGGATCGACAAAACGTTAATAGTTTCCTACAACGGCGGCATGTCGGATTCGTCTTCTGCCAACTCGTTTTTCAGCCAACGACAGGGCACCCTGTTTGC
>Ga0307379_10010420_pt1 | contig 12301 bp, 8 predicted proteins | sample UN2MG_FD_202237 | JGI IMG/M metagenome (GOLD analysis project Ga0307379, IMG submission 202237) | Soil microbial communities from Risofladan, Vaasa, Finland - UN-2 | ecosystem: Environmental > Terrestrial > Soil > Coastal area > Acid sulfate soil | place: Finland: Risofladan, Vaasa | collected... | reverse complement strand
TGTTCCCATCCATACCCTGAACGAGGGTGAAATGGCGAAATGGCGCGGCCGCAATCTGGGTATAGTCTTTCAGTTCTTTCAGCTGCTGCCGATACTCACAGTCATAGAAAATGTCATGCTTCCTATGGACTTCTGCAATATGTATAGCCCCTCACGGCGCCGCCAGCGGGCCCTTGAGGTATTGGACCTGGTCGGCGTGGCGCCCCATGCTAACAAGCTGCCCGGCCAGCTTTCCGGCGGTGAGCAACAGAGGGTGGCCATCGCCCGCGCCCTTGCAAATGACCCGCCGATTATCCTTGCTGACGAGCCGACGGGAAATCTGGACTCGAAGACTGCGGCGATTATCTTCAACCTGTTTGAGACACTGGTAGCCGCCGGTAAAACTATTGTCATGGTGACCCATGACAGCGACCAGGCCAAGCGCGTCAACCGCACGATAATCATTGCGGACGGTGAAATCATCGAGCAGTACCTCTCCCGCGCTTTCCCCTCCCTCAGTCAGGAGCAGCTCGTCTGGATCACCTCGCAACTTAAGCCGCAGAAATTCGGCGCCGGTTCTGTAATTATTCAAAAGGGCGAGAAAGTGGAAAAACTTTACATCGTTACCAAGGGCTCTGTTGAAGTGGTCCTGCCATCACAAGACGGTCAGGAGATTGTGGTATCAAGGGTGACCGCCAACCAGTATTTTGGAGAAACGGCACTCTTAAACGGTGGCATCAGCCCGACAATCTTCCGGGTTGCCGCGGAAACCGAGGTTGAGGTGGCTACCATAGAGCGGGATGTCTTCAAAAAGCTTATTGATGATTCGGAAGCTACCAAGGAGGAGGTTAATCACATAGCTAGGCAGCGTCTGGATGGTAAACACCAGGCTGACGGAGGCAATAAAAAGTGATTAATCCGCGCTGGCACAAGGTAATCAGGGACCTGTGGGTCAACAAGACGAGGACCATCCTCGTGGTTCTGGCGATTGCTGTGGGTGTCTTTGCGTTTGCCAGCGTCTTTATTACGAAAGACGTGCTCGTAGCCGACATGAACACTCAATACGAGGCGATAAACGCCTCCACAATCACCATCTACACACAAGCCGATGATGACAGCCTGGTGCGCTGGGCGCAAAGACAGCCCGAGGTAGTTGATGCCCAAATGCGTGACTGGGAGAGCGTGAAGGTGGTCACCCCCACCAGGACCTATAACATGGACCTTCTCGTCTATAACGATTATGAAAACATCACTGTGAACCGCATCACACCAGAGCAGGGCACCTGGCCACCAGGTCGGCAGGAAATCCTGCTGGAGCGCACTACGGCCGCTCATCTGGGGGCAGCTGTTGGCGATACGGTTACCGTGGAGCTCCAGGATGGCACACAATACAAACTGAAAATGGCCGGTACGGTCCATGACCTCAATGCGGTACCGGCGAATCTGTTCCCCCAGCTCACCGGCTATGTGACACTGCAAACGCTGGGGAATATCGGCCTGCCGGCTGTCTTCGGCAGGCTGGAAATCGTGACGCAAGGGGAATACGACACGACCGATAAGCTGGATAAAGTTGCCGAGGCTCTGAAGGAACGTCTGCAGCGGGCCGGGGTACAAACCGGCAACTTCTATGATGTCCGCAAACCCGGCGAACACTGGGGACGGGAGACAACCCAAAGTTTTACACTCATTCTGAGCCTTATCGGCATCTTCTCCCTCATCATGAGCGGCTTCCTCGTCGTCAACACCATGTCCGCCTTAATGATGGAGCAGCGGCGGCAGGTTGGCATGATGAAAGCCATCGGCGGTACCGGGCGCCAAATTATTAGTATGTACCTAGTGCTGGTTGCCTGCTACGGTATACTGGCTCTTCTTGTCGCCATACCCGTCGGTCTCGGCTTGGCCTATGTTTTTACGAAGGCCGTCATTACCTTCCTGAACCTGGACATGATGGGGTTTCACCTCCCGGTCTCCGTGTTGCTGCTGCAGGTCCTCGCCGCTATCCTCGTGCCCGTCGTAGCGGCGGCAATCCCGATACGCGGCGGCATGAAAATCTCAGTACGGGAGGCAATAAGTAATAGCGGTATCAAGGGTAAGGAACGTCAGGGATGGCTTGACCGCCTTGCCATGCGGGTTCACCAGCTGCCGCGGCCAGTGCTGCTTTCGCTGCGCAATACCTTCAGGCGCAAGGGACGCCTCATGCTCACCCTGGGGGCCCTGACCATGGCCGGGATTTTGTTTATCGGCGTCGTTAACGTACGCACCTCGTTAATGACGGAGCTTGATAATATCCTGAACACCCTGTTCAACTACGAAGTGCAGGTCTTCCTTAACGACCAGTATCCGGCGTCGGGACTGCAGCAGCGGGCGGAGTCTGTTCCCGGAGTTCTGGAGACGGCAAGCCAGACTTTTGTACGTGGGCAGAGAATCAAGCCGGATGGTACGGAGGGTAGTGCCTTCGGTATCGTTGGCGTAGCGCCGAGTACCGATTTCTTCCAGCCCAAGATAACTTCCGGGCGCTGGCTTCTGCAGAGTGACCGGAACGCTATGGTCATTACCAGCAGTCTCGCGGAAGATATGACCGATATCCGAGCCGGTGATTCGCTTATCCTGAAAATCGGGGAGAAGGAGTACACATGGAAGGTCGTCGGCATCATGCTCATGGCGTTTGAGAAGACCGGCTACGCCAGCTTTGACTACGTCTCCAGCATCAACGGCGCTTCCGGGAAGGCGTCTTCCATCTTCATCCGTACCGAGCAGAAGGATAGCCAAACCCAGGAGCAGGTAGGTAAAGCAGTAGAGCGCCGGCTGAAAGACGCCGGCGTCGGCGTCAGCTATTCCATGACCAAGGAGACTATTGCATCGTCCAACGCCAGCCAGTTTGACTTTCTCGTAAGCTTCTTGCTCAGCATGGCGGCCATGGCAGCCATAATCGGCGGTTTGGGTCTGGCGGGAATGATGGGGCTAAGCGTCATGGAGCGCACCCGAGAAATCGGCGTGATGCGTTCCATCGGGGCCTCAAATAGCGCTGTGGGCTGGATTGTCATTACCGAGGGGCTGCTAATCGGCATTATCAGCTGGCTAATGGCGTTGCCTCTTAGCGTCCCGTTCAGCCTCGGCTTCGATGCCCTGCTGGGGCAGGCTTTCCTGGACAAGCCACTGGTCTTTACCTTCTCCCCACTGGGACCTATTTTCTGGCTGCTGATCGTGGTTGTTATTTCAGTCATCGCCAGCTTGCTGCCGGCGCGGCGTGCCGTTAACATGAGTATCCGGGAGACCTTGTCCTATGAGTAGAAAGGGCTGAGCTGTCCACGAAGCTATATTATTAGTTTAAGGAGAGCAGATGGTATGAGTATTAAGATTATCACCGACAGCACTGCTGACCTGCCATCAGCACTGGCAAAGGAGTTCGGTATCACGGTAATACCAGCCTATTTGAGGCTTGGTGAGGTCGTCTACCGTGATCGTATTAGCTTTAGTGACGAGGAATTTTACGAAAGGATGCTGGATGGCGCGGTCTATCCGGTCACAGAGCCGGCAACTCCAGACGATTTCGCTACAGTATATAAGGAGGTAGCCCAGGAGGCTGGTGGCATCATCTCCATACATATTTCCAGTAAGATCAGCGCTACCTATAATGCCGCCCTCCAGGGAAAGAAGTTGGCAGCTATTGAATGCCCGATTGAGGTTATTGATTCTGAATCAATAAGCATGGGCCTGGGGTTACTCTCCATAGCCGCCACCGAAGTAACTCAATCCAATGAGGCATTTCCTGAAGTAGTTAATGAGGTAAGGCGGATGGTACCAAGCCTGCGGATGTTAGGATTCTTTGATAGCGTTAAGTACATGGCTCGTGGAGGGCGCATCAACCGGGCGGCGGCCTTCTTTGGTTCCATGTTAAACATTAGGCCGATGCTAACCACGAATAACGGGGAAGTTGAACCCGCGGGTCATGTCTATCGCCGGGCCACAGGAATCCAGCGGCTTTACCAGTTCGTTAACAAGACAAATGATATACAGGACGCGGCGGTTGTGTACAGCACGACTCCCAAAGAAGCCCAGGAAATAGCCGACAGCATAAAACCGTTGGTTCCTTTAGGACGAATATACTTAACACAAATGGGACCCATACTGGGGGCTCACGGCGGTCCCGGGGCATTGATGGTAGCGCTCAGGACAGGAAGTTCAAATACCGATACTAAAGGTTAATATTTGCGGTGAATGTCATTATTATGTGACGGTGCCTTGATTCTCGATAGCTTTATTGAGTATGTGTTCATCAACAATAAAGGAACGATTTTTACTGGTGGTTTGAGGGTGTTGATTTATCGCTTTGGTGTACCGTTAGAGTAGAGAGTTTTGTAAGTAATAGACTAAAGCTATTTCGTAGCTACGAAAAGACTATATATAGTCAACTGCATGTAACAATTCTGACTCTAAGTGCATTCCATGGTCCCTACCCCAGGCTATTAGCCGATACAGGGTTTTCGCATTTCATCTACTTTGTATTGGAATCCACCCATTCTAGGGCAGACAGCCCTGCCACTATTTTCTTTGTTGAGCTGGGAATTACAATTACGACATGATTGGTATAAAATATGACATAAGCTAGGAAACAAAAAGGAATAACGCTAGCGATTGAGACTAACAGTATCATCATAGATTATGGGCGATTCTTTCTTCGACAACAAAACGATTCAAGGCGGATCTCTAGGGCACATGATATGAAACGTAAGATAGAAAAGCAACCAACTGACGAGCCAGAAACCTTCTACAAGCAGGAGAGGGAGGCTGAAGAGTCACAATCCAAGCACACCGCCATGAAGGATGAATTTCATGGGACAGATACCGATGTTGAGGTACGTGTCTCGGATATCCTCGAGGCTCTCCCGTTCTATGTTATGCTAATAGACGAACATCATCGCATTTTGCAGGCGAACAGTGCGGTGCTCGAGCAGTTGGGGGTTAACCCCGAAGCTATTATCGGCCAGTACTGCCCCCGGGTAATACACGGACTGGACAAGCCATGGTATGCCTGTCCCCTGGAGGAAGCCGTAGAGAAAGGTCAAGCTGTTGAACGAGAAGCACTTGATCAGAAATCAGGACGCTGGATCAGCTCGGGAGTTTATCCGACTGGAAGATTCACCCGTGATGGTGAGCGAATCTTTTTCCATATGGTTTCCGATATCACCGACCGCAAGCAGGCCGAGGAGCGATTAAGTGCTTCACGCGAGCAGTTGCGCGAGCTTTCATTGCATCTAGAATCCGTTAGAGAAGAAGAGAGAACGACCATTGCGCGTGAGATTCATGATGAGCTAGGGCAAATCTTGACGGGTTTGAAAATCGATTTGTCCTGGCTAACCAAACGATTGACCAAAGAACAAGAATTGCTCGTTGAGAAAACAAAATCCATGTATGAGTTGATTGACATCGCTGTTCAAACAGTGAAGAGAATTTCCACTGAACTAAGACCCGGAGCTTTAGACGACCTCGGAATTGCCGCTGCAACCGAATGGCAGGCACAAGAATTCGAGAAGCGGACGGACATCAAAGTAACAAGAAAAAATTATATATATCCGTACAAAACTCGTGCCTAATTCGAGCCTATTTCCGCTGTTACCAAAAGCTGTTATCAAAAATTGTCTCCATACACTTCATATTTTCCATATACACGATACTCGCCATAGACAAAATATTTGACTGATTGCTTAATCTCCTGACTTTTAAGACTTTTGGGTGGTATTATTGGAATAATTTCCTTCCAATAAACGTATCAAAGCGGCACGGGGGATCAGAATTCGGCGTCCTACTCTAATGCTTGGAATTTGTCCCATACGGATAGACTCGTACGTCAAATTTCGACTTAGACCGAGCAGTTTTCCTGCCTCAGCGACGGTGTAAACTAAACGTTCAGGCTCCTGATTGGACATTTCTAATCACTTGTTTCCGAGAAAACTCCCCCGAATTTAGGTTTATCATAATAAATAAACATTGTCAAGCCCTCTATTGACATTAATATATGTCTATATTATACTGTTAGCTAGTGGAGGTATTAAATGAGGAAAAGGTATGTCTCAGATGATGAACTTAACCAGGTTATTAAACTGAAACAGTCCGGAGCCAGCTGGATGATGATTCAAAATCAAACCGGAGTCCCCAGACGTTCCGCGCAAAAAGCATATGAAGACTGGCAGCGTAGTCAATCTATCGACGAACTAAAAGCCGCTCGGGTGGGTGTGGCCGCTGAGGAATTCCGTAAACATGTGGACCAACTAATAAATCTAATCGAATTGCTTGCGGATGGCCTGGAAGTACCTAAAACACCGAGAATAACTATAAATGCCCAGGAATTCATTGATTCTCTTTTTGAGGAAAGTTATAGGGAACTACGGGGTTATGATTCGATCAAAACAATAGAAAAAAGGGAAAGAGAGCGTTTTATTCGCGAATACCACATGCTGCTTAAATCTCTGGAGTACCATACGCGCGAAAAGGTACACTGGCAGTTACTGGAGCGATGGGAGGAAAATTGGAATACATGTAAAGGTCACCTCAATAAACTTGAGAAGGGAGCCAGCACGGTAGCAGCTAATATTCGTGGAAAAGACTATAAGCTTATAGAGTCCATTGATAATCGAAGTCAGCAATATAATGCTGCAGAGAGAATGGCAGAGTCAGTGCTTCATGCGATATGGCAAAATATCGCAGATGGCACATTGGACCCGGAAAAACCAGAGATTGAATTCGGTTTCGATTCAGTTGATAGGATAGTTACTATACCCGATGAAAAGGACTTATATAAAAAGGTGGCAGGTATACTGAGTCAGGTGGCAGAAGCATTTTGTATTGAGAGAAAAGAGGATATAATTCAGCCGTTGCTGGGTGATGTCCACAGGTTGAATGAGGTAATCAGCGCACTCGAAGAAATGTTAAATCCTTTGGTGCTCAGGCCATTGATACTTCGCACCCGCTGTGATTTGTGCCCCGCGTAGCACTGGAGGCAGATAGAAACTACGAAACTGGATATGGAGGAAGATAATGAGAGGACATATCAAGCAGAGATCAAAAGGCTCCTGGTCCGTAGTTATTGACGTTGGGAAAGACCCGGAAACCGGAAAGCGTCGGCAGCACTGGCATACGATAAAAGGCACCAAGAGAGACGCACAAAAAGCACTTAATGAAATGCTTGTCTCGCTGGAGAAAGACGTCTATATTAAACCTAACAAGCTCACCCTCGGAGAGTGGTTATTGGAATGGCTGGATAGCTATGCAGCCATGAATATCACTCCCCGAACTCAAGAAAGCTACTACACTATAGTGCATCGTCACTTGTTACCAACACTAGGACACCATCCATTGAATCAACTTCGCCCAAACCATCTTCAGGCGTACTATGCCCAAGCCCTGATAAATGGAAGAATGGACGGAAAAGGCGGGCTATCAGCCAGGAGTGTCCTTTACCATCACCGCATCCTTTCAGAAGCGCTACGTCATGCCGTAAGAATGGGAATCGCGGTAAGGAATGTTGCTGAATTTGCGGATCCACCACGTCCGGCTAGAACAAAGATGAATATAATGTCTCCCGAGGAAATTGGTAAGTTTTTGGATTCGGCCCGGGAAACGGATTACTACGTATTCTTCTCCACCCTACTGTGTACAGGCCTGAGGCGTGGTGAACTGCTCGCTTTAAGGTGGCGCAATCTGGATTTAGACAGTGGTACATTAACAGTGGTTGAGACAGCTTATAAGTTAGGCAATGGCGAATATAGGATTAAAGAGCCTAAGACACCACAGAGCCGGCGTAACGTAACGCTGCCGATTTCACTTGTGGAACTATTTAAGATATATCGAGCTGACCAAGAACTGCTGAGGATTCAACTTGGTATTAGCTTAAACGCTGATGATTTCGTGTTCATCCGGCCAAATGGTAGCCCGATTAATCCCAATGCGTTAACGCTGGCATTTAAGCGGATAATCAAACGAGCTGGCCTGAGAGGCATCAGAATACACGATTTAAGGCATACCCATGCCACTTTAATGCTTAAGGCAGGTGTTCATCCAAAGGTCGTCTCAGAGCGTCTAGGGCATGCCAATATAGGCATTACGTTGGACATATACAGTCACGTTTTACCAGGGCTACAAGAGGCAGCAGCAGAAAAATTTGACAAGATTTTTGAAGCAGATTCTAACGAAAACTCAGATGCTAATGTTAGCAAAATGTTAGCAAATGGTGATGAAGGTGAGACTAGGCCGTACAGGTCTCGAACCTGTGACACCCTGATTAAAAGTCAGGTGCTCTGCCAACTGAGCTAACGGCCCATATTTAGCTTTAGCCCTAGGTTTTCAACTCACTGATTTTAACAAATCAGCATCAGCAACGCAAGCACGCTGTCCTTAGTTGATTCTTTTTAGCAACTAAGTCTATCAGGCATTGTGTCTAAAAGGGGCATTTCATTTCTCGGCGCAAAGCAACCGCTTGGTGTCGTCGTCATTTCCCCGTTAGAAAAGAATCCTTTAGGGCAAGTGGAGAAGAAGTCCCCGGTGTAAAAAAGTTATTTAACGCAATATAACCTCCGTCAGGTCATTTGCCTGGCCACAATTTTTCTGATTTGGCAAGTGTAACACCCATAATGGACACCAGATTGACTTTTATATATAATTCCCTAGTGCTACACTTAAAAGTGAGAGGGCACCATAGCGCTCAAACTCAACAATTGAAAAACTGCCCGGGAGGAGGAATTGATGGGACACCTCACCATAATTATTAGTATTACTGCCATAGTGCTCGTCCTCATTGGCGGGGGTTACTTTGTCGTTAGCAATTTCTTCACATCAGAGCCACCCCCTGAAGATGAAACGCCAACCGAGCTGCCAGCCCCACCCACGCCACCAGCGCCGCCGAAAGAAAGCGTACCATCACCACCAACCCTACCGAAGGAAAGCGCACCGCCACCCGAGCCATCAGCCCAAAGCGTTGAGGAAAAGGTAGCCGAGTTTGGACAGACGGTAGCCGATGTGTATGCCTCTGGTGAAAGCCAGCAGGTGACCCTTGTCTTCACCGAAGATGAAGTCAATGACCAGGCCGCCGTAATGATTGCCCAGACCGAAATACCGGAGGATATCCCATTAGAGATAAAAAGTATCCATATCGACCTGCAACCCGATAATAACCTGCTCGTTGAAGCGAAAACGACTATCCTCGGTCTTGGGGTGACGCTGAAAGCAACCAGTCAGGTGAGTATCAGAGAGGGTAAACCAAAAGTGGATATAACCAAGGTCAGTTTCGGCGCTATCCCGATACCGGGGGCAATAAAAGACGCCGTCGTTAAGTTCATCACTCAACGGACCGATGAGCTGATGGCTCAATTAACCCGGGCGACAGCCGGTGGCGATGGCATTGACCTGGAGTTTAAGGAGATAACTACTCAAGAAGATAAGGTAACTATTACCGTATTGGTTAAGAAAGTAACCTGAAAAGGAGCCGGGCCAAACTTGATTGATGAAGATTATATGAAACAGGCTTTGAAGCTGGCCCGCAAGGGGCTGGGCAAGACCAGCCCCAATCCTGTGGTCGGCGCCATTATCGTTAAAGATGACCGAATACTTAGCCGGGGCTACCACCAGCGTTACGGAGGAAATCACGCTGAAGTCAATGCCTTCCAGAACGCCAGAGAAAGCTTAAACGGGGCGACTCTCTATGTTACTTTGGAACCCTGCTCCTATTATGGTAAAATGCCTCCCTGCGTCGACGCCATAATTCAGAACCATATTGGCCGGGTCATCATTGGCACGCTGGACCCAAATCCAAAGGTCAACGGCAGAGGCGTGGCGATATTGAACCAGCACGGCATTGCCACCAAAGTAGGTGTGCTGGAAGCCGAATGCCGTGATATAAATGAAGCCCATTTCAAGTACATGACCACTGGACTCCCTCTGGTCACCCTCAAGTTTGCCCAGACGCTGGACGGCAGAATTGCCACCACCACTGGAGACTCCCGGTGGATAAGCTCGGATAAATTCCGGCGACTGGCGCACCAGTTGCGCGCTACCAGCGACGCCGTTATGGTCGGCATTGATACCGTACTGGCAGATAACCCTCAGCTCACCGTGCGCCTGGTCAAAGGCAGAAACCCGACCCGAGTCATTCTGGATTCCAGACTGAGAATCCCTCTGGACGCCGAAGTGGTCAAAAGCCAGGAGATAGCCCCCACCATCATTGCCACCACTTCCCACGCCGACGAAAAGAAGCTGTCCCGTTTGCGTGAGATGGGCATTGAGGTTCTCATCATCCCGGAAGGCGAAATAGGAGAAGTTGACCTCAAAAACCTGCTCCATTCATTAGGAAAGCGAGAGATTTCTTCAGTTCTGGTAGAAGGAGGCGCCGGAGTTATCACCTCACTTCTCCGCCAGAATTTAGCCGATAAATTAGTCATCGCCGTCGCCCCCAGGATAATGGGCAAGGGTATTGAAGCCGTGGGGGAACTCAATATACGTGAGGTCAGTCAGACCCTGAAGCTATCATTTCGCAAGGTATATAAAGTGGGAGAAGACCTGGTTATCGAAGCCAGGATTAACCCCCCTTCAGGCTAGCCGCGCTTCAACATATATTCCATCACTTCAGCGACGACAAATAATGAGCCGGTAGCACAGACTAGGTCAGTCGGTTTCGCCTTGGCTAGTGCCAGTGCCACTGCCGAAGCTACATTTTCCGCCACCTCAGGAATTATCCCCGCCCTTGCGAATTCACTGACCAGCCTGGTCGTCTCTACGGCGCGCGGGTGGCGGGAATGGGTAACGATAACCGTATCTGGAAAAGACGCCAGCTCGCTAACCATGCTGGCAATATTTTTATCCGAAGAAGCCCCAAAAATTAGCACCGTCCGGCCAAAATTGAAATATTGCTTCAGTGCCCTGACCAGCCTCCTGGCTGAGTCTCCATTATGTGCCCCATCAACGATAACCCACGGCTCACGCTGTAGAATCTGAAGCCGCCCCGGCCAGCGCACCTTGGCCAGCCCCTCGGCAATGTTTTCCGACGAGACCTTGGCTCCCCCCTCCTCCAGAACCTCCACCACTGCCACCGCCGTGGCCGCATTTTCCAGCTGGTGCTCTCCAAGCAGCGGCAGGCTAAGGTTGTATTCGCCGGCTAGTCCCTTTAATTGAAACGACTGCCCCTCAGGGCTAAAGCCCCTTCTCTGCCAGGTAACCTCACCACCCACCCGTATCAGCTTGACCCCCCGTTCCCGGCATACCCTTTCTATCACCTCCATTGCCTCCGGAGCTTGAGGTGAGCAGACTACCGTGCTCCCCGACTTGATAATGCCCGCTTTCTCCGTGGCTATTTGCGCCAGAGTATCACCCAGAACGTCCGTATGGTCAAAACTTATCGAAGTTATAACGCAGACCTCCGGCTTTATCACATTGGTCGCGTCAAGGCGTCCCCCCAGCCCCACTTCCATCACCTGGTAATCCACCTCCCTCTCCCTGAAATAGGCAAAAGCCAGCGCCGTAAGCAGTTCAAAAGTGGTCAGCTCGCCGAGAGCGCCAGAGGCATTTACCGCTCCAACCTCGGGTTTCATCACCTCTACCAGTCTGGCAAACGCATCTTCGACAATTGGTTCCCCATCAACTTGTATCCTTTCCATAACACTGAGCAGGTGGGGGGAGGTGTAAAGCCCGGCACGGTAACCAGCCTGAGTCAGGACGGAGGCAATCATGGCCGCCGTGCTCCCCTTACCCTTGGTGCCGGCGATATGAATTGACCTGGCTGTTTCCTGTGGGTTGCCCAACCTTTCCAGCAACATCTCAATACGTCTCAAGTCAAAGACGAGCGCCGAACGCGGCATCCGCTCGTAATCAGCGAAACTCAAAATGTAATCTAAAGCTGTCCGGTAGTCCACTTACTCACTTCCTGATGCCTCTCATAATCTTACCCCCTGAAGCATATCAGGTAAAGTCTGTTCAGTCAGAAATTCCCTTATCACCATCTATACCTCACTTTTTTTATTTTTAGTGTGGCAGAGACTTTAAAGAGGGGCAAAGCCCCTCTTATACGCCCCATACTATTAGTTCATGGCAGGGAGAGAAATTCAAAGAGAGTCAAAGAGAGGCGAAGCCTCTCTTATATAACTCCCTCCCCCTTCCCCTTATCAAGGGGAAGGGGGATAAAGGGGGATAGGATTTAAACTTAAAAAAGTTTTGTAAAATAACCGGGTAAACCCTTGACAAGCACTACAGGTTGTGGTATTGTTACCATCGTTCCACTACAGACTGTGGTTTTTGACGATGAACTGTCCTTATTGTGGTTATCACGATTCTAAGGTTA
>Ga0307379_10010419_pt1 | contig 12303 bp, 5 predicted proteins | sample UN2MG_FD_202237 | JGI IMG/M metagenome (GOLD analysis project Ga0307379, IMG submission 202237) | Soil microbial communities from Risofladan, Vaasa, Finland - UN-2 | ecosystem: Environmental > Terrestrial > Soil > Coastal area > Acid sulfate soil | place: Finland: Risofladan, Vaasa | collected... | reverse complement strand
ACCAGATGAAATCCCAGGATCGCATCGCCGCCAACGAGTTTCCCGCGGACTGGCGATACTACACGCTGGGATTCCCGACGGCGCACTACAAGAACTTCTCCTGGTCGACCCTTGTGGAAGAGATGAACTGCTGCGACCGGCGGTTCTACTCGTTCTGGCGAATCTTTCGCCGCCTGGCCAACTGCGTCCTGCGGGGGCGGCGACCCCTCCTGTTGCTGGTGAGCAATCTGTCCTACCGGAATAACGTCCGGCTGAACGAGAAGACCTATGAGGAACTGGACCTGCTTCGCGGAAGGAGTCTCATTAGCAGAAGCGTTCGAGGCCCCAACATGCGGCTGAATCGTCCGTCGATATTGAGACCAACCGTCCGTCCCGTGAGGAGCCCGAAAACATGAGCAAGCTTGGGACCGTCAGATTCAGTGGGAAGTCCGGCGCCCGGCATGCGTTCGCCGCCTATCCCCTCGAAACCGTTTTCGCCCGGGGAGTCAGCGGCGTGTACGTTGTCACCCGGCGGAAACCAGGCAAGTCCAAGAAGGGCTTCGTGCACAAGGGAATCTGCACGGGCCAGAGCGACGATCTTCGCCAGTCCCTGGCCAGCGATGAACGGTCCTTCTCCGCGCGGGGCGCGAACTGCATCTGCGTGCATACCGAGAAGGACAAGGGCGCCAGGCAGAAGATCGAGCAGGACCTGGTCCGGGAACCCCGAACCGGCAGCCCATGAGGGATGGGAAAGGCGCAGGTCACCGCCGTGCCGCCGGGCCTGGAAACGCCGGTCGCGCGACTCCGGAAGTCTTCCGGCAGGAACATCTCGGGGGAGCAGACGAGGAAGACGGTCGAACGACCAGGCCGAGGCCGGCCTTCGCGCTGCGCCATGGCGCGACAACTTAATTCCGCGGAAATCCGAAATACATAGCGCGCCGCGGAGGGGGGCCGTTACAATGAGCCGGTTCGGTCCGTCGATGGAAGACTTGAGCGGGACATAACCTCCCGCCACCAACTCTCGCCTGACGTTCCTGACTCCTTGGGCCGGAAACGCAGCCTCTTTCGGAAGGATCCAAGAAAGAAAAAACAGGATCCACACGCCCCCTATGACAGGAGACTCTCATGGGCAGGAAGCTATATGTTGGGAACCTCGGGTACGACGTAAGCGACGCGGACCTTACGCAGTTGTTCGGGGAGCATGGGACGGTCGACAGCGCCACGGTCATCATGGACAAGGCCACCGGCCGGAGCAAGGGCTTCGGCTTCGTGGAGATGTCCAGCGACCAGGAAGCGCAGGCGGCCATCGCCGCGTTGAACGGTCGCGACCACTCCGGACGCGCCCTGACGGTCAGCGAGGCCAGGCCTCGCCCCGAAGGCGGCGGCAGGAGCCGCGGCGGCTCCGGCGGCGGCGGACGCCGCTACTAGGCTCTGTCTGATAACCCAAGGGCGGGCTTCGAGCGGGTCCCTTGCGTGCTGCCATCGTCCGGCCGCATCGACGAACCGCCTGGACTTGCCTGTTTCGGCGTCCTTGCCGGCCCGCATGATCCCGCGCTCCGGGGCCTTTGCCGGCGTTTTCAGACGAAGTCTGGAAGTCGTAAGAGGATCGTGGAGCCCTGGCCGTGAGCCAGGGCTCTATCGTTCCCTCGCGACAGCAACCTGCCAGACCGTCGAAGGCATCCTCCATCAACGGGTCAATCTTGGGTACGACCTCGACCAGGCTGAATGGGAGCGTGACTGCCACCGCCGGGTCTGCCTGTCGCGCTCGGCCTTCAGGCTGCCAGAGCGGAAACCACAGGCTGCACGCCCGTGGATCCCTCCGCGGGGGGAGACAGCCCCCTCGATCCGCGTTACCTGCCCCGACGTGAGAACTTCGGCTTTGCCCAGCCCCCGGTACTGTGCTTCCGGCGATTACGCCAGAATTCATCCTTCTTCTGCTGGGGCGTGGCGGGCTTATGCACGCCATGGGCCCCTGGGTCGGTTCGCGCCGAGACATGCCTGGGGTGCGATCCGCCCTCCGCCATCATCGGCGCCGCCGCCGTGATCGAGTGGTGCCGCACGGGAATGGCCTTGCCCAGCAGCCGCTCGATATCGCGCAGGTCGTCGCGCTGCTCCTCGCTGCAGAAGGAGATGGCCTGGCCGCGAGCCCCCGCCCGGCCTGTTCGGCCGATGCGGTGAACGTACGTTTCCGCCACGTTGGGCAGATCGTAGTTGATCACGTGCGAGATGCTGTCAACGTCCAGGCCGCGGGCGGCAATGTCGCTGGCGACGAGCACGCGCGTCTTGCCGCCCTTGAAATTCGCCAAGGCCCTCATGCGGGCGTTCTGGGACTTGTTGGAGTGAATCGCCTCGGCGACGATGGCGGCGCGGACCAGCCGACGGACGACCTTGTCGGCGCCGTGTTTGGTGCGGGTGAACACCAGGGCTCGCGTGATCTGAGGATCCTCGAGGAGGTGCTCCAGCAGCGCGGGCTTGCTCTGGTGGTCGACGAAACACAGGGCCTGCTTCACCGTGTCGGCTGCCGGAGACTCCGCGGCCACTTTGACCTGCACCGGCTTCTGAAGGATCGTCTCGGCCAGTGAGCGGATCTCGCCGGGCATGGTCGCCGAGAACATCAGCGTCTGTCGGCGGGCGGGCAACTGCGCCATCACCCGGCGGATGTCGGGGAGGAAGCCCATGTCCAGCATCCGGTCGGCCTCGTCAAGGACGAAGACCTCCACATCGCGCAGGGACAGCAAGCGCTGGTTGAGCAGGTCCAGCAGCCGCCCCGGCGTGGCCACGAGGATGTCCACGCCCCGATGCAGCACCTGCGTCTGCGCGTGTTGCTTCACACCGCCGAAGATGACCGTGTGGCGCAGCCCCGTGTGCTGGCCGTACACGCGGAAACTCTCGCCGATCTGAGCGGCCAGCTCGCGCGTGGGCGTCAGGATCAGCGCGCGGATCGGCCTGGAATGGCTGGCAGCCCCTGCGCGCCCGGACGACTTGGGAATCGTCGCATGTTCGTGCAACCGCTGGAGGATCGGCAGCGCGAAGGCGGCCGTCTTGCCGGTTCCCGTCTGTGCGCAGCCCAGAAGGTCCCTCCCCTCCAACACGTGGGGAATGGCCTTCTTCTGAATCGCGGTGGGAATCGTGTAACCTTCTGAACGGACAGCACTAAGAAGCGGCTGTATAAGCCGTAACGTCTTGAATGGCATAGGCGGGTTTCAACTCTCTTGTCACTTTCTGAGCATCGGACGCGAGAACGGTCGTCGCGCAAGTATAGATCATAGCAGCAATGACAGGTAGACGCAACGAACTTCCTTCCAAGTTTTTTCGGAGACCCCCTCTGATCTTGTGGGGCGCGTGCTCCCACTCACGCGATTCCCCGTTGGGCGTGGCTCGCACGGTCGTTCGCCCGGGATCTTAGCATGCGACACTATGCCGTCAAGAGGTCCTTTCGGTTCGGGGAGAGCACGGCGCGAAGATCGGTGGTCCGCTTCACCCCTTCAGCGCGACCAGGAACTCGCTGGTACGGGCGCGAAGGCGGAGCCTCCCCGTCTCCGACTCCCATCGATACACGCTGGCCGGGCTGACGCCCACGAACTCCGCGAACTCCGCGACCGACATGCCGAGCTTCTTGCGCAGCCGGGCGACCGACTTCCCCGTCATGCGGCTGGCGGACCGGTTCTTTGAGGAGTCCTGCTTCCCGCCGCGCGTGCTGCCCCGCCCCGCCTGGTACCCCCGCCGCTTCGGCGCCTTCTGCCCGCCGGCGTCGTTCGCCGTTTGGGGGCTGGCCTGGCGGCTCAAGGTGGAGGGCGACACGTCCCCGCCATCATCCAGATCGATCCCGAATACCTCGCCAAGCGCATCTGTCCGGACAGTCCTTCGCCCGGACGTCGAGCCGGTGCCTTCCACGACCGCCTCGACGGAGCCCTCTGTCGAGATGAGTTCCTGATGATCGACCTTCCGGAGGGCGAAGAGCAGTTCCGGCCGGGTATCAAGGCGATGCCCCACTCCGTACATCACCGCCGCCACGTGCTTGCACAGGAAGGCCCAGTCGGGGCAGTTGCAGCGGAAGTGGATCTCGCCGGGCTGGGGGAACAGCCCTTTCCGGCGGTCGGTCACCACCGACATGACCTCGTCGGACAGCTTGCCCGCCAGCAGGCCCAGCAGCGAACCGATCTTCCCGGCGCAGCGGGCGCAGACCTCCCGCCACGTCCCCGCCGGCAGCGGGTCGATCCGCACCTTCAGCTTGTAGAGAGCTGAGCCGCTCACGATGGCCTCGACCTTGCCGGGGCCGATGTCCAGATGACAGACCGACCCGTTGCGGACGTACGTCCGGCCCCGTGGCAGCCGGTTAGCGAAGTCGCTGAACGACTCCAGGTGATCGCACCAAGCCCTGCCCCAGAAGGTATGGGCAATGATGCGGCCATCGATCTCGACCGGCTGCACCGCAACGCCCTTCTTGCGGAGCTTGTCCATCTCGCGGCGGGCCCGGGAACGCCGCCGGGCTACAGGAACGTACGGGCGGTATCCATAGTACCTCATCGCTCAGATCCTCGACCGCTCAATGTCCAACGATACCATGCGAACCAGCTCATCATCGCTCATTTCCGTCAGGGCCTTCTCGGCGCCGCCTTCCAGGATGTCCTCCGCCAAGCCACGCTTCTCGGCAATCAACTCGTCGATGCGTTCCTCGATCGTGCCGGACGTGACGAACTTGTGCACGAGGACGTTCTGCTTCTGCCCGATGCGGAATGCCCGGTCCGTCGCCTGGTTCTCGACGGCCGGGTTCCACCAACGGTCGAAATGGACCACGTGGCAGGCGGCCGTCAGGTTCAGCCCCGTCCCCCCGGCCTTAATCGAGAGCACGAAGAACGGCGGGCCGTCCTCGCGCTGAAAAGCCTCCACCAGCGACCGGCGATCCTTGACCCGCGTGCCGCCGTGAAGCACCAGGCCCTCTCGCCCGAAGACCTCGCCTAGGTGCCGAGCCAGCGGCTCGGTCATCTCGCGGAACTGCGTGAAGACCAGGGCCTTCTCCTGGCGGCTGGCGATCTCCTCGCACAGCTCGCCCAGCCGCTGGAACTTCCCGCTGTCTGCGGGCGCGTAGTCGCCGTCGCCCAGGAACTGGCTGGGGTGATTGCAGATCTGCTTGAACTGCATCAGGTAGGCCAGCACCAGCCCACGCCGCCGCATCCCGGTGGATGTCTCCAGGACCGACCGGAGCTCCTTCACCGCCCGGCCATACAGGCCTGCCTGGGACCTGCTCAGCCCGCAGTACACCTTCATCTCCGTCTTCTCGGGCAGGTCGGTGATGATGCTTCGATCGGTCTTCAGTCGGCGAAGGAGATACGGGGAGACCAGCTTCCGCAGGGGAGCGAAGCGGCCGCGCTCCCGGCGCTCCAGGGCTCGGACGAACTGCTGGAAACGCTTGGCGCTTCCCAGCAACCCCGGATTGAGGAAGTCGAACAGCGACCACAGGTCGCCGAGACGGTTCTCGATGGGCGTGCCCGTCAGGGCGATCCGGGCGCGGGCCTTGATCCGCTTGACCGCCCGGGTCTGCTTGGCGGCGGGGTTCTTGATCGCCTGCGCCTCGTCCAGGATGAGCAGGTCCCAATCCGCCTCGGCCAGCCACTTCTTCCGGGTGGCCATGCCGTAGGTCGTCATCACGACGTCTACGCCGCCCAGTTCCCCCGCCGGGTCCTCCGCCAACGCGTCCAGCTTCTCTCGAGGCATCTGGGACGGATGGGCGGGCAGCAGCTTCAGGGACGGGGCAAACCGCTCTGCTTCCGCCTGCCAATTCGCCAGCAGGGAGGCCGGTACAATGAGCAGAGACCGCTTGACCTGCTCGCCCCCGCGTCCCCGAAGCAGCAGCGCCAGCATCTGGATGGTCTTGCCCAGGCCCATGTCGTCGGCCAGGCACACGCCGAAACCCAACTGCGTCGAGAACCACAGCCAGTTGGTGCCCTTCTGCTGATACGGCCGGAGGGTGCCGCAAAACGCCGCATCCACCCCGTCTCCCTCCAACGTAGCGGGGTCGCGCAGACCCGCGAGCGTGTCCTTCAGCCAGCTACCTGCCTGGACGAAAGCCCACTCTCGTTGGGTATCGAGCCCCGCCTCGGCGCCCAGGTCGCGGGGCGCCCCGGCCAGCAGACGCATGCCCTCGGCGAAGGACATCTCTCCGTTCCGGGCCGAAGCCTCGACCGCCCGCCACTGCTCCAGCGCCTCCTGGAGCTTCTGGCGATCCACCTCGACCCACTGCCCGCGCAGCCTCACCAAGCCTTCCGCGCCAGACAGCAGTTGCTCCACTTCCTCCGGAGAGAGGGTCCGGTCGCCCAGCGCCAGATCGGCCCGGAAGTCCAGCAGGGCGTCCTGACCAATGAAACTGCGTTTCTTCTCGCCGATCGTGACGGCGACCTGCGGGCGGGCGCGCTGCTTCCACCAGTCAGGAATGCGCACCAGCACGCCGCTTTCCTCGCAGACCGGCACGTCCTTGAGGAAGCGGTAGGCCTCCTCGGGCGACCAGGCGAGCGGATGGAAGATATCGCCGCTCTCGACCAGGTCGGCGATGAGGGAGCTTCGCCCGGCCGCGGTGTGCACGGGCGAAAGCAGCTTCACCATCGCCGCCCTGTTGCGGGCGCCGGCGTACTCCCGCAGCGCTCTAGCTAGCGGCAGTTGGCGCACCTTGCCGTCCCGCATCAGGCCGGAGGCATACGTCGCCAGGAAGGCAAACGGGTAGGCCTCGTCGGCCTTGTTCTCCGCCAGGTGGAACCACACGCGCCCCACGCGGCAGTAGGCGGGTGCGTAGTCGCTCAAGAAGGCGGCCAGCCCGCCGGACCGCGCGGCCAGACGCCGGGCTTCGGCGTCGATCTCGCCCCAAATGTCGCGCAAGACCTCGACCGCCAGGTACTCCCCGCCGACCATCGGCGGGGCGCTCAAGACCAGAGACGCCAACTCCGACTCACTGGGTGGCGGGACCAGATCGCCGCCCAACTCCATGGCGTCGGGGACATGGCAGAGGCAGGTGATGTACCGGCCGGCGACGCCCTGCCAGAACGCCACGGAACCGTGGGCGCCCGAAGGCGCCCTCAGGCCGCCCAGGACCAGAAGTCCCTCCGGCCAGGAGCGGCCGAAGGCCGTTCGAACGACCCCCTGCCAACCCCGGCTCGCTTCCCCGTCGGACCCGGCGTCTCGTATCGTGACCGCGCCGCCGGGCGTTACCCCAAGCTCAAGCGACGCCGACATGCTGTCGGCTTCCGTGCCGGACATCCGGGTCTCCTTCGCCGCCTGCTCTTCGCCGCGTTCGCCTGCTCGTGTCGGATCCGTCCGCCTGTCCACCTGTTCGCGCCCGCTGGGAGTTCCGATGTCGCCGCGCCCACGCCTCTCGGGCAAGCTGACGAGACGGTCGCGCTCCAACGCAATCGCCAGCACAACGTCCGTAGGCTACCTGGACCAACGCGGAGCTTGGCCGACTGCTTGGCCATGCTATCTGCGGGGCCGCCATGCCGCAAGCCCCGCGAGGCCGCTGTTTCAACCGGACACTTCTATCGAGCGAAACCACCGGATATTCTTAATGGGCGTTGACGGGACGCAACGAACTTCCTTCAAAAGTTTTTCAGAGACCCCCTGTGATCTTGTGGGGCGCGTGCTCCCACTCACGCGATTCCCCGTTGGGCGTGGCTCGCACGGTCGTTCGCCCGGGATCTTGGGTTGACGGTCGCCGAAACCGGTATAGAATCATCGCAAGGGTCCACGGTGGTCGTGGGCGCGAGTCCATTGGGGGATCTCGGTGTACTGCATCGGAAAGAAGTAGTCACTGTCCCGACCGGCCGGTGCCGGCGGGCGGACAGAAGGAGCGAAGCATGCTGCGAAAGATCCTGCGCGGGCTTGGGACGATCCTGCCGGCGCTGCTGACCGCTGGCGCCGCGCTCGCGGCGGAAGCCGGAAACCCCGGCGCGATCTGGATGGAGGGCGAGAAGCCCACCCGGGCGAACGTGAAGTTCCGTGCGACCGGCTGGGGAAAGGCGGAGATCCTCTCGGAGGGCAAGTGGCTGCACTTGTCGATGTCGCTCGAGCAGATGGCCAAGGGCCTTCCCAAGGACGGTGCCCTGCTGGAGTATGACTTCACCGTCGCCCGGGCGGGCAAGCACGAGGTGTGGAACCGGATCGGCCTGGAGTTCGCGCGGTCGGCGTTCGAGTGGCGAATCGACGGCGGCGCGTGGCGGACCGTCACCCGCCGCGAGCTCACCACCGACCTGATGGAGCTGGACTTCTGGTGCGAGGCCGGGTGGCTCCGCATGGGCACGGCCGAGCTGACCGGGGGCAAACACACGATCCAGATCCGCCACCGCCGGCCGTTTAAGGAAACCAGGACCCGCAAGAAGGGCCCCGACGGCAAGGACATCGAGGTCGTCGAGAAGAAGCCCGACCGGATCTTCTACGCCTCCGACGCGCTGTGCGTCTTCCCGGGCGAGTTCCGCCCCAACGGGAAGTTCAAGCCGGGCGAGGCGTGGCAGAGCGACGACGACAAGAAGGCCGCCGAGCACGTGTTCGACATCAAGCCCGCCGCCCGGCCGGAGCAGCGAATCGAGACGTCGCTGAAGGGCCTCTGGCAGGTCTGCCGCTACGACGAGCAGGAGGTCCACGACCGCACCGAGCCGACCCGCACGCTGCCCGACGCCGCCAAGGCCTACTGGATGAGTATCCCCGTGCCGGGCGACAAGTACACCGTCAAGCCGCTCCTGACCTTCTGCCACCGGTTCGTCTACCGCACGCGGGTTCGCGTCCCGGCCGAGCTGAAAGGCCGCGGGTTCCTCCTTCGCCTGCCGTCGATCAACATGATCGCCGCGGTGTTCGTCAACGGCCGGTACTGCGGCGGCTCGAAGGCGATGTGCGCCCTGTGGGATTGCGACGTGACGCCCGCGATCAAGCCCGGCGAGGTCAACCAGATCGCCGTCGTCATCAAGGACACGTACTACGCCGCCAGCCCCGCCAAGACGAAGCAAAGCTGCCGGATGGGCTTCAACGTCCCGCTGTCGTTCATGCACCAGAACTGGCTGGGGCAGGGCTTCGACTTCCCGGTATCGAGCTTCCACCAGGCGGGCATCCTGGAGGAGCCCAGCCTGATCGTCGCCGGCGGCGCCTATACCAGCGACGTCTTCGCGATGCCCTCCGTGGCCGAGAAACGCCTCGCGCTGGAGCTCACCGTCCGCAACACCGCAGCCGCGGAGCGGAAGGTGCTGATCGCCAACGAGGTCGTCCCGGCCGGCGGCGGCCCGGCCGAGAAGACCTTCGCTCCCAGGACCGTGACGGTTCGTCCCGGCGCCGAGCAGGTCGTCAAGGTCTCCGAGCCGTGGGCGAATCCGAAGCTGTGGTGGCCGGACCGGCCGCACCTGTACCACGTCGTGACGAAGCTGAGCGTCGGCGGGAAGGTGGTCGACGTCCGCCGGACGACGTTCGGCTTCCGCCAGTGGCAGTGGGACGGCCCGCAGTTCAAGCTCAACGGCGTGCCATGGCAGATGTGGGCGGACGTGACGGACTCCGGCGGCAGCAAGGGCGCCAAGGCCACCATCGCGAAATGGCGGAAGCAGGGCAACAATATGTGGCGGTTCTGGGGGCATCGCTTCGCGGGGATGGGCCAGCAGGCGACGCTGGACTTCATGGATGCGGAGGGCATGCCCGTGCGGCGAAGCGGGCTCTTCGACGGTCAGGGGGCCAACTACCTCCACGGGCTGGCCAACAACAAGCCGCTGTTCGACAACTGGATCACGCAGCTCACCGCCCAGGTGCGGGCCGAGCGGAACCACCCGTCGATCTTCATCTGGTCGATGGAGAACGAGATCGTCTTCATCAACTCCCGCAACCTCGGGATGGCGAAGGTCGTCGAGCCGCACATCACGCGGGCGGCCCAGGCCGTGATGACCGTCGACCCGACGCGCCCGGTCATGGTGGACGGGGGCAACTGCCTGATGGACAACTCCCTGCCCGTCAACGGCTGCCACTACGTCGAGATGTACTGGCGGGACTACCCCGACGAGGCCTACACGCTCGAGAAGGCCTTCCGCGCACACCTCGAGCCGATCATGCCCACGTGGGGCAAGTCGATCTGGCAGCTCGTGCCGAACCGGCCCATCTTCATGGGCGAGAGCTACTTCCTTCGCGGCTACAACCCCGCCGACTTCTCCCAGTTCGGCGGCGAGGAGTGCTTCACCGGCTGGGCCTACACGAAACGCGGCGGGGGCCTGTACGCCAAGATGCTCGCCGAGGGCTACCGCTGGCAGGGCGTGGCGGCGCATCACTTCTGGTTCGGCTCGGAGGACACGGACCTCCACCACAACTCCTGGAAGGACGTCTGCGTCTTCTGCCGGCAGTGGAACTGGACCTTCGCGGGCGGAAGCAAGGTGCCGCGAACGCTGAAGGTCTTCAACGACACGCGCTACGCCGACCCGATCGAGATGGCCTGGGAACTGCGCCTCGCGGGGAAGAAGGTCCGCGGCGAGAAGAAGAGCTACTCCCTCAAGCCTGGCGAGCACAGGGAGGTCGCGGTTGTCGTGGACGTCCCCGCCGTGGAAAAGCGTACGGCCGGGGAGTTCATTCTCACCTGTCGGCGAGGCGGCAAGGAGGTCTTCCGCGAGGTCAAGAAGGTGGCCGTGCTGAACGCCGGCGCCGGGCCGAAGCCGGCCTTCGCCGCCGGCGAGCTGGCCGTGCTGGATGCCAGCGGTTCGGTGACCGCTCGCCTGCGGGCACGGGGTATCGCGTTCACCGAGGTCCCCAAGGGCGGGAAGTTCCCGGCGGGCGTGAAGGTCGTCGTCATCGGCCCCGACGCCCTCACCGCACGCGAGGCGACGGACCCGAAGTGGCTCTCGCTGGCCGCGCGCGGCTTGCGCGTGCTGGTGCTGGACCAGACGCACCCGCTGCATTACCAGGCCGTGCCCGCCGACCTGATCCCCACCCCCCACGTCGGGCGCATCGCGTTCATGGAGGACGCGACGCACCCGATCTTCTCGGGGCTGGCGCAGGAGGACTTCTTCACGTGGTCGGCCGATCACGTGGTCTACCGCAACGTGTACACGAAGGCCTCGCGCGGGGCGCGGTCGCTGGCCCACTGCGACGGGCGGCTGGGCTGCTCGGCGATTTCCGAGTGCGGCGTCAACGACGGGCTCCTGCTGCTGTGCCAGATGGTCGTGGGCTCCAAGCTCGCGACGGACCCCGTTGCCGGCCGGCTGTTCGACAACATGCTCGCCTACTGCCGCACCTACCGCCCGATCAAGCGGGCGACGGCGGTCGTGTTCGACGAAAAGACGCCGACGGGCAAGCTGCTGGCGGGCTCGGGGCTGATTTACGACAAGTCCGCGGACGCCCTGTCGGCGGTGCGAGGCGGCAAGCATGAGATCGTGATCGTCGAGGCGACGAAGGCCAACCTGGCCTCGTTGGCCGGCAGCGTCGCGGACGTTCGGGCCTTCACCGGCAAGGGCGGCTGGCTGTTCCTGTGGGGGCTGGCGCCCGAGGGGCTGGCGTCGTTCAACCGGCTGGTGGGCGTCGAGCACCTGCTTCGCCCGTTCGAGCGGGAGCGCGTCACGCTGCCGCCCGTGCGCGACCCGATTCTCTCGGGCCTGACCATGCGCGACGTGGTGATGAGCTCCGGCGAGACGATCATGTTCGGGGACAAGTTCCTGGCCTCGGACGTCTTCACGTACGTGGTGGACTACGACGACATCGCCCCGTTCTGCACATTCCCGCCGTTCGACCACTTCTGCAAGCACCGGGACAAGCCCGGCGCGGACAACTACCCGCGGAACATGGTGAACGGTTTCGTCAGTGCCGATTCGTGGAAGTACATCTTCTCGATGTACCCGAACTTTAACGGGCGGATGGACTTCGACCTCAAGCTGCCCCGCGCGGAGACGCTTCTCCAGTTGGACGTTCAGCCGAACGCCTTCTACAACATCATCAACAAGATCGAGCTGACCTACGACGGCGACAAGGCCGGCACGGTGAAGCTCGCCCTCGACCCCGACGCCGGGATGCAGTCGCTCAAGCTGACGCCCCGCAAGGCGAAGGTCGTGCACATCAACTTCGCCGACTGGGACCGGCGCCACCAGACCGACGTGATCGGCATCGACAACCTGTCGATCAAGGTCAAGCGATCGCGGGAGTTCTACGAGAAGGTCAAGCCGCTGCTGAACCTCGGGGCGCTGGTGAAGTACCCCCAGGGCACCGGGGGAGTGCTGCTCTGCCAGCTCAACATCCTCGCGCGCGAGGCCGTGCCCGAAAACGCCGCCAAGAAGAAGAACATCGTCACCACGCTGCTGCGGAACCTCGGGGCGCCGTTCGCCGGCGCGAAGC
>Ga0307379_10010418_pt1 | contig 12303 bp, 13 predicted proteins | sample UN2MG_FD_202237 | JGI IMG/M metagenome (GOLD analysis project Ga0307379, IMG submission 202237) | Soil microbial communities from Risofladan, Vaasa, Finland - UN-2 | ecosystem: Environmental > Terrestrial > Soil > Coastal area > Acid sulfate soil | place: Finland: Risofladan, Vaasa | collected... | reverse complement strand
TGGCTACAGACCAGCCGCCCCTGACGGGGCTGCCACAAAGTCCGGTCACACCCCACGCCTGCCCGGGGCACCGTTTTGGCTTGAATCCACGCCACTTACGGTTAAACTGATGTGCTGCTACGCCCGTGCGGCAGGTGGCGCGTAAGGAGGACTTCCATGGCGAACGTCTATCAGGGCCAACTGGTGGCCGGCAAGCACCGGTTCGGCGTGGTCGTTTCGCGTTTCAACGAGTTCATCACGGCGAAGTTGCTGGGCGGGTGTCTCGACTCGCTCGAGCGGCACGGCGTGGACCCGGGCGCGATCGACGTGGCTTGGGCGCCCGGCTCGTTCGAGGTGCCGATCGTCGCGCAGCGGATGGCCGAGAGCGGCCGGTACGCCGCCGTCATCTGCCTGGGGGCGGTCATTCGCGGGTCGACGCCGCACTTCGATTACATCGCCAACGAGGTTGCCAAGGGCGTGGCCCAGGTGGGCCTGGCGACCGGCGTGCCGACCATCTTCGGCGTCATCACCACCGACACGATCGAGCAGGCGATCGAACGGGCCGGCACCAAGGCCGGCAACAAGGGGGCCGACGCGGCCGCCAGCGCCATCGAGATGGCCAACCTGCTGGACCAGATCGGCAAACGGAAATAGCGGTCGGCGGCTGCGGCGGCGCGGTGGCGACGGGCACCAGGGCCCCGGGCGTGTGCTCGGGGCTGTCTTGTGTCAGACCCTTCCGGGCCGACGGCGGGAACAACGGATGGCTGACAAGGATTACATCGTCGTCGTGCATCACCAAAGACAACTTCCACTCGCCGCGGTGCCTGTTCGCGGATTACATCAAGACGCTCGTGGCAAGGACGGGGCTGGACTGCCGCGAGGATACGCACATCATCCCCGTGGCCGAGAAGCGGCGGAAAGAAGGCGTGTACGGGCGTCGCGAGGGCGGCGGACCGTCCGCCCGTCGAGACGCCTAGCGCCGATGTAGAGCGGAGCCGGTCTTTCACATGAAACGACGCGAGCAGGCACGCCAGATCGCCCTTCAGGCCCTGTACCAGTTGGACGTGCGCGGCGAGGAGTTCGAGCCGGACGTCGTGGCGTTTATCCGCGAGAGCACGGCCGACCCGGAGGTGTACTTTTTTGCGCGGCGGCTGGTCGAAGGCGCCTGGCCGTGGCGGGCCGAGGCCGACCGTCTCATCCAGGCCGCCGCCGAGCACTGGCGTATCGACCGCATGCCACCGGTCGACCGCAACATCCTGCGGCTGGCCACGTGGGAACTCTGCCAGGCCCCCGACATCCCCGACCGCGTGGCCCTCGACCAGGCCATCGAGTTGGCCAAACGGTTTGGCGCGGCCGAGTCGGGGGCCTTCGTCAACGGGGTACTCGACCACGTGTTGCGCCTCGCGAAGGGCGAGACGGCGGTGCCGGCGTCCGAGATGCCCGACGTGCCTGAACCGCCGCCAGGCCCCGCCGGCGCCCAGAACCAGGAGTAGCGAGCCGATGGTCCTCGGAAAGTGGTTGAGCAGACTCACCTCGGGCCTCACCAAGACGCGGTCGAAACTGGCCGACGGCGTCCGGGGCCTCCTGGGCGTCGGACGCAAGGTCGATGCGCAGTTCCTCGAAGAACTCGAGGAAACGCTCATCCTGGGCGATGTCGGCGTGGCCGCCACCAGGCGAATCGTCGAGGACCTCAAGGTCCGTTACCGCGACCGCGACGTCACGGCCGACGACGACCTGCTCGCCATCATCAAGAAGGACCTGAAGGAAAGCCTCGGCGAGGCCGACCGGTCGCTGAGCACCAATCCCGACGGCCCGACGGTGTGCCTGGTGGCGGGCGTCAACGGCAGCGGCAAGACGACGGCCGTCGCGCGGCTGGCGAGGCTGCTGCTGGACGAGGGCAAGTCGGTCCTGCTGGCGGCGTGCGACACCTTCCGGGCCGCCGCCGACGAGCAACTGCGGATCTGGAGCGAGCGCGTCGGCGTCGACGTGGTCCACCACAAGCCGGGGGCCGACCCCGGTGCCGTGGCGTACGACGCGGCCGAGGCCGCCGTGGCCCGGGGCATCGACGTCCTGCTGGTCGACACCGCCGGCCGCCTGCATACGCAGGACCACCTGATGAGGGAACTCGGGAAGATCCGCAACGTCCTGGCGAAGAAGATACCCGGCGCGCCGCACGAGGTGCTGCTGGTGCTCGACGCCACGACCGGCCAGAACGCCATCGCCCAGGCCAAGCAGTTCCGCGACGCCATCGACGTAACGGGCGTGTTCCTGGCCAAACTCGACGGCACGGCCAAGGGCGGCATCGTCCTGGCCATCAAGCAGGAACTGGGCATCCCCGTCAAGTTCGTCGGCATCGGCGAAGGCGCCGACGACGTGGCCCCCTTCGACCCCGACACGTTCATCGAGGCCCTGTTCGGCGACTAGCCGGCCAATTTCGTTTCCGCTTGACGTTGGGCCGCCGGGCGATTAGAAAGATAGATAAGGGCGGTCGCCGGGCGAAGCGGCACGCGGGGCTTCCCCGACGAACCACTTTCCGAACTCAACGGGAGGAGAAACGATGAGCAAGGCTGCCGACACGAAAAAGGTCATCGATCTGCTGAACGCCGGCCGGGCCAGCGAACTGACCGCCATCATGCAGTACATGGCCCACCACTACGAACTGGCCGACCAGGACTACGGCCAACTCGCCAAGGTCATGAAAGAGACCGCCATCGAAGAGATGCGGCACGCCGAGGCCTTGGCTGAGCGCATCCTCTTCCTGGACGGCGAGCCCACAACCAAGCCCGACGGCGATGTCGAGAAGGGCCAGGCCATCGCGGCCATGCTCAAGACCGACATCGGCCTCGAGACCGGCGCCGTCGCCATGTACAACGCCTCGGCCAACGCCTGCGCCCAGGCCGGCGACCAGATCTCCAAGCAACTCTTCGAGACGCTGCTCGCCGACGAGGAGGCTCACCTCGGCGTCTTCCAGAACATCCAGGACCACCTCGACAAACTCGGCGACGCCTACCTCGCCACGCTGACGGGCGAGTAGCGCGGCCGCGCCGCATACTGGAGATTGGGCGGGCCGTCCGTTCTTCGAGCGGGCGGCCCGTTCTGTCGGCCGCCCGGGCGGTTCCGTTGCGTGTCGGGCGGGGCGGCGGTATACTGGCGGCCCGGCTGGCCGTACGTGTTCAGCGTGTGCCCGTTCGGCCAGGCCGTGGCACACGCTAAGCACGTACGGCTGGCTGGCCCGGCGCGAAAGGCGAAGCATGATTATCTCCGACCTCGCGAAGACCCAGGGACGCCGTTACCCCGCGCGCCGCCGCACACAGAACCTCGTGGGCGGGCCGGCGTCCATCCAGTGCCGGCACTTCGCGATGGGTTACGTGACGCTCGACCCCGACGGCGGCCAGGTGCCGTGGCACGACCAGGACTCGGAGGAGGTGTACTTCCTCATCCGCGGCACGTGCGAGATGTGCCTGGGAGAGGAGCGCCGGACACTCGGCGGCGGCCAGGCCGTTTACATCCCGCCCGGCACGTTCCACCAGATTACGAACGTCGGCGACGAGCCGGCCGTGTTCCTGTACGTGTACGGTCCGGCGGGCGACGTGGCCCACTGGCGGCAGGAACTGGCCGGCACGCTGCCGGTGGCGGGCGTCGACGCGCCGCCGCTGCCCGACGGCGCCCGGCCCCAGTGCACCGACAAGCCCGAGGGATAACGGCCCGGCGAGCCCGGCGCGGCCGCGTCGGGGCAGCCTCGTCCGTGGCTTATGTTAGTGGTATTCTGCCAACTCGGCCCTTGCTGCCTGGGTGACCGCGCGGTGGCCTTCCTAGGCCACCGCGACTTGGCACAGGACAAACCGACGCGGCGGCCTAGGAAGGCCGCCGCGCACGGTAGCGAAAGGTTGACAGAGTAGCAGTAGGAAGGCGCAACGCGCACTATGACCCACGCGGGCACGGTCCATCGCGTCGGCATCATCATGAACGGCGTCACCGGGCGCATGGGCACCCACCAGCACCTGGTCCGTTCGATCCTGGCCATCCGCCGGCAGGGAGGCGTGCGGCTCGACGGCGGCGACGTCATCATGCCCGAGCCGGTCCTCGTGGGTCGCAACCCGAAGAAACTCGAGGCCCTTGCCGCCGAGTACGGTCCCTTGCGATGGACGACCGACCTCGACGAGGCCCTGGCCGACCCGTCGCTCGGCGTCTACTTCGACGCGCTCTCGACGTCGCTCAGGCCCGCCGGTGTCCGCAAGGCCGTCGCCGCCGGCAAACACGTCTATTGCGAGAAACCCATCGCCCTCTCGGCCGACGAGGCCTACGGTCTGTACGTCCTGGCCCGCGACGCGGGCGTGCGGCATGGCGTCGTCCAGGACAAGTTGTGGCTGCCGGGCCTGGTGAAACTCAAGGGCCTCATCGACTCGGGGTTCTTCGGCCGCATCCTCTCCGTCCGGGGCGAGTTCGGGTACTGGGTCTTCACGGGCGAGGCCGAGGGCCAGCCGGCCCAGCGGCCGTCGTGGAACTATCGGAAAGAGGACGGCGGCAGTATCATCCTCGACATGTTCTGCCACTGGCGGTACGTCCTGGATAACCTCTTCGGCCGCGTGACCCGTCTCTCGTGCGTCGGCGCCACCCACGTGCCGCGCCGGTGGGACGAAGCCGGCCGGCCGTACGCCTGCACGGCCGACGATTCGGCCTACGCCACGTTCGAACTCGACGGTGGCACCATCGCCCAGTTCAACTCGTCGTGGTGCGTTCGCGTCCGCCGCGACGACCTGCTGGTGCTCCAGGTCGACGGCACCGACGGCTCGGCCGTCGCCGGGCTTCGCGACTGCCGCGCGCAGTCGTTGGGCGACACGCCCCGGCCCGTCTGGAACCCCGACATCCCGAGCCCCATCGACTTCCAGCAAGGCTGGCAGATGGTGCCCGACGCGGGCCCCTGCGACAACGCGTTCAAGGCCCAGTGGGAGTTGTTCCTGCGGCACGTCGTCGCGGGCGACCCGTTCCGCTGGAACCTGCTCGAAGGCGCCAAGGGCGTACAACTGGCCGAACTCGGCCTGGAGTCGTGGCGCCGGCGGGCCTGGGTAGACGTGCCCGAACTTGAAGCCTGACGAACACGGGCCTGCCGGCCCGTTCCGGCCGTTAAGGGTAACCGGCCGCAAGCCCCCGGGCGTGCGGCACAATCAGGAAGGAGACGATGAGCATGGCCACTCCAGGTGACGTTCCCGCAAGGGTCCAGGCGCCCCGTTGTTGTCCGTGTGGTCGGCTTGCGGCAGGCGACCCGTCCGGCGTATCGCGGCGCGAGTTTCTGAAGGCGGGCGGCATCGTCGTCGGGGGCCTGGCCATGACCGGCCTGGCGTGGTCGGCCCTGCGCGCCGAGGAGAGCCAACTGAGCGCCCCGCCGTCCAGGAAGCCCCTCGTCGTCAAGCCGGTTCTCACCTACGAGATTCCCCAGCGCCGGCCGCAGACGAGTTGGCGGTCGTGGGGCGGCATCCAGACCCAGGACGAGGCCAACCAGGAAGTCGCCCGCATCCAGGGCGAACTCGAGAAGGTCAAGGCCGCCGCCGACTTCCCCGTCACGTTCCTGCCCGTGACCGCCGTCCGCGGCGCGGGCGACCTGGCCAAGGCCGCCGACATGGCCGGCGCCGATGCGGTCGTCATCTACGCCGCCGGCGCGGGGCAGGACATCTTCAGCCAGATCGTCAAGACCGGCAAGCCCGTCGTCTTCTTCATCCGCCACAAGTCCGGCCCCGTTTCCCTGTGGTACGAGATCATCAGTCCCCGGTACCTGCATCAGCACACGGACAGCCTGGCCGTCAAGGGCGTCGACAACACCGACGTGGTGGTCGATTCGCTCGACGAACTCGCGTGGCGGCTGCGGGCCCTGGGCGGCCTCAAGAACGCCCTGGGGACCAAGATCCTCGCCATCGGCGGCGCGGGCGGCTGGGAGTGCCCGCAGGCCCCCGACCTCTCGCGGGCCAAGTGGAAACTCGACATCCAGACCGTCGACTACAAGGACCTCAGCGCACTCATCCAGGCGGCCCGCGCGGACGCCGCCGCCGTCGCCCTGGCCCGCCAGCGCGCCGCCGAGTACCTCAAGGCCGACGGCGTCACGCTCGAGACCGAGAAGGGCTACGTCGAGAACTGCTTCCTCCTCGAGCAGGTGTTCCGCGGCCTCATGGCCAAGGCCGGCACGGGGACGATCACCATCAACTCGTGCATGGGCACCATCATGCCCATGGCCCAGACGACGGCGTGCCTGACGCTCTCGCTCCTCAACGACGCCGGCTACCAGGCCTACTGCGAGTCGGATTTCGTGGTCATCCCGTCGGGCATTCTTCTGGCGGGCATCTCGGGCCGGCCCGTGTTCCTGAACGACCCCACGTACCCGCACCAGGGCGTCATCACGCTGGCCCACTGCACGGCCCCGCGCCGCAACGACGGCAAGACGCTCGACCCGGCCCGCCTGATGACGCACTTCGAGTCGGACTACGGCGCCGCCCCGAAGGTCGAGATGCGCAAAGGGCAGACGGTCACCAACATCATCCCCGACTTCAAGATGGAGCGATGGACCGGCTTCGCGGGCGAGATCGTCGACGCCCCGTTCCTGCCCATCTGCCGCAGCCAGATCGACGTCGCCTACAAGGCCGACGACCTGCGCGTGGCCCAGAACATGCCGGGCTTCCATTGGATGACCTGTTACGGCGACTACACGCGCGAGATCGGCTACGCCCTGCGGAAGATCCCCATCGCCTGGGAGCGCCTGGCCTGACACCCGCCGGCGGCCGCGCGGTTTGGCTCGTGGGGGGAGAGGATGCTGGAATGTCTGACGCGACTCGTAAACTCATCGCCCTGAGCCTGTGGCTGCTCGCTGCCCTGGCGATCGGCGGCTGCGCGAAACCCTTCATGGGCGTGTCCGAATGGCGGACCGTCCACTACGAGGACGAGGACCCGAACACGCCCTTCCGGGGTGTCCCCAAACTGACGGCGGTTCAGAAGACCGAGTATCGGAACTACCTTCGGGCCGTGCGCGATGGCATCATCGTCGCCCGGGAGGAGCGCGGCAACACCATGTACTTCGCCGTGGCCAGACCCGTCAACGTCCGCGTCGAGCCGTCCGGGCCGGGCCAGGCCGACACGGCCATGGTCGTGGTCACCGAACGGTTCAAGACCACGATACCGGCGCCGCTCGAGCCCATCGAGACGCCCCTGTCGAAACGGCCGCCCACCGGCACGGTGAAACCCAGGACGCCCACCAAGTCCGACATCAAGAAGGTCTCCCCCTGGCTGCCCAAGGGTGTGACGCCCAAGGACATCGAACAGGCGCCGTAGCGGTAGTAGCACCCACCGCGCAGGAGTTACGTCGGACCGCTCCGGCGGCCCGTGCCCTTCGGCCGGTAGACGCAGAAGGGCTCCTCGGCCAGGTCGTCGCCGGTCATGGCGAAGGCGCGGGCCCGGCATCCGCCGCAGATGTGCCGATATTCGCATACGCCGCACTTGCCATGATAGCCGTCGACGTCGCGCATGCGGCGGAAGACGTCGCTCGTCTCCCAGATGCGGCGGAAGTCGAAGTTCTCACGCCGCAGGTCGCCGCACTCGGTCTCCAGGAACCCGCAAATCTGGACCTTGCCCGTGTGCGAGATGAAGGCGAACGCCTTGCCGCCCAGGCATCCCTTGCCGCCCGACGCCTCGGGGTCCCGCTGCCGCACGATGCGGGCGTAGTGCGGCGCGCAGGTCACGCGGATGCGGATGTCGCCGCGGTCCTCCTGCTCGGCCAGCCACCGCAGCGTCTGCTCATATTCCTGGGCCGAGATCTCCTGCCCCGCCAGGTCCTTGCCGCGGCCCGTGGGCACCAGCAGGAACGGGTTGAAGACGCCTGCCCCCAGCCGCACGGCCAGGTCGCGGAGGCCCGCCAGTTCAGCCAGGTTGTGGCGCGTGATGGTCGTGTTGATCTGGAAGTCCAGGCCCCCGCGCCGCGCCGCCTCGGCCGCCCGGACGGCCGACGCGAAGGCGCCCTCGACGCCGCGAAACGCGTCGTGCGACGCGGCCGTCGCGCCGTCGAGGCTGATCGAGATGGCGCGGATGCCGGCCGCCTTCATCCGCGCCACGGCCGTGTCGTCCACCATCTGGCCACACGGTGCCATGACGACGCCCAACCCCAGGCCGTGGGCGTGGGCGGCCAGGTCGTAGATGTCGGGCCGCAGCATCGGTTCGCCGCCCGTCAGGATGATGGTGGGCCGGGCGAACGCGGCGATGTTCTCCAGCAGCCGCCGACCCTCGTCGGTCGTCAGTTCCCCCTCGTACGGTTGGTTCCGTGCGGCCGCGCGGCAATGCTTGCACGCCAGGGGGCACGAGCGGGTGACCTCCCACGCGATGAGGCGCGGCAGAAAGCGGCCGGCGTCGGCAGGCGCGTGTCCGGGCACGGGTTACTCCTCGGGCGGCTCGCACGGTGAGTCGGGCGCGTCGGCGGCGACGGCGATCTCTTCGTCCGTCAGGTAACACGCCGGGTCGGGGGCCCAGAGGTCGCCGGTGGCGGCCTCGGCCCGGACGCGGAAGTTGCCCCCGCACACATCCAGGTATCGGCACGTCGCGCAGCGGCCCGTCACCCAGGGGCGTTTGTCCTTGAGGCGGGCCATGAGCGGGTTCGACAGGTCGGTCCAGATTTCGGAGAACGGCCGCTCGCGGACGTTGCCGAAGGTCACGTGCCGCCAGAACTGGTCGGCGTGGACGGCCCCGTCCCAACTGATGCACCCGATGCCGTGGCCGGAGGAGTTGCCGCGGTTCATTTCGAGCAGGCGCTTGACCTCGGCGGCCCGGGCCTTCCCCTCGCGGAGCATCCGCAGGTACAGGTACGGTCCGTCGGCGTGGTTGTCGACCGTCAGGACCTCCACGGGATGCCCCTCGCGGTGGAGTTCGGCCGTGTGGTCGATGATGCGGTCGACGACGCGGCGCGTGGCCGCGAGGTCGAGGTCCTCGGCCATCAGCGCTGCGCCGCGCCCCGCGTACACCAGGTGATAGAAGCAGACGCGGGGGATGCGCTCCTCGCGCACCAGGCGGAAGATGCCGTCGACCTGGTCGGCGTTGCGCCGCGTGATGGTGAACCGAAGGCCCACCTTGATGCCCGCCGCCTGGCAGTGGCGGATGCCCGCCAGGGCCCGGTCGAACGCCCCCGGCGTGCCGCGGAACCGGTCGTTCACCTCCTCAAGGCCGTCGAGCGATACGCCGACGTAACTGAGGCCCAGCCGCTGCAGGCGGTCGGCCGCGGGGGCGTCGATGAGCGTGCCGTTGGTCGAGATGACCGCCCGCATGCCCAGGCCGACGGCCTGCTCGATGAGGGTCCCGAGGTCCGGCCGCATGAGCGGCTCGCCGCCCGAAAAGAGGACCACGGGCACGCCGAACCGCGCCAGGTCTTCGAGCACGGCCGACGCCTCGTCGGTCGAGAGTTCGCCGCCGTACCGGCGGTTCTCGGACCGGCTGTAGCAATGGACGCACCGCAGGTTGCAGCGGCGGGTGCAGTTCCAGACGACGACGGGTTTTTTGTCGGCCGAGAACTGGAGCAGGTGGCTGGGCAGACGCCGGCTGTCGGCGCCGTACCGGAGGACGTCGCTCGGCTCGACCGTGCCGCAATAGAGTTTTGAGATTCCGATCATGGTTGTACTCGCGCGGGGCAAGCCCCGCGGCTAACCGGCGCCGCGCTCGGCGCGCCTAAGGTTCGTCGTCGTCGAGGGCATCGAGGCCGAACAGTCGCCGCACCAGGTCGACCGTGGCGAGGCGCTCGCCTGGCGAGGCGTCGGCCGCCACGTCCTTCAGCAGCGACAGCGGCTGGTGAAGCACCTGCCCCATCATCGACCGGGTGAACGCTTCGAGTTCGCCCCGGTCGGAGTCGCAGAACCGCTTGCCGTACCGCTCGATCTGGGCCTGCCGAATGGCCGCCAGGTGCTCCTGGAGCAGGCGGATGGTCGGCGCCACCTGCCGCGACGCCAGCCATCGCCCGAACGCCTCAACCTCGTCGGCGACGATCGCCTCGGCCTTGGGCACCTCCTGGCGGCGGCGCGAGAGGTTCCGTTCGACCAGCCGGTCGAGGTCGTCGATGTTGTACAGGTACACGCTGGCGAGTTCGCCGAGGCGCTCGTCGACGTCGCGCGGCACGGCGATGTCGATCATCAGGACGGGGGTGTCGCGGCGCGCGAGCGGCCCGGCCAGGGCGGCCCACGTCAGGACGGGCTCGTCGGACCCCGTCGAACTGACGACCAGGTCGGCCCGGGCGACGGCCTCGGCCAGGCCGTCCAGGGCGATGGCCTCGGCCTTGGGCCGATGCACCAGGGCCTGCGGCGCGTTGGCTTCGGCCCCCGCCTGGGCCACCATCTCGGGGCACGTCGCGGCCTGACCGTCGTCTTCGATCTCGCAGACGCCCAGGGGCCCGCGGGCCAGGTCGGCGGCCAGGTGCTCGGCCCGCTGGAGGGTGCGGTTGGCGACGATCAGCCGATCGGCGCCGCACCCGAGGAGCGCCCGCGCCGCGGCCTCGGCCGTCTGGCCCGCGCCGACGAGCAGCACCGTCTTTCCCGCCAGGTCCGAGAAAATGTGCCGCGCGAGTTCCACCGCCGCGTGCGGCACGCCGGCCGATCCGCGGCCCAGGTCGGTCTCGGTCCGCACGCGCTTGCCCACGCGGAACGCCGCGTGCAGCAACTTGTTGAGCAGGAACCCGGCCGTCCGGGCCTCGATCGCCAGGCGATAGGCGTCCTTGACCTGTCCGAGGATTTCGTGTTCGCCCACGATCTGGCTATCGAGCGACGCGGCCACGCGAAAGAGGTGGTCGACGGCCTCGGCGTCGTCGTGGCGGTAGAAGATGCCGGCGTCGGCGGCCGGCGGCGCGCCCTTGGCGCGGGCGGCGTGGTCCAGAAGGCAGGCCAGGGGGTCGGCCCCGGTCCGCGGGACGACGTACATCTCGGTCCGGTTGCAGGTCGACAGAACCAGCGCCTCGTCGAACGTCTTCTCGGCGTGCATCGCGGCCAGCACGGCAGCCACCTGGCCGGGCGCCAGGGCCAGGCGTTCGCGCACCTCGACCGGGGCGGTCTTGTGACTGGTGCCGATGACGCTGAGTTCGGGCATTCGAGCGTTCCACACGCGCCTGCCAGGGCGGGCGGCTAATTCGGCAGCAGGCCGCTGACGACGAGCAGGGCCATGACGACCACGAATCCGACCACGGCGATGGCGCTGGTGCGCGAGGCAGGCCACTGGCCGAGCCACCGGCCCAGGACCGCCGCCGCGTACACCACCCAGGCCACCGACCCCGCGACCATCTTGCCGATGACCCTGGCTGTCATCTCGTGGCCTTGGCCGGCGCCCATCAGCAGGGGCGTCACGGCGATGGCCAGCGTCATGGCCACGAAACCCGTCAGCATGGCGTGCCAGGCCATGGGGCCGAGGCGGTCGAGCGGCGGCAGGCGGTCGAACAGGACGCCGAACCGGTGTTGTCTGAGACCACGATGTTCCAGCAGATACAGCGCCCCGTAAACCCCCGCCAGCGCCAGGGCGGTGTAGGCCACCAGGGCCGGCACGACATGGAGCCGGGTCCAGACGCTCACGGCGGCCGGCGAGATCTCGGCCGGCTCGGCCACGTGGCCCGCCAGGAGCATCGACGAGGTGTACTGGAACAGGAACGCCAGCAGCACGACGAAGACGCCGGTCCGCCGGTCGCGGTTGGCCAGTTCCAGGTAGGCATACACGCCGGCGGTGGCCAGCGCCAGCACCGAGAGGACCTCGCGGGTGTTCGTGACGGGCGGATACCCCACGTGTGCCGCCCGCGCCGCCAGCAGCGCCAGGTGCGCCGCCACGACGGCGATGAGCCACGGCGATCGGGCGTGCGTCCGGGTCCGCAGAAAGAAGGTGGCTGCGTAATCGGCCAGGAGCGCCAGGTACAGCAGCGGCAGAAATCCGTTGCCGATCTCCAGCAGGTCGGCCATGATTGGTCCCTTGCCCAGAGGTTCGCCTCGGAATTATACCCGGGCGAGGTGGCCGGAGTAAGGTGTTTCTCGGCGGCCGAGGTTGTCCCGGGCGGCCGGCCACGCTATGATGACGAGGGCGCCGGCAGGCGGACGGCCCGGAGTGGGGACGGGGATGCGGACGGTGCGGCAGATTATCCTGTGGGTCGTCCTGGGTTTCATCGGCATCCTGGCGGCCCTGTCGAGGGTGGGTGCGTTCATCGGCGCCGACCGGGCCAAGGGTCTCTTCAACTCGCCCGGTGTCGTCGTCTACTGGTTCCTGCTGGCGGCGGTGCTGGCGGCGGGGTTCGTCTTCTACCGGCGTCTTCTTCGTTCTCCGGCTGCGATGGCGATGCACCTG
>Ga0307379_10010417_pt1 | contig 12305 bp, 11 predicted proteins | sample UN2MG_FD_202237 | JGI IMG/M metagenome (GOLD analysis project Ga0307379, IMG submission 202237) | Soil microbial communities from Risofladan, Vaasa, Finland - UN-2 | ecosystem: Environmental > Terrestrial > Soil > Coastal area > Acid sulfate soil | place: Finland: Risofladan, Vaasa | collected... | reverse complement strand
TGTGTGCTGGGTATACGTAAGGCCGCCCTTACAGGGCTCGACTCTGGGGTGGGCGGCGCATTTCCCCCAGCCCTTCGGACTGGGCTGTACGGCACTCCGGCCCTTCAGGCCTTATTCGGAGTTGAATAAAGAATGGATGAAGAATGCAGACGGCGACCGCTGCGCGTTCGAGTATACCTTTTATACGCGAATGCCCACGAATTGTTTACACACCCACGGTAGGCGGTAGGCAAATAACGCCTAGGCCCAGCTCGAACGCCACCTTTTCATTGGGCGCCCACTGCCCGTGCCCGCCAAGGATCATGAACGTTTGGCCTTGCGCGAGATGGCAGATCGCTGCAGCAAAAACACAGGAGGCGGCCGTAGAAAAGCCGCCTCCTTGCATCGTTTCTCTTGCGCAGCCCGGAGCCGCAGGTTCATTGCCCGGTAGCCACCGCCAGAACGGTAAGCCCCGCCATCATCAGGATGCCTATGATAACGATCACAATGTGAAACGCTTTCATACCCGCCTCCCCTTCTGCCCCGGCTCGGCAAGCCAGGGGCGCAACCCTGAAAACCCGTGCAACAGCCACAAGCCCACTATAAGTGTATCAGCACGGGCATGGATTGCAAGGCCAATTTTCCGGCGTTTGCGCACGTTCCCTGCGGAATTTTCCTACATGTATTGCAGCCGCCGCAATCGGCTGCCGATCCGCCGCTACTTCGCCGCTTTCCTGGTTTCAGCCGGGGTGGCTGCAACCGCTTCGAAGCGCTTGGCCGCAGCTTGCCAGTCGATGATCTTCCAGAAGTTGTTTACGTATTCGTCGCGGCGGTTCTTGTATTGCAGGTAGTACGCGTGCTCCCACACGTCGCACACCATCAGCGGCGTGGCGCCCCAGATCGTGAGGTCTTCGTGCCGCTCGGCCTGCAGCACCATCAGCCGCTTGCCCATAGGCTCCCATGCCAGCACGCCCCAGCCGCTGGCTTCCACCTGCACGGCAGCGGCGATGAACTGTGCCTTGAATGCGTCGAACGAGCCGAAATCGCGGTCGAGCGTCGTTCGCAGCGCGCCCTGCGGCTCGGCGGAGCCGCCCTGCCTGATGCTGTTCCAATAGAGCGTGTGCAGCACGTGTCCGGAGCCGTTGAACGCCAGATCGCGCGAGAGTGCCCGCACCTGTGCGAAATCCTTGCTGTTGCGCGCCATCTCAAGCTTGCGCAGTGCCTCGTTCAGGCCCTTCACGTATGCGGCGTGGTGTTTCTCGTAATGCGTTTGCAGCGTGGTTTCGTCGATGGCCGGTGCGAGTGCATTGAAACCGTATGGCAGGGGGGGCAGCTCGTAGACTCCCGATGCGCCTTCCTGCGCGGGCGGTGTTTTCTCTTGCGTGGCCGCGCCCGCTCCGCCGCCTGCGCCGCCCACTGCAAAAGCCAGCGCGCCGATGCCCGCGGCCTTTATCGCACTTCGACGGCTGAGCAGTGATCCAAGGATATCTTCAGACATTTCCTCTTCCTCCTTTTGCGAAAGTGTTCGGCTTCAGGTGTTTTTCCTTCGTGTTGAGCCAATGGTATTGTACGCAGGGCGGGCGGGCATGTTCAGCATTATCTGGGCAGAAAAAGCGGCCGCGCCGGCGCTGTCGCCGGCACGGCCGTTGCAGGTTTGCCCGCGGGCTGATGATCAGGCTTTTCGTTTGCGGCGGATAACAAGAGCCGCAAGCCCGAAGCCCAGCAGCGCCATCGTTGCAGGCTCGGGAATGGGTTGGTTGAAGGTGGCCGGATTGTCTTGGTCGAACCGCAAGAAAGGATAGTTGCTGCCGCCGTCATTCATGCATCCCATTGCCCAGCTTGCGCCAATGAGTTGGCCGTCCTCAAGCGCAGGCAGGAGATCAAGGGGAACGGTAACTTCGATGATGTACGTGGGGTAGCCGCATTCCTGTTTGCCGTTCTCAAAGATGTACTCGTAGTAATCGACAATCGCGTTGCCCAGCAGTGTGCCGGTAAAGCCGGAATGCTCGGGGTCGATGTTGGTCAGCTCGCCCCTGTTGGGCACGGCATTGCGTGGCGTGGCCACGTACCAATCCGTGTTGGACGTCCGGTAGAGGTCGTTGGCGATCTCATCGCCTCCAGACGTTGCATTGTTGTTTCCGCTCTGGCGGATCTCGTTGTTGATGTTCACCCCGTAGTCATAGCTGAACTTGTCGTTCGCGCTGTGATGGGCGTTCAAACCGAGATCGAGGGCAAGGTCGCCCGTGGCGGCCAGAACGTTGCCGATCCGCGACTCGATGCGTCCCGGCGGCGGCGCCATTGACGTTACGATCGCTATGTAGAGATTGGTCGCGTCGTTGTCGAAGTAAATGGCCTCGATATCGTACGGCTCGGCCGCAGAGGGATAGGCGCCTCGCACCGTGGTGTAGCTGAGGTTCGTCTTGGACCAGTAGCCGTACCAGTCGGCGACCCTGTAATCGACGGTAGCCGTGTTTTTCGTGGGTGCAAGGCTCTCGAGCACAAACGGATAGGTCGTTGTGTTTTGGTAGGGATCATGTTGCCCCGGGCCAAGCTCGAGGGTGACCCCGAAATGCTCATCGAGCAGGGCGGCCGAAGCGTTCGTGCAGAGGCATGCACCGAAAATCAAAGCCAATCCAATCGCTACACAGATCCTTTGCTTCATTGTTTACTTCTCCTTGTACCGCAAAGCGCTCCCCGCTTTGTTATTTCCTATTGGGGCAACAACGCAAAAACTGTGCCGCCGTAGAGCCTTGAGAGCGTGCAAAGGCGGCGGAAACAACGAAAGCTTGGTTGCTACAGGCACTTCACGAAATCCGCAGCAGGCGAGCAAATGCGAGCAGCGCGCATGGGCACCCACGCCCACCAGGGCGGCGCAGACGGCAGGAAGCATCCCAAGCTGCTGATGCACAATAACTTAAGTACGTCGTATCGCAGGAGATCGCATGTCTTGAAATCGCCACGCGCTTGCCTCTGTTTGCGGGTTTGCTGCACGAAAAACTGTAGCTGGCTATCGATCGCTTTCGACTGTGCTGTGCCGCCTTGGGCTTTAGACCCTGGACTTCGGGTTTCCTCCGGCCTCGGAGAAACTCAAGCATACAACCGGTTTTCGCCAAACAATTCTTGACTTCCGCACGCGATAGTGGTAATATTCGTATAAGCCTATTGGTGTACCGTTGCGAGGAGTGCTATCATGAATGAATTTGCAGAAGGCCAGGAATTCCGTGTAATTCTTAAGTCGGTGCCGGCTGAGGCTGCCGAAGAAGCCGCGGCCGAATTGGTGCTGCTTTTCCCTATCGACCGCGCGCCTGCTGCACAGATTGTGCAGGCGGTGCCCATAATTCTGCTCGATAAACTTAGTGCCGCCCAGGCTGCAAACGTTGACAGCAACCTCGGCTGCCTGCGCAGGCTGGGTGCCGACGTGGCGGTAACTTCCGAACCAGCAGGAAGCACCAGGCGGCTGAACTGGCCGGTGATGCCCGACATCGCCAAGCATGCGGGAAACGTGTTCATCTGCCCGCAGTGCGGGCAGCGGCTCGCCGTGCATGCTGTGCCGGCGCACGCGGCGGCGTTGGCGCCTGTGATCGCAAAGCCTGCGCCGTTGCGGCCCAGGCCCGCGGCCGTGCAGCCTGCCGTTGCAGCGCCTCCCGCAGCCCTGCAGCCAAGGCCGGCGGCTCCGGCGGCCAATGCTGTTGCATCTGGGCAGGCGGCCCCAAAGCCCGTACTCACGCCTCCGCCGGCCCCGCCGCCAAAACCCCAGGCAAAGCCGCCGCAGGCAGCGGGAAAATGGTCGCTAGTGGAAGATGAAGATGAAGACGATGATGATGACTTGCTTGAGCTGGTTGAAGAGGCACCCGGGCCAAAGCAAGAGGCAAACGAGATCAGGATATTGGACGACGTGAAGCTGGCCGAAGCGGCACCCACGCCGCCCGCGGCCACGTCGGCCCCAGCGAATCCGGCCGCAGTGAGGAAATCCTTACCGGGCGGAATCAGGGTGACATTTGTGGCAAAGCTGAAGCCCGTCCAGAAAGGCCCGGTGGCGGAAGTGGTAGCCAAGTATCAGGGGGTTTCCATCGAAGAAGCAATGCAAGCCGTGAACAAGCCGGTGGTTACGGTGCTGAAAGGCGCCACAAAAGATCAAGCCGACGAATGCAGGAAAGAACTGAAAGCGCTCGGCATTTCCGCGCAGCTTCACGAACGCTGACCGGCCGCGCCCCGCGAATCCGAGCTATGTGCGGGCGCGTATCAAAGCAGATAGAAGATGGCCCTAAGAGCAATTGCCCGCTTTCCGAAAAACCTCCAGCGAGCGATGGAGATCCTGATGGCGCTCGGACGCCACGGGCTGGGGCACGTCGTTGCGCGAATGAACCTGCAAGACCACATGCCGATGGTGGCCAGGATCGTTTCGCGTGGCAAGCTCGAAGTGCTGCCTCCCGACGATGAAACCATCGCCCGGCGGCTCGTGCTCACGATGCAGGAACTCGGCCCCACCTTCACCAAGCTGGGCCAGATTCTCAGCACGCGGCCCGATATCATCCCCGAACCCTACCTCTGTGAATTCCGCAAGCTGCAAGACAGCGTAAAGCCCTTTTCCACGTCTGAAGCGAAGGCCATTATCGAAAAGGAATTGGGGCGCGCCATCCCCGATGTTTTCAGTGAGTTTGGCGATGAACCATTTGCGTCGGGCTCCATTGCGCAAGTATACCACGCCCGCCTCGCCAGCGGCCATCCCGTGGTGGTGAAAGTGCGCCGCCCCGGCATCAAAAGCGTTGTGAAGGCCGACATCGAACTGCTCTATTACTTCGCCCACCACGCCGAACGAAACTGGCCCGAGCTGAACCCGGTGCGCCTCGTCGAAGAATTCGAAAGCTCCATCCGCAAGGAGCTCGATTTCGTGGCAGAGGCATCATACACCTCCAAGTTCCACCAGTTGATGTCCGAAACCCCCGGCATCACGAGCCCGCGCGTCTTCTGGGATTGCTCCACCTCGCAGGTGCTCACCGTAGAGAGGATGAGCGGCATCCGCCCCGACAGCATCGCGGAGCTGGATCGCTGCGGCATAGATCGGCCTGCAGTTGCCAAGCGCCTTGCCGAGGCGTTTATGCGGCAGTACGTCGAACTCGGTTTCTTCCACGCCGATCCGCACCCCGGCAATCTTTTCATAGACGAGCAAGGCAACGTGGCCATTGTTGACTTCGGCAACACCGCCCACCTGACGGACCAGATGCTGTCGCAACTCTCCACCGCCCTCATAGCCGTTTCGAAAGAAAACATCGATATCCTCCTCGAAGTGTATTTCGAGATGGGTGAAGCACCGCCGCTTGACACTCACCGGTTCATGCCCGACTTCCTCGAGATATACGACAAGTATTACGGCATGCCGCTCAAGCGGATCGACCTTGGCAGCCTGTTCAACGACTTCTTCAGGCTCGCGCGAGTCCACGGTTTGACAATGCCCCGCAACCTCGTGATGCTCTCGCGATCGCTTGTGCTCGTTACCGGCGTCTGCCGCACGCTCGATCCCGAATTCAACATGTCCGAGCTGATCGAACCGGCCGCACGCCGCGTGCTCGCACAGAAGGTGTCGCCAAAGCACGCTGCGCGCAAGCTGGGCTTGCAGCTATGGCACACCTCGAAGCTGATGCAGAACCTGCCCGGGCACCTGAAAACGATCCTTCAGAAAATTGAAGCCGGCACGATGACCGTCAGCTTCAAGCACCAGGGCCTCGAAGGGCTTATCAACGAGCTCGACCGCGTGAGCAACCGGCTCTCCGTCAGCATAATTCTTATGGGCACCGTAGTCGGATCGTCCATCGCATTGCACTCGAATTTCCTGTCGTTGTGGGGCATTCCTGTGCTCGGGATAGCGGGCTACGTGATAGCAGCGATGCTGGGCCTGTGGCTGGTGTGGGATATTCTGCGCTCGGGGCGGTACTGAAAGCTGTGTGAGAAGTGAGAAGTGAGAAGCCAGAAGCCAGAATTCAGAAGCCAGAACAACGGAATTGGCTCGCCCGGCAACCGTCGGCTTCTTCTGAATCCTTGGATTCCGGCTTCTGATAATGGATGTGCATTCTTCCGGAATTCTGTTGCCGCTGTGCTGTTTTGTCCGATTTTTGGAGTATTGCGGGCTGAAAGGTCGTTGCTTCAGGAGATGACGATGTCAAGCAAGGAATTGAAGAATAAGCCGTTAGTGGAAGCACTGCTTGAACTTAGATGGATTCTGGCATCACAGGTACCACAACAGCAAGTGGGGCCGCAGAGCGATCCACATTATCGTCTATTGCTGGGACGCTTTTCGGAGCGAATCGAAGGCGACTATCCATTTCATGAGTCCCTGCCTCCATCGGAGTTCCCTGATGTAATGGTAGCGCATGCTCCACAGCATCGGTTCCGTGTATCCAAGGATTCTTGGCCTCTTATCCAGATTGGGCCGGGCATAATGACTGTCAATGAGACAGCCCGCTATACCTGGCCAGACTTCCAGAAACGATGTGTGGAGGCAGTGAACAAGCTTTTTGACGCACACCCGGCCAGGGGAGAGTTTCAAGTGCAGGACCTAACATTACGTTATATAGATGCGGTTGATGTTGACTTTGATAAAGAGGACGTTTTTAGCTTTCTGCGCGATAAGATGAACGTGAACATCATACTGCCTGAGAGCCTTTTCGCGGAGGATCGTGTACGAAAGGCACCGGCGGCCTTCAACTGGCAGGCATCTTTCCCGAATAGCGACCCTGGTGGAACTATGACGCTCCGCTTTGCCATGGGACAGAGAAAGGGAACTCCCGCTATTATATGGGAGACCATGGTCCAGGCTGGCCGGGATCATGTGCCAATGCCCAGCGGGTTCAAGAACTGGTTGGATAGAGCTCACGAGCTTACCAATGACTGGTTCTTCAAAATGATTGAGGGTGATCTGCAAAGGAGGTTTTCCTGATGGCAGACGCATCCAATGTTGAGGTTAAAGCTGAATCTCCGGAGTTTGATGCAGGGGCCACGGGGGCATGGAGTGAGAGCTTCATTCAGAGGCCCAAGAGGCGCTTTTCATTTCCCCGTGAAGCTTTCTTCATAGCCTGCCTCTTGCACACGTCGCCCGCTACCGCAGTGCCCGACATCTGGTACAGCGCGAAGAGGATAGAAGATGCTGCCACGGCATCATCCTTCTTGGATGGGGCGATAGGCAGGCCAATCTCACGTGCGGAGGCTTTGCGAATTGTGGACAGTATTCTCGTACGCGCCGAGCGTGAACGTGCAGAACTCGCGGAAAACGAAGCAACACACATCATAGAACTGGAAATGGAGCTATGATTTACGAATCGGTGGGAGTACTTGCCCCAATCTGCCAAGGGGACATCTTTGTTGACCTGCCACGGATCGATGTTTCTCTCAGGCAAATGATTATCGCCGGCGATATGCAGGAGTATGAGTCGACATGGGAGCAGATTGCCGGGAAAGGTGAGCCCCTTCGGATCATTGTGCCAGTACGACCAGTTGCGGCAATTGTCGCAACGCAGGATTGCGACGCACAACATAACCGTGATATCACGCTCTGTGAGATACGGGGATTCAGCCAAGTGACAGGGTTGGAAAAGCAATCAGCACCTTCTTTGAAGGCATGGAAGATTCTCACACAACAAGCACGCCTTAATCTGAAATGGTTCTATCTTCCTCCCGGCGAGGAAATCGGTTTCAACGAGAAGAAGGCTGTTGATTTTCAGGTCACCCTTCGTGTATCGCGTGAGGAGCTCGAAACTCTCCGGCACCTGCGAAAAGGACGCCTGAATGCGATGGCGGATGAGCATTTTCGGGAACGAATATCGGAGTTCTTCCGCCGTTATCCTTATGACGAATGGTATCCTCTGAATCAGGAGGAGTTTGCCAAATACAAGGAGCATTATCCCGAAGCCAAGCCCTTTCCTTGGCAGCAGCCCCAAAGCCCTGAAGGCCAGAAAGGATCGGAAGTGCCGCCGAAAGCTGGAAACCTCCCTTAGGCCATCAATCCGTGGCCTTGAGAAGAGCGTTCGCAAGGAGCTTGCCTTTGCGCTGCCCCAGTGGTGGTCACGATAGCCGCTTGTGTTGGTGTGCCCTGTGGCAACTTGACTAGGATTGGATGCCCTCTCGGGGGCCAGAAAGGAGACCTACAGTGACTCGAGAAGAACTTTTGCACGAACTTATGAAGTCCGCCGGACTCTCCAGGGCCGAGGCCGCCAATTTTTACCAGGGTCTGCTCGACATCGCCATCGAGAAACTCAAGGCGGAAGGCGAGTTTGCATTCCCTGGATTTGGCGTCATCAAGGTTACCGAGCGCAAGCCTCGCGAAGGCAGGAATCCTCGCACGGGTGAAAAACTGATGATCCCAGGCAAGAAGGGCCTGAAGTTCAAACCCTACAAGGACCTGAGCGCCGTGCTGAATCCTCCGCAGGAAGCCGAAGCTCCAAAAGAGCCTCAAGCCTGACCGTAATCGAGCACGGAGCCGGTGCTTCGTTGCGGAAGCTGCCGCAGCCGCCCCCAGCCCAGGCATGACCGGCAGCGGCTTGCGCAACGAAGCACCGGCAGCGCGGCTTCATCACACCGCACCTGCCACGGAACCGCGAGCGGGCTGGGCACTTGTTGCCTGTGCATGCTCCGCGATCGCGGCTCATGCTTTCGCATATGCACAGCGCTTCCGCGCCGCCAAATGGCTCGATTGCCTTCCGAAGATTGCCGAGAATATAGTACAATCAATCTGTCAACCATGGCGGAAGAATACCCGTCGCAGCTACATCCACAGCGGCCATAGCGCCGTAGAAGGACAGCCACGTGATAAAAAAATACCTTCTATACCTCGTCCGATGGCAGTTGTCCACGCCCATCCTTGCCATATGCGTTATCACCTTCGCAACGCTGGGCACCACGTGGTCCGCCGTATTTGCAAACCTGATCGGCGGCCTCATCTTCTTTTGGGTAGACCGCTGGATATTCAATCACACGGCCATTCTGCGCGGAGAATTATGGGAGGTGCGGTCTGACATTGCGTGCGCGGACTGCGGCAAGATAGCCGACCGCGGCTACAGGCTGGTAAAGGCGAACAACTACGATAGAACCGACGACAGGCGCCCGCAATTCCGCTGCCACGAGTGCTCGCGGAAGAAATACATGCAACTCAGCTCCGTCGGCTCCGGAACATGATCGGCCCAGAGCCAAGCACGGAGCCGAGCGGACTTCGGGGCGGCCCATTCCCGCGGGATAGAGCTCGGATTCAGCATCCGCACGGATGTTGCATCCGTATTGCCCCGGCATTCCTTTGCCAGCGGCAATCAAAATGCCCCTTGGTACCCGGAGAGTTCTCGATCCCCTGGCACCGATCCGCAGGAATGAGCCGCCACCGTGTCCTTGACAGCGCTCTCGTCAACGCCCCTTCGACATCAAGCTTGAAGCTCTCTCAGCCTTGGCGGCTGCCGGCCATTGAAAAACGTGTATCGAGCCCCCTGATCACGATAGGCGGCTGCCCCTCAATCTGCACGGAATACAGGCTAGACTCGCCGTCGAATGTAGCCGTCGCTTTCAGATCAGCATCGTCGGGAACGAGAAAATACCCGAACCTGTACGGCAGTTCGGACGCGACGGCGAAGACGATGTGCAGGTTGCTTTCCTTCACGCCAAACCTCGGGCAATACCATCCGAAGCTCTTCTGCATCACGTCCGTTCCAAAAGGCAATACTTGCAGGATCGTCTTGCCCTGGTCGGTTACCAGCACACGGTCGTCCTGCCAGTCGGCTTTCAGCCCCGGTGCGAGATGAATGTGGCTTTCAAGCCGGTGCGGCCTTGAGCCGGAAACGCAGTCGCTGATCACGTAGAATCGCCGGGGCACGTGGAGCAGCGAGCGGCGGTGGATCACCGCCCCGGGCAGGCTGCGGTAGCCATCGTGGCCGCCGGTGAATGCCGAAAGCTCGTCGCTTTCAAAAACTACCGGCGGCAGCGGCTTTGCCCGCCGGCCCACTCTGAACGCGCTCCACACGTCCGACTGATCGCAGAAGTCGACTACTACGGTATTGTGCCCAGACGTGCCGCGGCAGTAGGTGCGAAGGTCGTCGGAAGCGTAGCTGAAGACGCCGGAATCGACAATCACGCGCTTCTTGCCGATGGACATTTCGTACGACAGGTTATCTGCGTGCCCGTGGCTTGGCAGGAAGTCGGGGCCCAGCGGGCCGTTATCGATTACGAGGAACATTTTTGCATCGGAGAATACGAAATATCCGTCCTCTTCCACCTTTTCCTCAGGCGGGCAAAGCCGGAAATCGAAGGAATTCCTGGCGTATTCAAGGATGTCGATCGGGTGCGACGTTTGCCCGAGGGCCGAGTCGTTCAGCAGCGGGATGTCGCCGTCGGGGTGAAGCAGCTTTGATATCCGCTGCGCCATTGCTTTCATCGTCATTGTAAGCCACACGGGTTGCATTTTGCGAGCCTTGAGGAGGTTGTAGCAATTGATCAGCCCCTCGAGGAGATGGCAGGCGTACATGGGAGAGCGTTCGAAATGGCCGCCGCCCGGAAGCACCTGCACAGAGAGCTGCCGGCTGAGGATTTGCATGCCCTCGTCCAGCCAGCGGCGGGGAGCGTCGCCTTTGTGGAAATACAGCCCGGTCATGGCAAGCGCAATTCCATTTTCCAGCAATTGCACGCCCGGCAGAAAAGTTTCGATGTTGTGTTCAAGGCAAGTGGCCTGCTCTGCGAGGCTGTCGTGCAGGTCGATGTCGGTATCTTCCGGGAAATCGATCAGGAATCGGGTCCAGTTTGCGAGGCGTCTCGAGAGGACCTCGGAATGCCAGCCCGGCATGTGCGGGTAGCGGCAATTTGCCACCCAATCGCGCATCAGCGTCTTTGCGTGCATCACCACGTGGTCAAGCGCATCGCCGTCTTCCGCAAGACAGCGGAAAGAATCGAGGTAGCGGAACGAGTGCAGTTCGTAGTCCCACAGGTAGTTGCCCACGGGGTTGCGCCACCTGATGCTTTTGGGGTAGATTTGCTTCTGATTGTGGAAATCGAACGTGCCCTCGATGATGTTCTGCGCCTCGATGGACGCGGCGGTGCGGTCGCGTCGGCTGAGCCAAGCGGGTTTGTTTTCTTCCAGGATAGGTTCGGGAATCAGGTGGGCGGGGCGGCGGCTGCCAAGCAGCTTGCGGGCCGGCGCGGGCAGGGCTTTTCGCAGGCACGTTTTGCCTGCCGCTTGCGCCCGGCCCAAGAGCTGCTTTGGGCGCAACGGTTTCACTGTCGCAATCAATCTGCCAACACGCATTTGAGATGCCCGATCTAGCGCTGCTAATAGTGCTGAAGAGACTGACTGTTCGCGACATGTCGCCGTATGACGGCACAGGGCTTAGAAGCGTTGTGGAGCTCTGGCGCCCATCAACAACCCGTGGTTTGCCGCGACCAACAAAGACTCCCGGATGTGGATCATGGTGGGTATGAGCCAACGCCTCGAAGAGACGATGATCCTGTGCTGGCCCGGACAGCCCCAGCAGCCGTCCGGGCAGTATGAGGAGAGCTTTGGTGAAGATGATTGCGTGGGACGTTCGGAGAGGTTTTGACGGGCGGGATTATTGAAGCAAGGCGCAGGGGTGCACCCATTGCGCCTGTATGTGCCTGAAAGCTGGAAAATGCCTGAAAGGCTGACTATCACTATAGATTCCTGCCGTTACGCAAGAGAAATGTGATCGCCTTGGTTGGATTCTCCCGAGATGTGTTGACCGGCGTTTCTGAGCCGTTAGAGTTGCCGGAGATATGTGCAAAATGCGTGCCAGAAGCACGATTCGCAGAGTGTAAAAGATTGTGTTCTATCGTATGTGCCGATGGCCCAATCGCTTAGGAGAATCAGGCCGCGATTCCGCCAGTGGGCGCCTATGGAAGCGCAGCAATAAAGTACTGAAGTCGTTCCATAGAAACGGGGAAACAAAATTCCATGCAAGCTGTACCTCCGCCGGTACTTAGCGGTGTGCATTGCAGCAGTTCCGCCTGGCAAATCCACTGCCGGCGGACGCCACCCGCTCGCGACGGCCGACAACTCCATTCGCTATCCTTGCATATCCGCCTGGTATCTGCTACAATATGTTGGGCTATTTATGGAAACAGAGGATTTGCAGTGGAAAAGATAAGAGCGGTTGCATTGCTATCCGGCGGGCTCGACAGCACCCTTGCCATCCGCGTGATCCAGGAGCAGGGCATCGAGGTGGAGGCTCTCAATTTCATCAGCGCGTTTTGCCGCTGCACCAGCAACGATAGCTGCAAACTGGAAGCACTCAAGGCGTCGGAAGTGCTGGGCGTGAAGGTGCGCGTGATAAACAACACACGCGAAT
>Ga0307379_10010416_pt1 | contig 12305 bp, 8 predicted proteins | sample UN2MG_FD_202237 | JGI IMG/M metagenome (GOLD analysis project Ga0307379, IMG submission 202237) | Soil microbial communities from Risofladan, Vaasa, Finland - UN-2 | ecosystem: Environmental > Terrestrial > Soil > Coastal area > Acid sulfate soil | place: Finland: Risofladan, Vaasa | collected... | reverse complement strand
TGTTAATCGTGATGCCAGCACTGCTGCCACTTGCACTTGATACAACAAGATTGTATGCGCCAGAGCTAAAAGAGCCAGGCGTCGAAGTCCCTATGCCTACGAGCCCTGCGGAGGTGATGCGCATCCGCTCAGCAGATGCGGTATCAAACCGCATAAAATCGCTTGCATGATTGTAAAGAACAGCACCACGGTAAAGGGCATCACCGGAAGTTCCATCAGCGAAATAAATAGTTCCGTAATTGCTAGTGCTGCTGAAAATAGTTAATCCTTGACCACCTGAACCAGAACCTACAACTAAATCTCTTCCGTCACTGTTAAAACTAGAAGGCGACGTGTTTGCTATACCAACATTTCCACTCGCATCAATAAACAACCTCTCAGTGCCATTAGTTGCTACCGCTACTTGATCTGCGCCGGGGCTGTAGATGCCGGTGTTGGTGTCGCCAGTGAAGCGCACCGTGGGTGCTGCAGCACTGCCCAGCGGCACGGTCAGCGTTGAGTCCAGCGTCGTCGCACCAGTTACATCAAGCGTTCCCGGCACATCAACGTTGCTGGTCCACTCAACGCCAGTGCCAGCTGCATCAGTTTGCAGCAGTTGACGGGCGCTACCGTCAATCAGCTTGCTAACCGGGATCTCTTGTCCAGTAGCGCTGACCCATGCGCTGCCGTTCCAAGTCTTGAGTTCGTTGGGCGTCAGACTTGTATCAAGCCACAGTTCACCAGTGCTGTTGCCGGATTCGCCACCGACTGCAGGACTAGCGTTTGGTGCCGTGCTGCCGACATGCACAGGACCAGCTTTCACCAGTGCGCCAGTGCTGTCTTTGAAGAAAAAACCGGGGCTGGCAACATTGGTGTTCAGTGCCAGTTGTCCGTCGGACATGCCGGCGGGCGTAGGACGCTTATTTGCAGTGCTACTACGCAGATGCTGGAGTGCCATTCCTTAACGCCCTTAGGCCGGAAGTTACCCCTACAGCTTAGTAAGTTCCGTCATCAAGGTCGCTTGTCAATGCAACCGTGCCAGTTGCATCTTGGAATGTCACCGTACGGTCTGCAGTGGGGTCTGTCACGGTCAACGTCGTTTCAAAATCGTTTTCGGTGGTGCCTTCAAAGATTAGGTTGCAATTATCCAGCAGCAGATCACCTGTCATAGTGTCGCCAGACTTGGCAACTTTCTCGTTATCAACCTCGGCAACAGCACCTTGCACATTGGTGCTAGCGATATTACCGGTTGGCGTAAAACCGACGTTTGATGCGATCTGTGCTGTGATCGTTTCGGATGTTTCGATTAAGACGTAGCTGGTGCCATTGGACAGCAGGATGTCGGGTGGTTCCAGCGTTACGGTTGGCGCAGGAGCTGAGCCGGTGCCGGTTTGGCTGACAACGACGTAATAGCGATTGTTCAGCTCTGCTGCTGCAGGCAGTGCCTGACCGTTTGTGTACCCTGCTGCGGCACCTTCTGCCGTAACCGAATCCAATAGGTTAGTGCTGGCGTCATAAGTGCCAGCCAGAACGATCTCACCGGCACTAATACCAACAGGTTGGTAGACGTTGCCGTCCCAGAGGTACAAGTCGCGGGTTAATGGATTAAAGAAAAACTGTCCGATGTGGTCCGCTGTCGGTTGCGCCTCGCCAATCGTTGTCACGGCATAGTTCGCCAACTTTGGCGCTGTGACCGCATCATCAGCAAGGCGATCTACCGTAAAAGCACCTGTTGTAATCTTGGCGGCAGAAAGATTTGGAATATCAGCTTCGGCAAGTGCTTCGCTGCCCGTGATATGTCCTTCGCTGTCAAACGTGACCTTGGTGCCGGTGTCAGCGGTAACTGAGTTGCTGTGATCAAGTACGCCAAATGCGTCGGTAGTTAGACCCGTGCCAGGTGAAACAACGCCGACGCTGCCAGATGCTGCATTAGGCACATCCGAGCCAACGATTGTGCGCCCGGCAGTGACCAAACCGTTGGCGCTGTATTGAACAACGTGGTAATCAGTACCTTCTGCAACGACGGTGTTGTCGATCGCAATGATGTCGTTTGCAATCGTCAGACCATTGCCGTTGACAATTACCGCGCCTTTTGTCGTCGTGGTCGCGGTAGGTAAATCACCGCCTGCAATGGTGCGGTACGTTGCAGCACCAGCGCTAGCAGTTGGACCTGCAAGGAATTGTGCTGCAGCAGCGGTGTTATCCAGCGTGGTGCTGATCGTTACGGTATCGCCGGAGGTGCTGACGCTGATATTGACGACGCCGCTGCTACTGCCAATAACACTGTTTACAGAGCCAGCAGCTTTGACGCTGACCCAGCTGGTGCCGTCCCAGCAGTAGATTTTGCTGTCGTCGGTATCGAGCGCGATCTGACCGACAAACGCACCGCTTGCAGGCAGTGTGGTTACAAGGTCAACACTGGATTCATCGGCGAGTTTGGCAGCGGTGACGCCATCATCCGCCAACTGCGTAGTATCAATGCCGCCGGTTGCCACAGCAGTGCCCGGCACCTGACCGCTGCTGAATAGGATCTTGGCGCCTGGAATGGTGGCATCCGCGATCAGCGTGGTGGCATTGCCCACCAAGTCGGTGACCGTGATTTTCTTGGTTTCGCTGGCGCTGATGTCCGCGATAGCCAGCAGATCGCCTGCCGCTAGGTCGCCACCGGCTAGGGCTGCAAGTTCGCTGATGCGTAGGTCGGCCATGCCCTAGTGCCTGCGTGGCGTTTACAGTTACACCGAGTCTAAGTCTTACTCCCGTTCTTCCAACAGGATGTAGGAGTCAGCGTCTTGCTCCAGTTCGATCTTGCCGTCGTCTTCCTGTAGTAGGTAACGCTTCGGCAGCGTTTGAGCCTTCAGGCGAATTGGTCCTGTAGCCACAAAGTCAATCGTGCCAACGACCATGGAATCCGCCGCAAAGCTGACGGCGCTGGCAGTGACGATGGCATCAAACTCCCACCATAAAGAATCGTTGATTTGTGCCGCAGTAAACTCGCCGGCTTGCGCTGTTGTGTCCGCATACTTAATGTAAAACTTACCGTGAAATGCGGAGCCTACCTCAGTGCGAATAACCAGTTGCATCAAGTAATGCACTGGTTCTTTGTCGTATTCGTTGGCGTAATCCCAGTGCGCAGTAAGGCGACCGCTTCCGGTAATCAAGCTACTGTACTGCTGACGATGCTCATCGCTAAGGGTTGTGATGTCAACAATTTCGCGGTTTGTGTTTAGTTCGTATTCGGTAACTGCTGCCAGCAAGCGTGAGTCGCGGTCGCGGATTTTGACGCGGATTGGAATATCACGTGCGATTGCAGTTAGCGGCACCAGTCCGGTCAACCCACCTTCAAGGCTTTCGTCAAATGTCTCGTAAAGCTTGATGCCGCCTAGCTCGTCAACAAAAACGTACCAGTTACCGCTGGACTGGACGGTATTGTTTGCCCAGCCAGAAGCGTCAACAAAATCAAGATCGGTACCGTCAGTGGTGGATAGTTCCACCAAGTCGCCACTGATTAAAAAACTTGGATCGAAATCAAAACTGAAGCGGTTGCGATCAGCATTGACATCCGATGGATTGACAATCGACTCCTTGCTGCCCTCCAGTGATTTCCGGGTCAGCTCGATGTTGCCGATATTGCCGAGGTAGATGCCCATCAGATCGTCACCGCTGTCAGCGCACCAGTGCCTTGGAAGCTGATTTGCGCTGAGCTGACCTCACCAACACTGGCGCCAAACGTAACGCTGGTGATATAAGCAGTCAGTTGCACATCGCTATTGGTGTTGCCGTCCACCAAACGCAGGCGCATTGTGACCGTATCACTGCTGCTGACGCCCGACACGCGCAGCACTTTCTTCAGTGCAGTTGCTGCATCATTGCGGCCTGCGTCGTCCTTGTAGTACAGCAACGTGGCGCTGCCGTTAAATTCCTGCACGCCCGGCGTATAGGCGCGTTGTGATTCGCCCAGCGTGGTGGTCTCCAGCACTTCAAGCGATCCGGTCAGCGTCCAGTTGCTGACTTTGATCTGCTCGGTGCCGTCGATCAGAAGGCGCCCGTCACGTCCGGTGTAAAACTTGGCCATCTGATCGCGGCTACTGCCAGAACCATCCTAGCTTCAGCTCAACACACCAACCAGTCGCACGCTGACGCTAGAAATTCCAGGCCGTACAGTTTGCTGCTGCGGTGGCTCGCTGTAACGCCAGACAGCGCCACTGCTAGCGCGGTTCAAGCTATTGGCGCCACCAGTCCAGCCGGCAAAAGTGCTGGCGGTTGATGGGATCTCAAATGTTTGGAACGTGCCCTGCATCTGGTAGTAGTGCGTCAGAAATTCATCCGCTTGGGCATCGGTGATGTTGTCGTAGCTCAGGTCCATCGTCATGTTGAACGGCGCACTGCCGTACAGGATGCGAACCTCGGCGCCGTTGTTGGCGTTGTACGTCTTGACCGGATAGTCACCGGGCGAGTAGCCGCGAGATGTAGGGCGCAGTGCAGTAGGGAAAGCCATGGCGGTCAGTCGTAGATGAAGCGGGACGCTGTTGTCACATCTAACGCCACCTGCGAGGCGTCGCCTTCAACTGGGCAGTGGCTGGCGGCGATGTTGACCAAACCATCGTCATCCAAGGTCAGCTCCTCGATCATGTAGACATTCTGATTGATGCTGGTATCGGCATAGGTGTAAACCATGCCCCAGTAGCTGGAGTTTGTGACCTTGCCGTTTGCGACGGTGATCGTGACGGTTTCAACGCCGCTGCCCCCTGGGGCGTAGGCGAAGACGGTGTAGGTGCCATCAGCCAGTGGGTCAGCGGATAGGATCGCGCCGTTGTCTGCATTGATGACGCCGTTGCGGGATGCGGTGTAAGGCGTCACCTGCGTTACGACCTTGATGTAATCACCAGGCGCAAGCTGCAAACCATACGGTGTGGTCTTGAAGCGGATCATGTGGTCGATCCGGCGGCGGATGCTCAGCAGGTAACGCGCCACCTTGAGTGCTTGTTCGCGGTGCGTGCAGAACAGGGATAGGTCGATAGCTTCCTGCGGGTAGGTGCTGGATTGCGACTCGTTCCAGCGGACAGCGACGGTGCGGATAGTTGGGAAGGCGTTTTTCTGCGTTTGCCGGTAGCTGACGACAGCGCGGAAATCACGGCGTTGATCTTTATCGAGGTATTCCAGCTCGAAGCTGTCATCAACGATGTTGCCATCGGTAAACAGTCCAGCAATACGCAGTGAGCTAGGCGCGATGTTGCCGGCTGCATCATGCGGCAGCGCTGGGATAATGCTGAACTTGCCGTTTTTGATGACAAACGAGCACAGGTTGTAGGGCGCCAGCTCGGACACAAACTCGCGGAAGTTGCGGCTGCTGTCGATGGCACCATCAAAGTAGATGTCGTTTGCCTTAAGGAACTTGGCGGTTTCGGTGAAGCCACTGTTATCAATTAAGTCGGGGCTGACCACATCACCGAGGCCAGCGCGGCTGTTGGTGAGCAGGTAGTAGACCAGATCGCAGAACAGGTTGCTCGGTCCGGTGCTGCCGTCATACCAGTTGTAGCAGTCAACGCCTTTGGGCATCCATACGTTGAGTTGCTCGACGCTGTTTACAGACTTGTCGGAACGAATGACAAGCCCCATCGTGGTGCAGGCGTCATAGTTTGGCGTAAATTCGTCGTCTGTTTGATCGAGATTTGCTAGGGACTCGTTGACGTAAACGATTTCGTGCTCTGGGTTGTCAAAATGCGATTTGCTTAGCTCGTCGTAATGGCTAACGTCTGCGATCTGCGAAAAACGTTCGAAGGTACGCTCTGGGCTGTCAGGCGTCGTAGTTACAAGAGAAGTAGTACCGGTGACTTGGAAATTAACGACAAACTGTGTGTGCCCACCCCAATTTGCCCACCTGTTGCCGCCAGTGACGTTGACGGTGTGCGAAAAGCTTTCACCGTTACTCCATGTCCCGGTGCCAGGGACGGCAGTGGACAGCGCCCATGCGACGCTGTGTTGATCCCACATTGCACTAGTGCCATACCTATTAGAATACTCTGCGTTAAAATTTGTTCGCTTTGTCGCCCCAAAGACGATGGTGACCGTGGAGCCGTCCGCCTTGCTTATTGTGACGCGCTGGTTTACTCGTTCACCATCCGGTCTGGCGGATCCGTCGGGACGTGTAGCTGGATGTCCCAGCACCTCATAGGCATAACCACCTTGTGCGCCTTGGCCGTAGCCGTTGCCGTTGTAGCCAGTAAAAACTGCGATTGCATTGGGGATGTTTGTCCCGATTTCTGAGTAACCCTTCAAGGGCTCCACAAACATCTCGTTGTTGCGGAAGTATTCTCCTGCGATCACTTCTTCGCCGGAGCACGTTACCTGAACTGTGCCGTAAGCAGTGGAGTAGGTCTTGCTAAAACCAGACGCATAACCTGTGCCAGTAAGGCGACCAGTTAGGCGCACCCATTTCCCTGTTTCGTTGGTGTACTTAGCGAGAATTGATCCAGGGCGCGGCACTAGGCGATATTCCATCTGCCTGCCGCCAGTATTGCCTTGCGGTTTCAAGCGGATGAAGTTGTACTGATCGACTGGACAGCTGCCAGTTACGACAAACTGCTCTTGTATGCGCGACCAAGGATATGGCGTACCGTCGGTTTGTGGATCAGCAGGACGCACCTCGACGGCAAATGCACTGGTGCGTGCCATGTACTTATCAAGTGTGCCGTTTGTAATGCTGACTTCCTTGTTGTCAAACTTGAGCAGCTCAGGTGCGCGTGGCACATTTTGAAAATTACATAAACCGCTGGCGCGATTCCATACGTTGCTGCGGATTCCGATTTCCGTTGCATCAACTGGACGTGTATTGCGGATGCTTGCAATTGCGACTTGAGCCACGGGCCAAAACGATGGCCCGCAATAGCCGTCTTCCGGATTGTTTGCAGGAATACTGGAATCTTTACCGCCACCTTTGCTAGTTAATGTTTTATCTCTAACTGCTTTATTGCCGGCAATTCCAATCGTGTGCTCCGCGCCAACAGTTTCAATGCAGCGCAAAGTAACGCGAACAGATTGCTTGCGTGGCAAATACACTTCGGCAGTGCGGCTTTCTACGTTAAAAATACAATTGCCGATCATTATTTGCGTGCCAAGCTGCAGCACACTATCTGCGGCTTCACGTGCGCTGTGCGTAGCATTGTTGATGTCAGCTACGTCAACACCGCTGCTGCTATCAATGTTTAACTCACTTTTTTGAAAATTTCTCTTATTGATCTGAAATTCAACCGTATCGCCAACTTTGCAAATTACCTCAGTAGGCTCGTTGGGGTATTGATTGTTATGCGCGACCAATCCCATGCAGGGGCTGTAGCCCGCTCCAACGCCCGGCATACCTTGTTTGCCGCCATTTGCTTGTGGACCAGCAATCTTTGTGCGCTCTGCTTTAATTCGGCGTGAAGGATCTGATTCGGTCTCTTCAAGCAGTGGTCGGCTGATGACGCGCCAGTTCAGGCGGTAGGCAGTGCCGTTTTTAATCGGGCTGTACAAGCCAAATGCCGTCGCATTGGATGGCTTATAGGTCTGACAAAACCCTGGGCTATCTGGTCCGAATGATGTCGGGCAGGTAAATACATCATCAAACGCAACAGGATCACCGGATGATGGGGTGCCCTTGCTGCCGTACAGCAGATTGCCGGCAAAGATGCGTCCGGTGATGTCGCCGCTGCTGGTGGTGCCAGGCTTGTAGTAGAAGGCATAGCGGCTGGCATCCAGCACATCCAGCCCGTTGTTGCCGATGTAGATGCCGGACAGATCCGGGCGCTTTTGGCCAAACCCGATGGTTTCGCCCAGCAGATACATCAACCGCAAGCCTTGATGCGTGCCGTAGCTCAAGGTGCGCGACCACACCAGCTGCGGTTGCGCCATGATGCCGCCGGTCACACCAAAGCCGTGCTCTTGGTAGTCGCCGAACAGAATGGCAAGGCGGCTGCCGTATTCGGCTAGCTCTTGCACGCCATCAAAGCCGACCGTGGCGTTGAACCGCTGACGACCGCGCTGGCTGCCGAGCGTGCGCTGGCGGATATTGGTCTGCTCTGGCGTTTGGGGCTTGGGTGCCAGCAGGAAGCTGACGCCAGTTGATATCAAGCCAAGGGCAAGGCTAACAATGGCAATGACAAGTGATGCCTCGTTTTGGATGTCCGGAATATGGGTATACTCCGCCGGGCGTTCACGGCTGCGCTTCTGTACTTCACTAACAAAAAACCTGTATTCGTCTTCGCTGCACCCCAGCGCCTCAATCAGCTGCCTTTCGTACGGAAGCAGGGGCAGGCGATACAGTTCCACAGCGGAGCCCATTGCACCACCTCGCTGGTTTGGTTGATGCTCAGGATCCCGTTGTCCCATACAACTCCAAAAGCTGGGCGCTCCGCTGGTAACAAGAGCACGTCACCATCATACGAAGGCTCGGCAACGCGCCTACCCCAACACAACAGCCACCTTGCAATTTGGCGGCCACCAGCTTGGTACATCACCTCCGTAATTGGCGGATGACGAATACCGAGCTGATCCAATACAGCAGTGACTAGGTGGATGCAGTCGATGTAGCCGTCGGAGCCATCAGCGCCTAGGCGATACCGCATCCCAACAAGATCAAAAGAAGAGCGAACCACTGATCGGGATGCTACCGACAAGTTTCTGCTGGATCGTCCGCTTTGGGATGTCGCCGCCAACGGCATCCAGCACGCTGTTTAGCCTGAAGATCACGGTGTCTTGACGCCAGCCACCGCTTGCAACCTGCCCGACGTAATCGTGCAACGTGGTTTGGCTGGATGCGGGGTTGGTTGAGTCCGCAATAATGCGCACCGAGACCGTAGCGATCCAGTCGTTGCGGATTGCCTCATCCGCCCAGCTGCGTGAAATTTCGTTGTTGGGGAAGACCAGGCTGGCATCTACGTTGTCGCCAGTGCGGTTGACCGTGACGCCGCTAAAGCCAAACGGCAGGAACTGGTGGCCGTTGACCGTTTGACCGATCCAGAAGTTTTGAAACTTCAGCTCAGCGCCTGTGTTTTTCTTCAGCGTCAGGTAATGGCCGAGTGCAATGTCCATCAGATGCCAACGCGACGGCGAGTGGAGCTACTCATCTGAAGCTTACGCAGCGCACGTGTTTCGCCTTGCTTGGCGCCTTCCTGTGCAGCCTGCGCCATACCAGATTGGAACTGGTCGGCGGTGACGTAATCCACGCTATTGATGCGCTCCACGCTGTAGCGCACGTCGATCGGTTCCATTGTGGCAACACCGCCTTGCTCGGTGCCGCCTTCTGCGCCAGAGCCGGGGATGACATTATTGCCGCGTGCGCCGCCGGCATAGCGCGACATCGCCGTGCGCATCTTGCTGGCTGGGATGACATACTCGCTCTCGCCACCTTCGCCGATCAGTGCATTGGTCGGTCCGGTGACGAAGCCTCCTTCTGCAAAAGGCGAAGCCGTTAGGTTTGCGCCTACTTGGCCGAAAGAGCCAGCTGAATCCACACCGAACGAGCCACCGGAAAACGAGCCAAATCCGCCACCTTGGATTGACGCATCTCCACTAAACGGACTACCGCCGCCTGCAAAACCAAGGGCTTTGAGGATGGTTTGGAGCGTAATCATCACCAGCTGTTTTGCAATAATTTCGGCGGCCATCGAGACGAAAGCTTCGCCGATGCTCTTGAAGAACGAAGACAGCGCCTCTTGGGCGGTCATCGAACCAGTGACCAGACCTTGGAAGGCTTGCTGGAACGCACTGCCGATTGCGTTGGCGCCAGTTACTGCGGCGTTAATGGGATCGGTGAGCTGGTTTAGTTCGCCACGAATTTGGGCGATCGCATTGGCAGCACGCTGCTCGTCTGTCATACCTTGCCCAGGGCCTGCTGCAGCGGCACCTTGGATAGCCGTTTGTTGCTGTTTTAGTGTGTTTAACTGCTTTTCTAGTTCAACAGTGCTAGCACCACGGGCTTTAGCTTCTAAAATTGCAGCTTCGGTAATTTTTAACTGCTCTTCAACAGCTGTGGTTTGTTGTATCACAAGTTGTTCAAAATTAGCTATACGCTCTGCTTCGGCAGGCAGCATACCTTCGGTGACAAGACGTAGATACGTTTTCGAGTATTGCGCTTGCAGTTCTTGTTGTTGCACAAGATCTTTGAAGGGCTTAACAGCATTACGAACGGTTTCCTGCGCACGAAGTTCATCTTGGAAGCGCTGAGAGTTTATTTCGCGTATCTTGTCTGTAGCCTCACGTTGCGCATTTATAGTTCTAGTTTTCGCTATTTCATTGATAGTGCTGCGCTCGCTTTCGTAGTTTGCTCTTTCAAGTTGCTTGACGCGATCTCGTTCCACGTCTGCCAATACTTTTGCCAGCTCCACGTCTACAACTAGTAAATCTCTGCCTTGGAAGCGAAGGTCTCGGATAAGGTCTTCAGCATTACCGATTTCAATAATTGCTTGTAGATCTGCTTGCAAGGATGCCGTTCGATCCTCCGGTGGTTTTGGTCCAGTTCGTGTTCTTGTTTTAGTTGAATACTGCTCGTTAAGTCGAGCCACTTCGGATAAGAACTTTCTAGTGTCTTGCAGAGCCTGTGTTTGAGCTTTTTTGCGCTCTGCTGCACCTTTGCGTATTTCATCCGCACGCTCTTGGCCGAAGATCGCTGGATCAATAAACTGACCCTGTGCTCCGAGTGCAGCAGCAGTTGCCAAAATTCTATCCATAAGAGTAACTTCTTCTGCGATCTTAATTAACTTTTGTTCTTGTAATTGAATTAGACGTTCTTGTAGAAATGCGTTTGCGGCTGCTGCTCCGTTTAGCTCTAATTGTTTTAGGGCTTCCTTAGCTTGTGTATCTGTTATTGTATCCCTGAGTTTTACAATAGCTTCCAAAGTTGATTTGTTGTCTATAGCAGCAGCTAGAGCGTCAAACGCTGCTTCTCCTCCTGCAGCGCCGAAACTTGCCGCTAGTGCTTCACGTACATCCGCAGATCCGAACTCTAAAAACGCGTTTACAAGTTCGAGGGCTTCCTCTTTTGCTATACCTAACTGAGAGGCAAGCTGCGATATATCAGAGGCGGTAGTTTTTGATGTACTTCCTGTAGACGATAAATTGTTGTTGAGAGAATTTAGTTCTACGTTTAGTTTGCGGGCATCGTCAATAGCCTGCCCTATTGCGGTGCCAACGAGTGACAAGCCAAAGCCCAATGTTCCACCGAACGCTCCGCCGAGTGCTCCGCCTAAACCACCGCCAACAGCTGCACCAGCTCCTTGACCAAAGAGCAAAGGAAACGCTCCACCGATCAAAGCGTTGGAAGCCGATTCTTTGCCTCTTTGCGCTAAGGCAGCACCTTGTGTCTGCTGTCTACGTAGCTCTATAACACGAGTAAATCTACGAGAAGTCTCTATATTTCTTTCGTCTTGTAGTTGTAGACCTTTTGATGTGCGCAGCAAATCGTTCTGCGCGGCACCTAATCTTCGTACCTGTGTTTGGGCTTCGTTAAGTGCTGCAGCGTATAATTTAACCGGCGCTGTCTGCTTGCTAAATCCTCCGGCAGCCACTTTTACGTTGTCTAAAACTGTTCTAAAAACATCCGCTTGTTGAGAAGCCCCTGCAAAAGTATTCGATATACGCTTGGTCCCGTTTGTTACTTCCCGCGCAAAGTCATTTATCGGCTTTATTGCTTCTCGTATTTTGTCCCCAAGCTTTCCGCCGCCGGGTGCGATTAAATTGATTGGCTTTAAATCTTGCGCAAGTGCATTTAACTTTGCTACAGAAGCTACAACCGTGTTTAAACGTGATGCCCCAACAATGTTGAGGTTGATATCGGCGTTGTAACTAGCCACCTAGATGCCGCGTGCCTTGTTGTCTCAGTTTACGCGACAAAAAAGCCGCCGGGTTAGCGGCGGCGTTTGGCCTTTTCGATTTCCTTCTGCTGGTCCTCGTTCAGGATCTGGAAGTAGGCGCTCCAGCCGAGCAGCTCTTCGGCAGTCATGGTGGTCCGAACCTCAGTCAGGCTTAGGCCCAGTTCCTTGGCAACGCCAAATTGGAGCATGAGCCAGTTGTCCTTACGGAGTTCGGCGCTCAGGATTTTGGGTCGATTGGCTCGGCGTCGTCGGTCAGGATCGCCAGCATCAGAGCTTGGAGGTCCTTGTCCTTGACTTCGTTCTTCAGCACATCCACTTCGCCGGCGCTGAACAGCTTGGTGCCGTTCTCGTCAAGGGCTTTGGCGATAAGCAGTTGGAGGGCGAAAGCGTTGGCGTCGTCCGACTTGGCTTGCTTTTGGGCGCGTTCGCGCTCAGCCATGGTCAGTGGTGCCACCCACATTTCAAAAACGCTGCCGTCCG
>Ga0307379_10010415_pt1 | contig 12305 bp, 11 predicted proteins | sample UN2MG_FD_202237 | JGI IMG/M metagenome (GOLD analysis project Ga0307379, IMG submission 202237) | Soil microbial communities from Risofladan, Vaasa, Finland - UN-2 | ecosystem: Environmental > Terrestrial > Soil > Coastal area > Acid sulfate soil | place: Finland: Risofladan, Vaasa | collected... | reverse complement strand
TCGATCAGAATCTCCAGCCGTTGACCGATGAGCTGCCTGTTCTTCACCAGAGAGATCCCCTGTTGCAGGGCCATGGCGCGCTCATACCGCTGCCGCTTGACCTCGTCTGGGGTCTGCCCCGGCAGCAGGGCGGCCCGGGTCCCCTCCTCTGGGGAGTAGGCGAAGATGCCGACCCTGTCGAACGCGATCTCACTCATGAAATCCAGCAGTGTCTGGAACTCCTGCTCTGTTTCCCCAGGGTATCCCACGATGAAGGACGTACGCAGCGCGATGTCCGGCATGAGCTGGCGCAGGTCGGCTATCACCGAGCGGATGCGGCTGACGTCGTGAGGCCGATTCATGCGACGCAGGACCGATGGATGGGCGTGTTGCAGCGGCAGGTCGAGATAGTGAAGGACTTGCGAGTGAGAGGCCATGGTCTCCGCGAGCTGAGGGGTGATGCGCTGAGGGTAAGTGTACATCAGACGCAGCCACGGCAGGTCGGGGACATCAGCCAGGATGTTCTCGATGAGTGCTGGCAGGGCGTTGTCGTCTCCCAAATCGATACCGTAGGCGGTAGTGTCCTGGGCGATAAGGATGATCTCCTTGACGCCTTGCCGCCCGAGTTCGTGGACCTCAGAGAGGACAGCCTCTCTGGGTTTGCTGCGAAAAGGCCCTTTGATCTGGGGGATAGCGCAGAATGCGCACGGTGCATCGCAGCCCTCGGCGATCTTGACGTACGCTGTGGCCAGCCCCGGACAGCGTCGAGGGAGTGGGTGGACCGGAGAGCGCTCGGGAGCCAGCTGCGGTAGCTGGCAGGGTACGTCCCTTTTATCGTCGGCTGTGAGGGCGTCGACGAGGGTGTTTATCTCAGTCCAGCGTCTCGTGCCTAAGATCCCGTCCAGGGCAGGGGACATGTCGGCCATCGCCGACCCGTAGCGCTCGGCCATACAACCAGCGGCTACGAGGTACTGGCCAGGGCGCTTGTCCTCAGCCAGTTCCCTGAGGGCTTCCAGGGATTCCTCTCTGGCGATGTCGATGAATCCACAGGTGTTGACGACGAGGATATCTGCCTGTCCGGGCTCGGGCGCAGGCTCGTGACCCGCGGCGAGAAGCAACTCGCGCATTCCCTCGGATTCCACGAGGTTCTTGGGACAGCCCAGAGAAAGGAGATAGAAGCGCATCGGTGGCCCGCTAAGGACCCGGGCTCGGGGTCACGGAAACCGTGCTGGTGATGACAGGCGTGCCGGGTCCGGGGACAGGCTCAGGTGTGGCGTTGAGGTTCTCCCAGGTCCACTCTATGTCAACCACCTGGTCTTGCCCCCCGAGGGGTCCCAGTTCTTCCCCATTGAGGGTCACGAGAAGCCCGCCTGCGTTGCCCACGTGCATGGCGATACTATCCTCGGCGAACCACGACCAGTTGGTGCCTGCTTCGATCAATCCGCCAAAGGCGGGTTCACCGTCCACGGCAACCTCCAACCATGTCCGAGCAGTGATCTGGACGTCTACTTGAAGCCGCCCTGAGGGTATCTGGGTCGGCGTAAGAGTGGGTGCGGGAGTGTCCGTGGGGGTGAACTGTATCACCGGCGAGGCCAGGCTGGCACCGCGAGTCGGGGTGGAGGATGACGCTGGCAAAGTTGGTGCCCAGCGGTTGTAGGCTAGGGATCCAACGACGAAAGCAGATGCCACGATGAGGATTCCCAGGAAAATGTCTATGAACAGCCATGATGTGATGGCCATACCTTTCGGCGGTTCGAAGCCCTCGGCCACAACCGGAACGGGGATGGCGCGCTCTTCGTCCGGGCCCTGCAAAGCAGCGATCTCCTTGAGGTCTAGCCCCAGGTACTGAGCGTAGCTGCGGAGGAGGCCCTTGCGGTAGATGACCGTCGGAAGCTTGCTGTGGTCATCCTGTTCGAGGGCCTCTATCTGCGCCTGTCTTATCTTGGTGTCCTCTTCGACTTGTGCGATGGACAGACCTTTCTTCTCGCGGGCCTCACGTAGTAGTTGGCCGAGTTCTCCCAACTGGTCCTCCCTTCATGCTCGCAAGCCCGCAGGAGCTAGCTCTCCCCTTGCGGGCATACTTGTTCCTCACTGGTATCAACTAGATCTCTCGTCTGCCCTCTAGCGCCCTGGTCAGGGTCACTTCGTCTGCATATTCCAGGTCGCCACCCATGGGCAAGCCATGGGCAAGCCGGGTGACTCGGACATCCAGGGACGCCAGTTGCCGAGAGATGTACATGGCTGTGGAGTCACCCTCAAGATTCGGATTTGTGGCGAGGATGACTTCGTCGACCGGATTGCTGTGGAGACGCTCTACAAGCTCCGCGATCTTCAGGTCCTCGGGCCCCACACCTTCGATGGGCGAGATAGCACCGTGGAGAACGTGGTACAGGCCATCGTACTCCCCTGTGCGTTCCACGGCAAGGACATCCAGTGGTTCCTCTACTACGCAGAGCACGCTGCGGTCTCGCTGATTGTCGCCGCAGATGGGGCAGGGACTTGATTCGGCTATGTTGAAGCAGACCGAGCAGGTGACGACCATCTCTTGCAGCTCGCCTATGGCTTTGGCCAGGGCCTGGACTTGACCCTGTGGGGAGCGAAGCAGGTAGAAAGTCAAGCGTGAGGCGGTCTTCGGCCCGATGCCGGGCAGGCGGTTCAGCTCCTCGATGAGGCGCTCTACGGATCGCGGGACTGATCTCATGCTACATCAAGCCTGGTATCCCCAATCCACCTGTAAGGCTTGCCAGACTCTGGGTCGCAACTTCGCTGGCCTTGTCGGAGGCTTCATTCACGGCCGCGATGATGAGATCCTGGAGCATCTCTGGGTCCTCGGGGTCGATCACATCAGGGGAGACAGTAATGGATTGGAGTTTGTGGTGTCCTGTCATGATGACAGTGACCGTGCCACCGCCGACGGAAACAGTCACCGTCTGTTCTCCCAGGGCTTCTTGCGCCTCCAGCACTTTGGATTGTAGTTCCTGGATCTGTTTCAACGTACCTCCCGGCTGGCTCTTGAACTGAGGCTTCTTTCTTCTGGCCACTATGATTACTCCTTCCTGGGACCATAACCCCGCAGGGTTGCACGGAGGTGGTCCGCAGGCAAAGGCAGACTGTCCAGCGCGTGACTCATCGCCATTGGGGTGTTCGAGGCCCGTTCACTGCACCGTGCCAATCTTGCCTCCCAGTTCCAGTCCGGCCTTGATAATGGGATCCTCGGCCAGTTGCTGGAGATCCTTCTCGACGTCATCTCGTTTGGGCGTTTCAGGGGTCATGACGCATCTGACGCGGCACTGCTTTCCGAGCGCCTCGCTGATCACCTGCCCCACGAGCTGCTGGGACTGAGTGGACTCCAGCTCCTGCTTGTGAAAGTGCGAGCGGGCACAGAGAGTGATCATGTCGTTCTCGAGGATCACGGGTGGACAATCCCGCGCTATCGCCGCGACACGCTTGCTGGTACGATTGATGTCGGCCACGATGTCGCTCCATGCATCCTGCAAGCCTTCCAAGCCGTCAATAGTGCCTCCCCGGGTGGACCGAGGTTGGTTCTGTTGGCCTGTCTCGTCACGTGGTTCGGGCTCTGACGGCGGCGGGCTGGCACTCGGCTGTGAGGGGGTCTCCGCGGGCGCCGCCGTGATTGGTTGTTCAGCGACGGCCGATGGCTTTGTTGGCGAAGCAGCAGATGTCACGGGGCGAGGCGCATCGTCTGTCTCGGCGTCGATGATGGTCTCCACGAAGGCCAGTTCCAGGGGTAGCTGGGGTTGGGATGAGCCCTTCACTTCCAGGGCAGCCTGATTGAAGACCTTGATGGTGAGTACCAGCCTGTCGAGCGAGAAGAGCTCCGCTTGACGCGCCATCTCTCTTTGCTGCTCTTCGGTGATATCCGAAGGGCCACGCTCAGTCGTCTTGAGAAGCAGAAGGCCACGGAGGTAGCCCAGCAACTCCTTATTCAGTTGGCCTGGATCCGCGCCGTCGGCTATGGCGTGACCTATCTTGCTCAGCCCCGCAGCCACGTCTCGAGTCGCCAGATGGTCCACCAGGTCCTTGACCGCCTCGGAAGAGGTAGTGCCCAGCATGCTGTGCACCTGCTCCAATGTGATCTCAGACCCTCCGTACGAGGCCAACTGATCGAGATAACTCTCCGCGTCACGCATGCTTCCCGTGGACTGGCGCGCGATGAGCTCCAGTGCGCCCTCGTGGACTTCCAGCTCCTCCCGCAGGGCGATCTCTCGCAGTCGGTCGATCATTGCCCGGAGCGGGATGGGGCGGAAATCGAAGCGCTGGCACCGCGAGAGAACGGTTCCCGGTATCTTGTGCGGCTCGGTAGTGGCAAGGATCAGGATGGCATGCGGCGGAGGTTCCTCCAAGGTCTTGAGCAGGGCATTGAAGGCTGAGGGGGAAAGCATGTGCACTTCGTCGATGATGTAGCATTTGTATCTTGCCACAGAGGGCGAGAAGCTGATCTTGTCCCGCAGGTCCCTTATGTCATCGACTCCCGTGTGCGAGGCAGCATCTATCTCGATCAGATCAATGGCCCTGCCCTCGTCAATAGCCTGGCACCTTTCGCAGTCGTTGCACGGTCTGCCATCGCTCTCGGCAAGGCAATTGGCCGCTTTGGCCAGGATCCGCGCCGTGGAGGTCTTGCCGGTTCCTCTCGGCCCGCTGAACAGGTAGGCGTGGACGATGCGGGAACTTCTCACGGCATTGCGCAGGGTCTGCGTGACGTGTTCTTGGCCCACGACTTCGCTGAAGGTTCGGGGCCGCCACTTGCGGTAGAATGCATACGTCACCATGGGTCTCCTCGGGTGAGCGGCCGGTTCGCGATCTGAACCGTGTGGTAAGAGGCCTCAACCGGGGCCAGCGTCTAGTTTATCATCACCAGGGTACAATTGCAAGGTTTCGGCTGGAAAATCGCTCTTGACCGCGCGCTCGCCGCGGCGGTCGGCGTGCTGTACCGCTTTTCCGGTCTCCAGGGCCCTGGCCGTCTCAGCCGACAACTCTCCGCTCGTGCGCTCAGTCTCAGTCAGCGGCCGCCCAGTATCCGTGAAATGGCCCGAGTCACAGGCCTGCTGAGCGCACTGAGGTAACTCATCCACATGGTCGAAGTGCGCCAACTTACATCGGGCAAGACGTGGGGGAGCGGCAGGCAGGGTGATGCGCATGGAGGCCAGTTCGTTGGTGGGATCTGCAAGTGGTTCTGTTGGCTCGTTGAGTCTGGCACCGCACTGTCGACAGAGCTTGTTGGTCTCAGGCCTGAGCGCTGCGGGTACCGGACGCGGCTGTGACTAGGTGGCCTCAATGGCGACGCGGACGATCTCGCCTTCGCCGACGGTGAACTCTTTCGTAGAGAGGCGCCCGTTCACGTACGTCTTGAGAATGTACTGTCCCGCCGGTACGTCACCCAGGGCGAAGTTCTCCTGCCACTCGTCGTCGGGGTTGATCTCGCTTGAGGGATACGTCGTTGCATCCTGCCAGCGTCGGTCAGGAGTGTCACTTCGGTACAGAGTCAGAGACTGCTCAGGGATCGGCTGACCCTGCCCGTCAACCAGGAGTCCAGATACGGTGCCCTTCTCGGGGAGAGGGCGCAGCCAGAGCTCAGGGTTCCTGGTGTGCTCATAGCTGTTCTGACCGACCCTCACTTCCAGGTGCAGATGAGGGCCTATGGCAACCCCGGTCATGCCTACTTCTCCGATCAGATCTCCTTCATTGACTTCCTGGAGGAAGCGAACATGCACGTTCGAGAGATGGCCGTAGAGCACGTAGACCTTTTGATCGCGATAGAGTTGTTCGAGTTGCACGACGACCATCTGACCGTAGAATCCCACACGCTCGCCATGTATGACTCGATAGTCGTTGCCGGCAACGATGACCCGCCCCTTGTCAGCGGAGAACACCGGGGTGCCGAAGGGGTTTGGGAAATCAGCCCCGCGATGGACGCGGTACTTCCCTCTGGCGGTGGAACCATAGGGATAGAAACGGCTTGGCTCGTTCCCATCATCGCCGTCGAACGGGCGGGCCAGCCATTGGTGAGGTTGAGGTTCCACCACAGTCGGCGTCGGGCTGGGCGCTTGGGTCGCGGTGGGATGGGGGGTGAAGGTTGGTTCGTGAGTAGGTGTGGCGGTGGAAGTGGAGGTCGGGGTGGGAGTGGGTTGCAGGATGGCAGCGAGCGTGCCCATAGGCCACGCGGAGAACAGCGCGCCGGCGAGCAAACAGGTCAATATGAGACCGCTAACCAGGACAGCAAGGGTCAGCTTTCTCCGAGTCGAACTCCCCTGGTGATGCTCACCAATCACGCGCCCATTATATCATAGCTCAGAGAGGGCAAGCTACCGGCCGGCCCCGCAGGTCATGCAACGATGTCTGCACCTCGCGGTCTACCGTCAGCGCGCAGTGGGGCATGGGCTTGCCGCAAGGTTACGAACACTGTAGAATTGTCTGGTCCGCTATGGGGAGAGAGACGAGAATGAGTGGGGCAGTGGTCTCGCTGGCAGAAGCCTGTGAGTTGCGCAACGAAGCGGCATCTCAGGGCAGGAGAGTGGTTCTCACCAACGGCTGTTTCGACCTCCTGCACGTGGGGCACGTCCGCTATCTCAAGGAAGCCAGGCAGCAGGGTGACTTGCTGATCGTGGGCTTGAACGACGATCAGTCCACCCGGCGTGTCAAGGGACCTGGACGTCCTTACATGGCGCAAGAGGATCGGGCAGAGATACTGTGCTCTCTGGAGTGCGTCGACCTGGTGGTCATGTTCAGCGAGAGGACGGCGGAGAGGCTGGTACAGTCGCTGAGACCAGATGTCTACGTGAAAGGAGGGGACTACCGGGTCGAGGATCTGCCTGAAGCGCAAAGCGTGGCCGAATATGGAGGGCGCGTCCATCTCGCTCGGCTGGTTCCAGAGTGCTCCACGAGTGACCTCGTCTCTGCTATCCTGACTGGTCATCTGGGGGAGGTCGAGTGAGCCGCGATAGTGCGCCTGTGGCTGAGGCGCCGGACAATCACGGCCTGCCAGTGGGTGGCGAGGGCGGGGACATCGCTCAGGCCGCTCTCATTGTGGCCCTCGGCAACGTCAGCAGTCGCTTCCTGGGACTCGTTCGCGAGACTGTGATCTCGCACCTCTTTGGCGCCACGGGCATGGTCAGTGCCTTTCGAGTCGCTTCGATAGTGCCCACGATGATCTACGATCTGCTCATCGGGGGCATGATCAGCGCGGCTCTGGTACCTGTGTTCAGCGATTACGTGACTTCCGACAAGCGGGAGGAGCTCTGTCGGCTGGTCAGCGCTCTGTTCACCCTCGTTGCCGTTGTGTTCTCCGCCGTGGTCCTGATCTTGGAAATCGCTGCTCCTGGCGTGGCCTGGCTGCTGGGGGGAGGTTTCGATCCACACCTTCTCGCTGAGACCACCAGGCTCATGCGCCTGATTTTGCCTGCTGTGCTATTCTTTGGCCTATCCGGAGCGGCGGCTGGGCTGCTGTACGCCGACAAGCGCTTCGTCTACCCGGCATTTGGGGCCAGTGTTTTCAACGCCGGGATCGTACTGATGGCCTTGTTCTTCGGAAACAGGGTGGGTATCGCCAGTCTATCGCTGGGGGTGCTGCTGGGCTCGATTCTCCAACTGGCGATCCAGTTGCAGGGGCTTCGCGACATGGGGCTCTCCTTCTCCCTGGATCTACGGCACCCCGGGCTGAGGCGCATGGGCGGCCTGTACCTTCCTGTGGCGCTGGGTCTCATCGTGAGTCAGGTGGGCATCGCCATTGACCGAAACCTAGCATCGCGCACGGGGGAACAGAGCATTGCCTGGATGCAGAACGCCACGACGCTCATCCAGTTCCCTCTGGGGCTTGTGGCGGTGGCCGTCTCCACGGCAGTGCTACCTTCTCTCTCCCGCCTGGCCTCGTCAGCCGACATGGCTCGCTTTCGCAGGACCCTGGGCATGGGTCTTCGCGTCGTCATGCTACTCATCGTGCCGGCGACTGCTGGACTCCTGATCCTGGCCACCCCCGTCGTAGCTCTTCTGTTTGAGCACGGGGCTTTCAAGCCCTACGACACAGTGCGTACCGTGCAGGCCCTGCGCCTGTACCTCATCGGGCTTCCCTTCGCGGCCATAGACCAGCTTCTCATCTTCGCGTTCTATGCCAGGAAGGATACCAGGACCCCTGTGCTGGTGGGCGTGCTAGGAGTCCTCACGTACTTGATGGTCGCACTGACGTTGATCACTCCGCTGGGCATGCTGGGATTGGTGCTGGCGAACTCGGTCCAGTTGAGCAGCCACGCCTTGATTATGCTCTATCTGGCCCACAGATACTTCGATGGCCTTCGAGATCAGGGTCTAGGCACGTCAGCTGCCAAGGTGATAGTCGCTTCCGCGGTGACCGGCGTAGCGGTCTTGATCAGCATGCCCTGGCTGGCCCGATTGGCAGCGGTCTCCGCAACCTGGGCCGAGCTTCTCGTTGTCCTGTCCGGGGGCTGTCTGGGATTGCTGATCTACGGCATGATGACCTGGCTGTTGCGTGTAGAGGATGTGAATTACCTGCGGAAGATGGTGGCGGCCAGACTGGCCTCCGGCCTCCAAAGAATGTCGTCTTGAGCACCAGGCCTCATGACGATGCTCAGGAGCGGGAGAGCGGTCGGCGCGACAGTAGCACGCGTCGTTCACGGTAGAATGGTTTGGCGCGGTGAATGGGGCGCGAGGCGCGGCTTGGTCCGAGCAGGATTGACCACCATGCCACTCTGGCTTGCAAGGACTCCGTACGGTCTGGTGACCTTCGCTTGACTATTCTCCGACTCTTGATATAATTTTACATAAGACGCAGGGGTGACTTGCGGGGTAGGTCTCCAGAGGATTGCGTGATGAGTGACGATTCTCCGCTCGACGACGTGACTATAGAGGAGTTGGAGGAGATCCTGGCGGAAAAGCGACGCGCCCGAGCGATCAAGCGTTTTCGGCGCGTTGCCGATGGTGAGACTCAGGAACCCGATGCGTTCGCTGATATCTACGAAGTGGCAAGCAGGGGTAGTCGCGATGCCAGCGGTACGAAAGGTGGGGAAGGAGAATCGGAATGGCACGCAGCGCCAGAGTCCAGGGCCCGCGCGACTTCGATGCAGCGTGCGGTTGGACACGAAGCCGCATCGTTCAAGGCGGTGAAGATCGTCCCGGAAGCCGGTGCCGTGGAGGGTGCTGTTTCCATGCTGTCGAGGGCGAACAAACCCATCTGGCGGAGGGGTTTCTCCAGACTGCGCGACAGGTTGCTCCTTCTCCTGGAGCTGGCCGCCCTAATAGGACTCATCTTCGTGGTATTCAGTACTCTCTCCAACCTGCGCGTGTTGAACAAGGAGGTCGCTGAGGCTCTGGAACCCGAGCAGGGAGCCACGCCTGTTGCCACTCCGGCGACGGTGCTGCCTGGTAGCAGTCTTCCTCCTGGGTCCGAGGGCACAGTGCCTGATCAGCTTCGTCACCTGGTGGAACCAGGAGCCTCGATTCCCATTCCTACCCCTGGGCCTCGACAGGCATCGAGGATTGTCATTCCGGCAATTGAGGTCGACGTACCCGTGGTCGAGGGGGATGGGTGGGAGGAATTGAAGATGGGGGCAGGCCATCGCATCGGCTCGGCAAACCCAGGCGAGAGAGGGAACGTGGTCGTCTCTGGACACAATGATGTGTATGGAGAGATATTTAGGTATCTAGAGGATCTTAACATCGGTGACGAGGTAGTTGTTTATGCAGGTGACACACCCTACAGCTACCTGGTGGCGGCGAAGATGGTGGTCGAGCCCACGGAGGTCAGCCTGCTTGAGCTCACTCCAAACGCCACCCTCACGCTCATCACCTGCTACCCCTACATGATCGACACCCAGCGACTTGTGATCATCGCTGAGCTTGCCAACCAATAGGGTAGAGGAAGACGGAGAATGGCTAAGAAATCACGTCGTGCACGGTACAGGTCAACGGCCAAGAAGGTTGCGGGGGCGGGAGCCAGTGCCCTCCCCAAGGAGGCAATTGATAACAAGGCCGACAAACCTGGGGCGAGTTCGGCTGCTCAGTTCGGTAGTCAATACGCCTACGTCTACGGTGATCTGAAGAGGATCGCGATCATCGCGGGCGCATTGTTCGCTGTCCTAGTTGTGCTCTCCTTCGTTATCCACTAGTCCGCGGGACATCGCCACAAGGGCCAGCAGCCCAAACTGAATAACCAGGTGGATTGCCATGCACATCCACACATTGGCCGTGAAGTAGTAGACGATGCTGATGGTGAAGGCTGTGGCCATGGTAGTCACGGTCTCCCCGTCGCGCCTGGCGATGCCGAGATTGTGTCGGATTCTCGGATTGAGTCCCCACTCTGCGAGAACGAGCAGAAAGCCGGCAAACACGCCGTAGTAGTCCCCGAGAGAACGGATGGCGGCGCTGCGGTAGAACGCCCAGTGCATCTCCAGATAGAGGACGTCGAGCACGATCAGCCCCCACCCCCACGGAACTCCAAGAACCCTGCGTTGGAATGCATAGTGTGGTGTGGGTGTGCTCTGGTCCACGCCCGCGGTGATCAGGAGGAAGTGGCGCCAACCCCACAGCAGAAGGAGGAGCGCCCCCAGACCGAGCGTGACTCCGAAAGCGAGCTCCCCATACCAGCCCGGCTGGAACCAGCGCCTGCCCCACATTCCCATCAGAACCGGGCTGGTGATTCCCCGTGTGACAGCCAGGTAGGGGATGCCCAGGTAGTACACGAAGCGCAGAGCCTGAGATAGCCACGGGCTGTGGGGCCAGCCTTCCAGCGCTGCGACGTAACGACCGAGGCGACCGGACGAGGTGCGGCGAAGGCGTTGGACGACATTGACAGTGAGGCCGTAGATGAGGACGGAACCCAGCACCCAGAGGACCAGCTCTACCCTGTAGTCAAACAAGGCTTGCAGCAGTTCGAGGTTAGACATGCGCTGCCAGTGGATGATCGACTGGGACAGGTCGGCGAAACGGCACTACCGGGGCTCCTCCTGGCCGCTCATGGGTGCGGTGAGCGTTACTGTTGTTCCTTGCAGTGGCTTTGACTCTATGGTCAGCCGCCCGTTGATGAGTCTTGCCCGTTCACGCATGTTGACCAGCCCCAAGCTGCTTCGCGCCTCGTAGGAATGCTCCACTTCTGAGACATCAAAGCCCTGACCATCGTCCCTCACCTGGGCGAAGAGTTCGCCATTGTGGCTTTCCAGGTTCACCCAGATGTGCTGCGGATCGGCGTGCTTCTTGGCGTTATTGATGGCCTCCTCAAGGATGAAGAAAGTTGCCCCCTCCACCAGCGGTGCTGGCCGAGCCTCCAGCCCCTCCGCACCAACGTGGACGTGGATGTTCTCGGTCTGCTTAATGCGGTCTGCATACTGCTCGAGCGCCGCGGCAAGTCCCTGAGTCTCGAGAATCATGGGCCGCATAGTGAACAGCATCGTGCGCACTTCCTTGACCGCTTGTCCCGCCAGCCTCTCCAGCTTGTCCAGTTCCTCTCTGGCTTTGACGGGATCTGATTCCAAGAGGGTTCGGATGAAGTCCAGACGCATGGCGATTGAAGCAATGCTTTGGGTTGGACCGTCGTGCAGTTCGCGTGCTAGTTGCTTTCGTAGTTCCTTGTCGCTGAAGAGGATCCTCTTCCTCTCCTCTTGCAGATTCTGATACAACTCCGCGTTCTGCATGGCAATGCTAGCCTGATTGCAGAAGGCTGTGATAAGTTCCATGTACGCATCGCCGTAGGCCTCGGGCTCTGGGCTGGCGAAAAGCGCAACTCCGTACAGGTCCAGGCCAGCCCTGAGAGGAACGCACAGCACCGAGCGGCAGCGGCGTATGGCGCGGAAGCTCGACAACTCGCTATCCGCCGTAGGCCGGCTGCTACTTACCGGCTCACCTCTGGATAGCACATGACCTATGATGCCAGATTTGCCGCTTAGCTGCTTCATTTCATCGGTCTTGCTGAGGTTGCGGGACGCCGCAACGTACAGGCAATCCTGCTCTTCGTCGAAGAAAAGGACCATGCTCACTGGTTTCTGGAGGCTTTGTTGTGCGCTTTCCTTGTAGTCGGCAAGACCGGCGTCCAGCATCTTTTCGAGGACCAGTTGGTAGTTGAGCGAGCTGATCAGCTCGCCCGTCATGTCATAGATGGCTCGGAACCGCTCACGATAGGCGGCGCTCGGAGGGATTTCGTGATCCTCCTCTGCCGCCGGGGCTCGCCCTACCTTTCGCTCAAGAAGGCTCGTCGCGATAGCCGTGATGAACAGAGCCAGGATACTGACGGTGGTAGTCACCATGACCTGGCTTGAGACGAGCCAGGGTTGCACGAAGAAGACGAAACCGCTGTAGGCTGCGGC
>Ga0307379_10010414_pt1 | contig 12306 bp, 13 predicted proteins | sample UN2MG_FD_202237 | JGI IMG/M metagenome (GOLD analysis project Ga0307379, IMG submission 202237) | Soil microbial communities from Risofladan, Vaasa, Finland - UN-2 | ecosystem: Environmental > Terrestrial > Soil > Coastal area > Acid sulfate soil | place: Finland: Risofladan, Vaasa | collected... | reverse complement strand
GCGGCCACCCTTTTGCGCTTCAATGGGGCCACGGCTTGGGAGCCGTGGAGACGAACCCGATGATCGTGCCGGTCGAGCTGGCGAAGTTCGCTTCAATGGGGCCACGGCTTGTTAGCCGTGGAGACGAAGTCAACCGCCGCGGCGTGCGCGCCTTGCTGCGGCTTCAATGGGGCCACGGCTTGGGAGCCGTGGAGACGGGGGCCGGGCAATCCTCGGTCCAGCGCCAGTCCACGCTTCAATGGGGCCACGGCTTGTTAGCCGTGGAGACGGACCGAATCCTCTCGGTCTTCGCCCAGGTGACGACGCTTCAATGGGGCCACGGCTTGTTAGCCGTGGAGACCGGCCTCACCGACAACAACACAAACTACATCTACCTGCTTCAATGGGGCCACGGCTTGTTAGCCGTGGAGACGGAGTTGCCTCCGCTAGCCAAGACGGGCCTACAAGTGCTTCAATGGGGCCACGGCTTGGGAGCCGTGGAGACATGGCGTTTCTGGCGCGCGTGCTGGGCGTCAAGCCGGCTTCAATGGGGCCACGGCTTGGGAGCCGTGGAGACCACGAATCCTCCATCGAGGGCAAGTGCAATGCCGTCGCTTCAATGGGGCCACGGCTTGGGAGCCGTGGAGACCGCTGTTCGGCGAGTAGCAGTAGACACAGCCGTGCACGCTTCAATGGGGCCACGGCTTGGGAGCCGTGGAGACGCTGCGCGTCAGCGCGGTGCTCGATCTCTACGAGCTGCTTCAATGGGGCCACGGCTTGGGAGCCGTGGAGACGTCCGTAAGGATCCAGATACACTCAGGTCTTGGACCGCTTCAATGGGGCCACGGCTTGGGAGCCGTGGAGACACGGTAACAGACCTCCCGTGCTATAATGTATATGGTGCTTCAATGGGGCCACGGCTTGGGAGCCGTGGAGACCAGGGGTTCCCGTTCGCCCACGCGGGACAGCCCACGCTTCAATGGGGCCACGGCTTGGGAGCCGTGGAGACGGCCGGTGTACGGCCGCAGATACCACGCCGGATAGAAGCTTCAATGGGGCCACGGCTTGGGAGCCGTGGAGACCGTGCTGAGCTATGCAGATTTGGCGCAGAACCTCGGCGCTTCAATGGGGCCACGGCTTGTTAGCCGTGGAGACTCAAGGAGGTGGAGGCATCATGACGACGCAGACGCGGCTTCAATGGGGCCACGGCTTGTTAGCCGTGGAGACCCCAAGTTCCGTCCTGCACCACTCCCTTCCCGCAGCGCTTCAATGGGGCCACGGCTTGTTAGCCGTGGAGACGGCAGGGGTAGTGGCGGCCTATGCCGCGGCGCAAGCGCTTCAATGGGGCCACGGCTTGTTAGCCGTGGAGACTTGCAGGATTACGCAACCTTCCGCGCCGAGGTGACGCTTCAATGGGGCCACGGCTTGTTAGCCGTGGAGACTCGCTGGCCTCTTTGAAGAAAGTGACCGTCGCCATCGCTTCAATGGGGCCACGGCTTGTTAGCCGTGGAGACGAGGAAGGCAGCCTTGTCTGGGGGGAAGGTCGAAAATGCTTCAATGGGGCCACGGCTTGTTAGCCGTGGAGACCGCCCCCCCTGGGGACCGGCTACGACCCGCCAGAGTGGGCTGTAGCGCCAAGATACGGCTGCCGTGCGAGAGGGTCAGTTCCCCGGCCCCGGCATCCCGGTTCGCTGTCACGTGTTGAGCGGTATTGACCAGATAGCCCTCCTCTTCTGGGCTGCCCTGGGCGCCCCAGCGGGGCTGTTGGGCTGCCCTGCGCCATCTTGCGAGCGCCTCCGGGGATTTCGCCATCACTGCGCCGCTCGCAGGCGGCCCGCCCTGCTACGTCGGCGCCAGGCGCTACACGATGATGGGCCGTCTTTCCCCGAGATCTGGCGGAACCTGCCCGAGGAATTCGACAGACTGCATCCCCCTGCCTTCAACCGGTCCGGTATCCACGATCATGATTCGATCCTCGCGATGGTTGATGAGCTCGGCGAGGGCAGCGATCATGGTCACCTTCTCCTGGGGGGTGAGGTCACAGGCGAAGACGGAGTACTGGAGCGGAGCGCCGAAGCCCTCCATCTTGCCGTGGACACGGCGAAGGCGGTCGGGATCGCGGATGTCGTAGCAGACGATGTACCAGTGTCTCATGTCGCTAGCGGGTGCAGAACGGGCGGTAGGTTGGTATCTCTCCCAGGAGTCGGCGTGCGAGCAGCCGGCATTGGACAGAGAGAACCCGGCGGTAGCTGATCGCATATCCGAAGACTGGGTGGGTGATCTCCTGGGCGAGGCGACGCTCGTAAGCGCCGAGGAACTGACGGCGTCCTCGCGGGGTGAGTGCGACTGCGCCAAGCTCACACACGAAGTCGCCCGGGCTGACTTCGCCATTATTGATGGCGGCGATGACGGTCGATTCCGCGATGAGGGGGCGGAACTCCTCTGCCAGATCCAGCGCCAGTGCGGGTCGGCCGTAGCGGGGCTGGTGGTAGAAGCCCAGGTACGGGTCGAAGCCCGTGGCGAGCAAGGTGACGGTCAGGTCCTTGACGAGGATGGCGTAGGCGAGCGAGAGCAGGGCGTTGACCGGATCGCGGGGAGGTCGCCGATTGCGCGTGGTGAAGTCAAAGGACATCCCGCCGCTGTCCCTGTTCTGCTTCAGCAGGCCGGAAAAGTTGGCGAAGTACACGCGAGCGGCCGCTCCCTCGATCCCCAGCAGCGTCGGCATTTCAGAGGCGGTTCGCGCCCGGCGGGTGAGCCGGGCCAGCTCGTCGAGGGCGGCCTCCGGCGGGTCCGGATGGTTCCGTCGGAGCAGGACCCGGCAATTGCGTATCTTGCCTTCGACGAAGCGGCGCGCGAGGGCGAGCGAGTCATCGGCGCGATCGGCGGCTCGGTACTGAGTCTGCCGAAGCTCGACGTTCTTATGCGACATGCCGTGGGCGATGGCGTAGAACCAGCCGCCGGAGGAGAAGTAGCAGACCGGGATGGAGCGGGAAGCCAGCTCTCTCAAGGCCTGAGTGGTGACCTGCACATTGCCGAAGAGGCAGACCTCGGAGGTGGTCAGCAGTCTGGCTTCGTGGAGGACCTCCCGGCCCTGGCGGATCTGAAGGAGATCCCCGCTCTTGGCCACCATCGCGCCATGCTCCTGGACATAGAGAGGAAGCCGGTTGGCGGCCGGCGCGAGCAGCCGCCGGACCTTGCCGCCCTCGGCCTCCTCGCCGGCGCTCAGCAAGTTGACCTCGTCCGGCAGGCAGATTCCGACCAGAGAGCACCGGGGGCACTTCGGGCTGTCCTCGAGGGGACCGGGGATGGTCCCTGAGGCGACCGTCTCGCGGAGGCTGGCAATGAGGGACCGCGTTCGTTGGACAAGATCGTCGTCTATGGTGACCTCCACGCGGGTTCGCGAGGCGGCGTAGTAGATGACGCCTCGCTCGCACGTGAAGACGTTCTCGCGGAGGATGAGCGCCTGCGCGCAGAGCTGAACGCGCTCGGGCTCCCAGGGGGCTGCTCCATCGGCAGGGGCAGCCCCCCGCTTGTAGTCAACCGGCACGGCCTCGTCGCCGTCCACCTCGAGCAGGTCAATGCGGGCGATGAGGCCGGCGCTCTCCGCCGACAGCATCACGGAGCGCACGATGCGCGGCCCCCCTTCGTCAGCTTCGCTCGGCGACTCCGCCGCGCGCTTGGGTTCGGCACCGTCGACGCGCCGGTGGTGGAAGCGACCCTCGACGGTGTCCACGCTGTCCTCGAACTCGCCCTGCACCCATTCCAGATAGGCGAGCCGAGGGCAGTAGGCGAACTCGTTGAGCATTCGCGCCGGGATCAGGTCCGGCTCGGCCGAGCGTTCCTCTTCGCTGGTCTCCGATGACACAGGCGACACGGCATTCACCCCATATGAGTCTATTCCATTGTCAAGGTGCGATGGCGCGCGTGCGCCGACGACTTCAAGCCGTCAACTCATATCGTGCTCTCACAGGAATTGGATTCGCGCTCGTTCGAAGTTGAAGTACCTGTCTACCTGGTATCGGCGGGCGCGCGCAACCGCGAGAACTCCGTAGCGGGCGAGTTCCAGCGCGGTTTGCTCGTCGCCAAGCCAGGGATGAGCCAGAAGGGCGACGTAGCCGCTCAGGCTCGTCGGCGCGCCGACGAGCGGCCAACAGACGACCCGCTCTCGACGGAATCCGGTCACCCCAAGGGTCGCGAGGCCCGTTGCGGTGGGCGCACTCGTGAGCAAGCCGAGGCCGATCGCGGCGAGGCGGTTGGCTCCGGCCACCGTCCCGATCTTGTTCCTGCTTTCGCTGGGGTCACCGAACTGATGGGCGTAGCGCCGGTCCTCTATCGGGTCCCAGCGGAAGCTCTCGTGCTTGTCCTCGTAACGCCACGTCTCGAACAGCGCTCGCGCCAGGTCTGCTTCATCCTCTTCCCCTTCCCGCTGGGCCATCTCCGTGAGCCGCGAGAGGAAGTGCTGGTGGCCCTGGCCGAGCAGGAGACAGAGTGGGGTGATCTCCACCCGGCCTTCCTTGCTGTTTCTGCGCACCGATCCATCCGAGGCGAGAGCCGCCACGAGTCGCCCCCGCTCGCGATCGCGCTGGGCCTCCGTCGCCAGAGGCCGGAACTCGACCGCAGTGTACTTCAGATCTTTCCTGTCGAAGCCATAGACCGCACCAAGCTGACGGACCCCTGCGTTGACCTCTGCGATCACGTCCCCTCTATCGACCGGGACAGCGAGATGCAACTCGGAAGTCGGAGGCGACCCGTGCCAGGCGACGCGGGCCTCCCACTCCGGCCTGGTCGCGTCGAGCGCGCGCAGCAGGCCGAGGAGCGCCAAGAAAGCGAGCAGGTTGTCGGACTCCAGTCCTCTGAGCAGGTGGGTCGTGGATGTCGCTTTCCCGGCGTTCATGGTCCTGTCTCCGATCGCTCTCCGGACGGACCCTCTTGCTCATCCGCCGACGCAGCGTGGTCTGCGAGGCGCAGGATGGCTTCGAGACGGGCCAGCTCCCACGGCCCATAGGCGCGACGCAAGCGCTCAGCCCGCTCGAACCAACCCTGGTCGAGTCGGAGGGGCGCCTCGTCGGCCGCTGCCGATAGCTCCATGCCATCCAGTGGTATCCTCGATTCCGTGCCGGCAGCCTCGTCCGTCGGCGGAGGGAAGAAGGGGCGACCCCAGCCGTGATGCGTCCCAACCAGCCAGAGGAGAAGATCGCGCTCGTCCTGGGATAGCTGGGCAACCGCTGGATGCTTCTCTGCCAGCGCGACCGAAAGCGCCTCGTGCCGGAAGCTCTCTGGCGTTGCTCTCGGCCCTCTGCGTCCGCTGGCCTGGCGCGCTTTCGCCAGCAGCTCGCCCTGTGTCGCCGCAAGCAGAGCCCCAACCATCGGGTCCCATCGAGCGAGCGCGCTCGCGCCCCGGAGGTCGGCTTGGAAGCGCGGATCGGCCTTGCCCAGATCGTGCATCCGTCCGGCAAGGCACAGAAGCGCCACCATGGATTCGGGAAGCCCGGCGCGTCGGGCGAAGTTGCGCGCGGCGGCTTCGACATGGGCGAGATGGACCGTGAGCCCCACTTCGACGCCGATCGCCGAGGAGTCCACATATCCCGTCATCGCTTCGTCGCCAGGAGTCTCCTCGTCTTCGTCGGTCGCGTCGAGCAGGCCGTCGCGAAGGCGCCGTTCAGACCACAGTGCGAAACCCCTCGAGGGATCGTCCGGAACAATGGGCTCGACCCTGAGCCGGCGGCCTTCCATCCCCCTCAGCAGGCTCATCCAGGTCGCCGGCAAACCCTCGACTCCGAGCAGGCCCATGCGAACCGCCGCTGCATCGGTATCGGCCTCGTCTGGAATGACCTGTCTGGCAGCTCGCCAGACCTCTCCTGTGGGCAGACCTTCAGTGTGGGCGAGCGCGCTAGTGAGGGTCGCCTCCGTCACGCGTAGAGCGCCCTTGCGGCGCTGACGGTAGTGCGCTTCTGCCCCGAGATCGGCGACCGGCTGGAGGCACTCCGGGTTCCATCCATAGAGGTCGCATCCGCCGTAGTCGCAGGGAACCACGATGGTATCGCCGGCGCGCAGGTCAGCGGCATAGGACCCGACCCAGCGGTCGCCAACACGTCGCAGACACGGACGGCCTGCCCGGCCTGTGTCCTCGTCAGGCGTTCGTTCGGGCACATCCGCCAAGGGAAGCTCTTCCGCCCGCTGGAGCCATCTGCTCACCGCCCATATGGGGACTGATACCGCTTCGAGGGAGGATGGCGGACAGATCCCCAGCGATCGGTTCGCCCAGTCTTCGTTCTCGGGATCAATGTCAGCGCGCCAGATGACCTGAACGTCGGCCGAAGTGCTCGGCCCGTGCAGGAAGAGTGCCGGCTCAGGCGTGACCGTCGGTTCCGGAGAGGTAGTCGCCCACAGGTCCGCATAGACGGGAAGCAGAACTGGGGCCTGTGCGCGGGGGGCGAGGAGATCGTCCGTGATCGTATCCTCGCGTTGTCCGAAGGTCCTGATGCCGAAGTCGATCCCGTCGCCAAGCTGCGTCAGCCAATCGGCCGTGGCCTCCGCCGATCCGCCATAGATGTTCTCCAGCACGCTCCAATCATGCGCCTGCCACTGGTTCCCCTTCGCCGGGATCAGGATCACGGCCCGGCTTTCTCCCCTGAGGCCGAGGCGGTCGAGGCGCCCGAAGCGCTGGCGAAGTGCATCCAGCGGCGCAATCTCGGTGACCAGCGCATCGAAGTCGAAGTCGGCTCCGACCTCAATGGTCTGCGTGGCGACAAGGATGATCGGCTGTTCAGGAGCTGCGCGCTCCGGAGATGCGAAGAACGGGTTGAGCTTACTCAGCAGGAGGTCACGGTCAAGCGGTCGGACGCGCCCCGTGAGCAAGATGACCTGGGCTTGTCCGCGATGCTCCTTCGCGATTCTCTCTTGCAGTCGCTGGAACACCTGCCGCGCCAGGTTGACCCGGTTTACGACTACCGCCAGGCGGTGGATCTCGGGAAGAGGCTCTACCGAGGTGTCCACCTTACCCGCCTTCGCCTTGCCCTTCTTCATGCGGTTTGCAGTGGCCGGCTCCTTCGCGAACCCGGCGAGGCGCAGGGCCTGTTCGACGAAGCTCTCGGCCAGGTCGTGGTCCGCGGGAATCAGAGTTGCGACCTTGCTGGCACTCAGGCGGCGTTCCAGAACATCGTTCGCCCAGTCAGCGTCCGCCAGACCGAAGGCGCCGGTCGCGTCTCTGCCCGGCGTAGCCGAGAGATGCACGACGCTGAAGGGCACCAGCCGCGGTCTGTCCGCGAGGACGCCACCACCTTCGGGTGCGTGCCCCTGTATGAGAGCGGCGAGCGTCTCGCTGAGGGGCTGCGACAGGTGCACTTCATCCAGCAGCCACAGCGCGTCGGCGCCGACGAGACCGGCATGCACGGGCCGCATCCGCGAGGACACGCCGTACCCCCGGAAGAGCAGGCGGGAGCCAACCTGATCCACGGTTGACACCGCGACGAGCGGCTGCGCGGGCGACCGCGCCCAGTCGCGTTCCTGCGGGACCCCACCCCGCAGCCGCACGACGTCGAGTGGGCGCGAGGCATCACCAGAGAGCTGTGCCAGCCGCTCCTTGACCTTCAGCAGCACCCCACTCGTTGCGCCGCGGAGGGCCTCCGCGATCTTGCGCGCCCGCCGGAAGGCCTCGTCGACGACGATGCGCCGGTCCACCACGAAGAGGATGCGCATCGGCGCCTTCCGGTCCGTGCCCTTCTCGGCCTCATAAGCCAGGTGGAAGACGGCGATGTCGATGGCGGCGGTCTTGCCGGCCGCGGTGGGCAAGTCGAGCAAACCCGGCCAGTGCCCCGTTTCGAGCACCTGCCGGGCGAGACGTTCCTGCCAGGGAAACGGCTCCTGACCGTGTACCGCGCTGAAGAACGCTCGGAAGTCGTCGGTGCCGAGAGCGGTCATGTCTCTGGTTCCTCGTCGAGCGGAAGACAGAGGCCGAGACCCCGGTAGCGCCCCGCCCCGAGCACGAGTGGTCCTCGGATCGGTTCCACGAAGGTGAGCGAGACATGCCGCATCGGCCGCCCGCGATAGGGGCTGTCTTCGGGGAGCACGTCGGCCACCGCGCGGACTGACGGCGCACCCGAGATCGGGCTGTACTGCTGCGGCTCGATACGCAAGCCGTCGATCACGTGCTCTGGAAGCCCCACATTGAGGCAGGCCTGGGCGAGGATGGCGGCCAGGTCCCTGTTTGGCTTGTTCTTCGGGTGGCGGTCAAGCACGAGCGGCAGCACCGTTCCCCAACGGCGGGCAGTGCGGGCGTAGCGTTCGGCGCGCAAGGACATACGGTCGGAGGCGACATCGAGAGCAACCCTCCAGGAGCCAGCGCGGCCGAAATGGAGTTCGCCATGGCCCTGCCGTAAGAAGCCAGCGACGACCTTGAGGGCCGCGCCTCGCTCCTCATCAGCCACGACGCGCGGCCATAGAAGGGCGAAGCCCATGAGCCTCCCCTGCGAATGTCGCCAGCCCACGTCTGCGAGAGGGACAACCGCAAGGTGTGGCGTTTCGGTGGGTGACCCGTCTGCATCGTGGCCTGATAGGATGGTCGGGATCGGCAGACCGTCTCCATCTGCGGTCCGGAGCAGCGCGTCGCGAAAGCGCTTCGCTACCAGGGGAAAGGCATCGAGAGCCGGCACAAAGCCGCCGTCGTCGGCCAACACTACGACGGTGTCGGGATCCAAGAGCGTGTGAGGCCGCGGCTGACCTCTGGGCGGCACGAAGCTCCGCAGAGCGAGAGAGGGATTCGGACGAGTCGAACCCTCGTGGGATTGGATCAGGTGCGCGAGGCGGCCGACGTGCGGCGTCCGCAGCGCGGTTGGGCTCGCACCGATCCAGGCATGGTCCCATCCATCGCAGGCGCTGTCGCCGTCAAGCAAGGCAACGCGCACGAGAGTGTGAGAGTGCCCCAGGTAGGTCACCTCGGCGGCGAGTCTGCTGAGCGCAGAGCGGTGTTGGTCAAGACCATCTGCCTGCCGCCACAGGTAGCGGACGACCGGCCTCTGCGCCGCTGGCACGACAGCCGGAAAGGTCCGAGGCTGCCGGTTCGTACGTAACGCAGGAACGACGCGGACGCTCTTCTTCGGGTCCCGTGTAGTACGCGCATCGTTCGGAGGAACGAAGACGGGCGCGATGTCACGTCGATGCGCCTGTGGCGCCGACACGCGAAGCTCTCCCATGTCGAGCCCTTCCAGCCATTCGAGAGCGGCTCGCTCCTCCTCCCGCGGGGCTTCGCTGCGGCCCCAGGCCGCAACGAGAGCTTGGAACAGGCGATCAGGATGAGGTGGCCACTCCGGCTCTTCGCGGCGGTGAGGCGTCGCGGCCACCGATACGCCGGTGAGGAACTCCACTTCGATAGCGAGCATGATCGTGCCTCACCCTCTACCCATCCTCGGCTTCGGTCTCGCCGGCGAGCCCCTTCGCCCGGGACTGCGCGACGAGCTCAACGAGACGGTCCTGGGGCACAAGCCGGATGGGCTCTTTGTTCCACGGGAAGCCCGCGCTTTTCGCCTCCTTCACAGCCTCATTGAGAACCGCGATGGCGTCCTCGGCAGTGATCTCGAACTGATCCACCGTGCCGTCGGGGTGGACGATCTCGAACGGAGCCCTGCCGTCGCAAACGAGGTCGCACCGCGAGCGCAGAGCGTAGCCCGTCTCATCCTGCAGTGTAAGTGCCACCAGCGCGAGCGCGGCAAGCACCGTGCGACCGGCATCTTCATGCTTGATGCCGGGGAACTTCAGCCGCCGCAGGCCGGCGCAGGTGATGACAACGGTGTGCAGAGCGTAGTCGATGGTGACGCCCCCGGGCTTGACTTCAGGCAAGATGTTCGAGTGCCCGATCTCTGAAGGCCTCTTCGTCCTCTCGCCTGTCTGTGCAATCTGCCAATCGGAGGGGCCGCCGCGCACGCGGACGTCGGCGCGTATGCCCAACGGGTCAATACGGCTAGATGTTCTCTGGCCCTCAAGGGCATTGACGCCCACTACCTCAGATACAATGCAGCGAGCGAACTTGGCTCCGAGACCGCCACCTTCGCCATGTGAGTTCCAGACGCCAAACAGCAGCGCGGTCGGGCTCGCCTCGAAGACTGCTTGCGCGGCTTGGGGTTTCGCGGCGCTCAGTCGTTCGGACAATGGGCTGGACAGGAACGGCTCCCCATCCAGTTGGGAGTCACGGATGATGGCGTCGAATATCCGGTGCGGCGCGTCGAGGGAGGTGATCGCACCGAGATCCGACAGGTCATAGTCCCTTCCGTTGACCTTCGCTTTCTGCCCCGTGAAATCCACCAACAGGTGTGGTATCGCGATACGGCCGTCGCGCAGGGCGCGCAGCAGCACTTCCTCAAGGCGATTCGCCTGGCTCTGGACGCTGTCGATCAGAACGCAGCGGACGTCCTCATCGTTGACCCTGCGAGTCTCGAATACGTGCCGCGCAGGAGCGTTCCGGCCTTCGCCAGGATAGGTGGAGGGGTAGATCACGTCGCCCGCCCCGCCCGCAGGCTGAAGACGCTGCACCCGCCGAATCGCAGCATCGTTCGCTACCACATCACGCAACTGCCCCAAGCTGATCGCCATCGCCATTCTCTCCTTTCCCTAGGAAGACGAAGGGGTAGTGTCGGTACGTTAGATCACCGCGTCAGCACTACTTGGTCACTGAGCCGGCCGCGTGCCTGCCCGAATCGGAACCCTCGGGGGATCGAGACCTGACGAGTCGAGCAGCCCGCTAGCGCCCGTCCTCGGAGGTCTCCCAAGGCGAGCCAGCATCTGCGGACAGAAGACCAGTCGCAGACACCGCGCTACCATCACGGCGGCCGTGTTGCCGGAGCCGCTTTCGACGCGGAGCACATGGGAGAGGGCCCTGACCGTGGCAAGGCAGCGCTGGTATGAGAAGGGATTGCGTTTGGTCGCCGCCTCGAAGAACTGGGCGTAGTTGGCAGAGTTGCCCATCAGACCCCCTTTCAGAAACGCAGAGCATCTAATGTCCGTGACGGCTCTGCTGTGCCCTCTCGTCGGCCCGCTCCCCGTCGCCCCGAGGGTGGGGCGCTACCGGGCATGGTGACATCTGTTTGACAGAGCCGCCTACCTTCCTTCCCTCCCCGAAGTGTACCAGAACTAACCTGCGGCATCCAGGAGGCCAGGGACCTCGGTTCCTGGACACCCTGCGTGTGTCCACCCGTAATGGAACGCATGCGGAGACCAGCCAAGGCTGTGCGTGGGCCGATATGCGCCGATATCGGCCCACTAGTCGCGGGGACGAGACGAGCCAGCCGTCTGCAGGGGTGTCGTGCTCGCGAACCGCGCGCTCAGAGTGCGCTTGGTCTCCATCACGCCAACCGCCTTGTGCCGGGCGCTCACAACCCCCTTCGAAGGGCCTGTCCCGTCGTTGCTGGACCGGCTGCCCGCCATGAAGGCCATTCCCCAGCAGCCCTGCTACGCGAGAAGCTTCTTCAGGTTCTCCCAGTTCCACTTGTAGGTGCGCCCGCCGTTAGGGACAGCCCAGTCTTCAGAACCGTCCTTATACCCGATGATTTGGAACCTCGACTTGCCGAGCTCACTGGCGATCTTCACTTCCTTGAGTACACCAGGAGCAGTCTTCGTCTTCGGCCCCAGCATCACGACGAACACGTCTGACCTCTTGATGGCGGCGGTCGCTTTGTCCAGCCAGTCCTTCTCTGGAGCCGCTTCCTTCAACGAGTGATCCGCGACCTCAAACGGGGAGTCCTCAAGTCCGGCCTGTCCGATGATGAAGTCCTTCAACGTCTTGTCGTTGTCGAAGTCGAAGCTGACGAACACTCTCTTCTTGGCCATGATAGCCCGTGCTGTCCAGAAACTCATCGGCGCGGCTGAAACGAATAGAGACCGGCTCGACCATGAGATGATTGGTCATGGGCAGCTGCCACCCGGCCTCGTCGCCAGGGACAACAGCGACGGTCGGAGTGCCTGGCCCCGCGACTGAGGGCGCCGGTGGCGATGCGGGTCCCGGTTTGCACGTTGGACAGACTTCTCCAGTGCGGACTACGCGGCCTTGCGGTAGTACGAGTTCAGCAAGCCGCCCAGGAACTGCTCGCACTCCACCGGGAGATCCTCATCCGGCATCGCCTCGGTGTAGTCTCGGGGCATCTCCCGTGTCGTTCGGCGCTCCGGTATCTGGTTGCCGATCCCCTGATGCGGACGATGACCGTTGAAGAAGTCGCGGTAGACTCGAAGGGATCGCCGCAGGCTGCCCATCCCGAAGAGAATGAGATGGTCCAGGCATTCCTCCGTTACGCTTCGCACCCAGCGTTCCGCATGGGCGTTGGCATCGGGAGCGCGGAAGGG
>Ga0307379_10010412_pt1 | contig 12309 bp, 14 predicted proteins | sample UN2MG_FD_202237 | JGI IMG/M metagenome (GOLD analysis project Ga0307379, IMG submission 202237) | Soil microbial communities from Risofladan, Vaasa, Finland - UN-2 | ecosystem: Environmental > Terrestrial > Soil > Coastal area > Acid sulfate soil | place: Finland: Risofladan, Vaasa | collected... | reverse complement strand
GAAGAGCAGGGCGTTGCCGTCTTCGTTGTCACTAGCCAAGCCCTCCGAGCGACGACGGTGCCCATTCGGGCGGTTGACCTCGAATCCAAAGTGTCGTTGCTGCGGGATTTGATTCTCAACGTTGATTCGGATGCCTGGGTCAAGCCGGCCGAAAGCCTGCGCCAGACTCTTATCGATCCCCTCGAACAAGCAGGGTGGTTGGAAGGTCTCAGCAAGCTGTACGTGGTCCCGCACGGGGTGCTGCATTACCTCCCTCTGGCCATCCTGCCGCACCCCTCGGCCGGCGGGAGACACTTCCTGATGGAAGACTTCGCCGTCTCCTATCTTCCCGCGGCCGCGGCCCTGGTCAATGGTGCGCGTTCCGAAGATCCTGAGAATTCGCTCTTCGCCCTGGTGCCCGCGCGCCCGACTGCGGTTCGCACAGAGCGAGGCGCAGAGCATTTCTGAGTATTTCCAGGCCCGGCGCTTGGTCCTGTTGGGCGCTCGGGCCACCGAGGGAGCTTTCAAGCGCCAAGCCGACCGCTACTCGGTGATTCACTTCGCCACTCACGGGTTTTTCAACCGGCTCAACCCGCTCCTTTCAGGAGTCGAGCTGGAGCCCGACCAAGACGAGGATGGCAGATTGGAAGTGCACGAGATCCTGGGACTCAGGCTCCACGCACGGCTCGTCACCCTCAGCGCCTGCGATACGGCCCTGGCCAGCGGCTATTTCGCGGAAGTGCCCGCCGGCGATGATTTTGTGGGGCTCACCCGGGCGTTTCTGTATGCCGGCAGCCCCTCGATCCTGGCCAGCCTGTGGGAGGTCAACGACCGCTCCACCCTGCGCCTGATGACGAGCTTTTACAGCCATTTGGCAAAAACCGACAAGGCAACAGCACTCGTAGAGGCCCAGCGCGCCCTGGTCCGCGAGGGTGGCCGGTTCAGCCATCCGTACTTTTGGGGACCTTTTGTCCTGGTGGGGATGATGAATTGAGAAAGACGCGCGGAAAAATACGGCGCGTGTCCGTGTAACATAGGTAGAAGGATTTTCCGACCGAACCCAGATTTCGGCTGGGCCCGGCGGCAAAAAGCGGAGGGCTATTCCCATGACAAGCTGTGGACGGTTTCGAGGACTTCTTGTTCTCTTCTTCTTTCTCGCTTCAATCTTCTTCGTGACGGCCGGGCCGCCCACGGCGCAGGCGCAGGAAGTGGTGGTCAGCGCCGCTGTCCCTGACAACTCTCCGCAAGGCACGGTGAATCTGAACGTGACGATCAAAGGCAAGGGATTCAAGAAAGGCGCGAAGGCGCAGTGGTTCGTCACCGGAACCACCAATCCCGGCGGAGTGACGGTAAATTCGACCGCCTTCGTCAGTTCGACTGAACTGGCCGCTAACATCACTGTTGCCGCCGAGGCGCAGACGGATAAGAAATTCGACATCAAGGTGACGCTCTCGAGCGGCCGCACCGGCAAGGGTATCGAACTATTCTCCGTGACCGTGCCAGCGCGCCCCGCGGATTGTTATTCCTCAGCGCCAGGATGCCTCGACACAAGCTTCGGCGATGGAACGGGCAAAGTCACGACAAAGACCGCAGCTGGCACCCCTTATGAATCAAGCTCAGCGTCGGCGCAGGCAGTTGCGATCCAGGCCAACGGGGCGATCGTTGCAGCCGGCAACACTCCGGATCCCAATGACGGGACGAGGGACTTTGCACTGGTTCGCTACAACTCTGACGGGTCACTCGACCTCGGCTTCGGCACGGGCGGCATAGTGACGGGAAAATCGTGCTGGCGGGAGGTGCCGGGACCAACTTCGCATTGGCCCGCCTGACACCCGAAGGCGCGTTGGATCCCGCCTATTGTGCTTGGTGGGTACGCCGAGAGCGCCAACAAGGGCAGCGCGACCGGCTACGACTTCGCCTTGGCCCGCCTGCTGGAGAATGGAGCACTCGATCCCACGTTCGGCTCCGGCGGTAGGCTCCTAACCGACTTCGGAAACACAACCGACAGGTTGGAGGGTCTCGCATTGGACGCGGCTGGGTATATCGTGGCGGCGGGATGGTCAGGTGCGTCCAATAATCCCCCCGCCCGCAATTTCGCCCTCGCGCGCTACACTCCCGACGGCCAGCTCGATACTACGTTTGGCAGCGGCGGGAAGACGACAACCGATTTTGTAGGCAACCTGGATGTGGCGCTCGCTGTTGCCATTCAACCGGATGGCCAGATTGTTGCGGCAGGGACAACTGTTATCTACGGGATGGGTGAGTACTTCGCCCTGGCGCGCTACAACCCGGATGGTAGCCTCGATACCTCCTTTGACAGCGGCACAGGGAAGAACGGAGTAGTTATCACCACCAGCTTTGGGGGCAACGACGACGTCGCGTATGGGCTCGCACTCCAGCCCGACGGCAAGATCGTCGCACTCGGCTCCTCCATTTTTGGCGACAACATCTGGTACTTCTCCTTGGCGAGGTATTACCAGTAGGATCAACCGGCGGCGCTGCTGCCCAACGTGCGCCACCGAGTGCGCGCCATGATTGCACCCTCACCCCGGCCCTCTCCCCGAGGGAGAGGGTGGCCCGATCAGATCGGGACGGGTGAGGGGCCGTGGGGAGCGGGTTTGAAACACGCACCTACGTGGCCGGTGGGCCATAGGGGCAGTTCCCGACAGTATCGGGACAGGTCGGGAACCGTCCCGACTCTCAAGAGCTGAGGCAAGCACTAATGATTCGGGAGAAGGTTCTCTGGATTTCGCTGCTGGTGATGGTCGTTATCATCGCGGCGAATGCGTTGCGGGGGCTGGCACACTGGTGGGCGAGATAGGAGCTCAGGCCACGAATTTCACGCCCGCAGCTTGCCCGCCCCCAACTGAGGCGAAAATGTCACCCATGAGCGCGAACTCGACAATTGTTAGCAAGGGTGAGTCAAGGGTGAAGCCTGCTGGTGCCCCGGCCCATGCCGAATCCACGCGTGCTCCGGAATGCTGCGGCCAGGCGATGGAGCCGCGGCTCGTGCACGCGCGCAACCGCTTCGGCGAGACAATCTTCGTCGCCGTCTGGCGCTGTCTCGTCTGCAACCGAATCATTCACTGACGCGGGGGCGTTTCCCCATAGGACATTCTGCAGGGCCTCAGCGGATCCCGCGAGGGACTGTGTGTGGCCCGCGAGTGTAAAGCGAGGGGAGAGGGATGGGGTTTGAGGTCGACCTACAGAAAAAGAGACTCATGCCCGGACGCGCCGGCAGACATGCCGAGACCGCGGTAGGCTACCAATCGCTCTGCGCGCCGAAGACGTGGTACTTGGCGAATTTTGCAGCCAGTGCGGGCCGGGAATCCGAGGTTTCCGGCATCATGGTCCGTACAATCTTGGCTCGGCAATGAACCAAGTCTTCGGCCTTGCCCCCCAGCACCGGCGGTTGGACAAATTCCATCTCAACCGGCGTATTCACATCAACCATCTTTCCGGCATGAAACAGAATGCCCGACCGGCTGATGTTGACGATGCGGCCGAGGTTCCAGGCGAAGTCGCCAACCTTCCTGAAATGCAGACGCTCGTCTGTCGGTAGGCGTTTCAAGCGTTCAGGGCTTTGGCGTTTGAACAGCCGACTAAGTCCCCACATTACCTTTCTGGCTCCGATTGGATCGGTCGGCTCCAATCATCGTATTCTACCACGATCGCGGGCCGGATTGCCGCAAAAACGAGGCTACACGGTGATAAATATCCGGCCGTTTAACCGGCCGCGCCTGGTTGGCAAGCCCACCGAGGCTCGCCAGAGAATCGGTGCGCGCCACGTGAAATTTCATCGCAAAATGCTTCCGTGTCCGTGATAAAGTCAATCGGGACAGGTTGGAGGCAGCGCCGCAAATCCGCGGTGAAGTCGGCAAGCAGGAGCACGAGGAGGACTGCAGATGGGCACGAGAGGAACGCGTCGGAGTGACCGCATCTATCTCCGCCTCCCCATCCAGGTCACGGGGACTGATTGCAACAATTTCGCCTTTGCGGATCGAACCGAGACGCTTGTCATCAGCGCGCATGGTGCGTTGATCCTCCTCAAACGCGCGGTAGTTCCGGAGCAGGAGCTCACTCTCCGCTTCCCTGCCACCCGAAGAGAGGCGGGCGTCCGGGTTGTGGGGCAGATCGGTGAGATGGAGGAGGGAATCTGTTACGGGGTTGAATTTCTGGACCCCGAAATCAACCTTTGGGAGATCGAATTTCCCCCTCTGGCCAAGTCCGAGGAAGCCGTGGCGCGCGTATTGCTCGAATGCGAGCGCTGCCACCTGCGCGAGGTCGTTTACCTGAACGAGCTGGAAGTTGAGGTCTTTCAGGTCAACCGGCGTATTTCACGAACCTGCAAGCGTTGCAGCGAAGCAAGCAACTGGTGGGAGCCGGTGGCGCTGGGAGCTGAGGAGAAGGAGGAAATCGCGGATCAGCTCGAGGCGGAGGCCGCGGCACCCCCCGGACCCCCTCCCAGAACGATGAACGAGCGGAGGTACGGCCGTCTTGAGCTGAAGATGGTCGCCTGCATCCGCCACCCTCAATTCGGCGATGAGGTTGTCATTCCCGAAAATCTCTCCCGCGGCGGCCTCTGCATCAAGAGCCGCAAGCTCTATTCCGATGGGGGAATCATCGAGGTGGCCGTGCCCTATTCGGAGGGAGGGGCGAACATCTTCGCGCCCGCGAAGGTTGTGCGCAGAATGAGAACTGACGAGCAAGGATTCCACGTCTACGGCGTCGAATACATCGCCGTTCACAAGGGCTGGCCCGACGACCTGAATGTGCCCGATTATCGCCGGGACATTCTGGACCGGGAAACGTGAGCCCACCCACAGGCACCGGAAGGCATATCCGGTAACCCCTTTCTATTTCCCAGCAGACTTTTTGGGTTGAGGACGGTGAGTCTGTTTGCCTGGACGTGCGCTCGGATCCCCTGACACGCTTCGGGATCCGAACCCGGTGTGTCCGGGCTAATCTGCCAGCGGCGAGGACGACGCGGATGCAACTCCGGTGTTGTTTCCGCGGATCACGTAGGAGTGATCCGTGTAGTAATGCGCGGTTCCGGTCACGCCCGCCTGCGATGGGTCAGCATTCACCGTATATCCCGTGTATTTCCCCTGTACGTCGGGAGCTTTCGGGGTGTAGGTGAAATTGTAGCCGCTCTTAACGCCAGAGGCCAGCACGCTGTCAAGTAGACCGGCAGCCGAGGCGGTCGCCGGGCTGCCCGCCGCTGGAGGGCCGAGTTGCAGAAGGGTACTGGAATATCCCATGTTAAAGGTGGACTGGAACATCTCTTCCGCCGTGTTGAAGGTGCGCAGGCTCCCGATGGCTGAAGCCTGATTGGCCGCAATCCGACTTCGCAAGAGATTGGGAATGGCGATTGCCGCGATGACCAAGATGATCGCCACAACAATCAGTAGCTCGATAAGTGAAAACCCGTTCCGGTTAGGCTGCATGATTCGCTTCTCCTCTACTTTGCGGAGTCCCCTCCAGAAACACATCTTCGCACTGACGGTTTATCAGTTTCTCTGCCCAAGCCGGCGCGCCGCCTTGTGGAATGCCTCCTGACGGCGCGACAACGAATCCTGCGCGCATCCGGGCTTGCGGGCCAAAGGATACACAGCTTCGATGGCCTCTACAACGTATATCGTGCCCGAAAGTGTTGCAAACGGTGGCATTAAAAAAGGGATAAACTGCCGCGGCGGCGCATTCTCACGAATCTTGATGGCATTGGCCCGGCGTTCCGATCTCGCCGGAACCTGTCCTCCAGGATTGAGATGTGTACTTGACTTTTGATGACTAGTGGGATACTCTGCGTTACGAGGGACCGTTGAAGTGGACGCACGGCGGTCTGTTGATTATCCGCGGGTAGAAGTCAACCTCCCTGTCGAACTGACCTTGGCGGGGAGAACCTTCCGGGAGCGTGCGACGACGCTGGGGGGCGGAGGGATGTTTCTGGCGGTAACCGCGCCCCTCGCCACGGGAACTGAAGTCCTGATTCGTTTCCGTCCTGCGAAACATCTTCCCATTATCCAGGTAAGATCAAAAGTGCTCTACCAGATTCCCGATCGAGGGACCGGGGTAGAGTTCACGGAAATCGATCCAGGAGACCGACAGGCCCTTCTCCGTCTCATTCTCCACCGCAGAGCCGGCAGGCGCAGGCAAGCGCGGGCGAGGCTGGTTGCACAGGTCGAATGCCCCCAGTGCGTGGAGCTTGCCGTCTCCCGGGACGTCAGCGAGGGCGGGATGTTCGTTGAGACCAAAAGGCCGCTCCCCGTTGACACGGAGATCCACCTGCGTTTCAACCTCGATGACGGCGGTCCGTGTGTGGAAGCAATGGCTGAAGTCGTGTACGAAGTCGTGGGGCTGGGAATGGGCGTTCAGTTCGTTTATCTCAGTCCACGGGATGCAGTGCGCATCGGAGAATATGTGGTTCGCTCTGGCGCCCTGCCCGACCCCACGGAGGACCCGCGGGCCGCTTAGCAGAAGTCCTTCTCTTTCGATTCTTCTCCACCCATTAGGCTGTCTCAAGTTGCAGTTTCTGCTCGCACCCTCCCGACGTCCACCACTGACTGAGAATCCCGCTCAACGAATTCGGATCACACCGCTGGAGCAGTCAGGTCTTTTCGCTTGACGATTCGCAGTGTGCTTCGGAGAATGGCTGACTCCGCCTCATATGGATACCGTGACCACAGCCATCGGGGGAGCGCTCTTGGGTCGTGCGTTGCCGGAGGATCGCCGCGGCCCGATTGGCGTCGCGGTGGTTACCCTCGCCTCGGTGGTACCGGACACGGACATCATCTTCGAGGCTTTCAACAACGACCCAATTGGAGGGCTCACTCAGCATCGGGCCATCACCCACTCGCTATTGGGCGCCGCCATCCTCGGACCGCTGCTGGCGCTGGCCTTCTGGCGCTTCGCAAAAGATAAGAAGTATTCGCGCCTCCTTCTGCTTAGTCTTCTCGGTCTGTTCTGGCACATGTTTACGGACTTGGCCACCTCCTGGGGCACCATGATCTACTATCCCTTCAACCGGGACCGTGTGGTCTGGGACCTGCTTTTCATCATCGACTTCACGTTTTCCGCCATCCTTCTCTTGCCCCACGTCGCGGCCTGGGTCTATGGCCGACCGCAAGTGGCCCTTCGGCGCGGGGGGCTGGCATGGGCGGCACTCGTCGCCTTCACCGCCCTGGTCATCACTCTGGTGTCGCCGATGTTTCGTGTGGGTTTCAACTGGGGACTTTTCGGACTGCTCAGCGCTGTCCTCGGCCTGTTTTTTCTGCTGCCCCGAATCGGCGGCTGGGGCTTTCGAACGAGCAGCGTCAAATTCTGCCGAATCGGTGTGGTATCGCTCGCCGTCTACCTCGGGGTTTGCACGGTCGCGCACTTCCGGGCGGTCGGCCCCGTGGAGGATATGGTGCGGGAGAAGAAACTCACCGTCCGCTCGCTGGGGGCGCTGCCGCAACCGCTGTCCCCGTTTCGATGGTCGGGGTTGGTGCTGACATCGGAAGGGGTCTTTCAGAGCTGGTTCAGTCTTCTTGACTCCGGTGCTCCGCAGTTTGAGTTCTTTCCTACCGTGGAGAATGGATACGTGGCGCGCGCGCGGCGGCTTCTGGGAGTTCAGACCTACCTTTGGTTCGCGCGCTTCCCCGTGGCGTATTACCGACGCGAGGGAGACCGGCACATCGTTGATTTTGCCGACCGGAGGTTCCAGTCGCAGGGCGACCGTAATCCCGGCTTCGTCTACCGCGTGGTCTTCGACTCGGCTGGGAAGGTGCTGTCGAACGGATTTCCTGGGCGCTGAGTTTGAGGATCCGATTACGAAGATCTCGATGCTCTGAGACTCGCCGCGCAGATGTTGGTGGATAAATTCCAACGCGCGGCCTACGCCGTCCTCGATCTAAATCCCTCATCCATCCCCCACCTCTGGCGACTGTTCCTCCGTCAGAAGCATGCTCCGAATACGCCAAGGATTCTCTTGCTCGACAGCCTGGAATCGAAGTCCCAGGAAAAGGCTCGCGCCCTGGGTGACGCATTCTCTCAGCGTTGCCGCTGTTTTCCAGCGCCGATGGCCAGCTACTCCATTTGGATTCAGTAAATTACCTGCCCATGCTGTGTGAGCCTCTCCATTAGTCCTGAGCACCAAACACACCAATCATGGTCAGGCTGAAGGCGGAATGTCGCGCACTGACTCAGACAAACGTCCCATGCCATGTGACATTTCATCTGTTGGTCTTGGTCAGGAAGAAGCGATATCTGGACCTGTGGATAGGGAAGTCCGTTTTTCGAGTTAGATCTGATGCTTTCTCGTCCTTGTACTTATGCAATTCGAGCGCTGACATTTTTGGCGATGCAGCCTCCGGGGAAATTGACCCGCGCACGCGAGGTATCCGAGCGCGAAGGCATTCCGAGGCGGACTCGAGGGACAGTATCCGAAGGACTACAACGATGAAGACCAGCCCTTCACCCCCGCCTGGACGGAGAAGTACACCGGAATTGGCCGTGATGTTCTGATTCGTTTCGCCCGCGAGTGGGGAAAGACGGCGGAACTAACTCGGGGCAAGTGCCTCATCATCATCGGAGCGGGGATTAACCACTGGTACCACAACAACCTGATGTACCGGGCGGCGATTCACGCCCTGATGTTCTGCGGATGCGTTGGGGTAAACGGCGGCGGGCTGGCCCATTACGTTGGGCAGGAAAAGCTCGCCCCCATGGAGTCGTGGTCGTCCATCGCTTTTGCCCGCGACTGGTTTCCGGCCGTGCGCCTGCAAAACGCGCCGAGCTGGCATTACGTGCACACCGACCAGTGGCGGTACGAAAAGGGATTTCGCGACTACCACACCGTCCCGGACGGCAACGGGTCGGGTTCGCTCGCGCAAGGACACACGATTGACCTTCAGGCGCGCGCGGTACGCAGCGCCTGGCTGCCGTTCTATCCCCAGTTCAACAAGAACCCGCTGGAGTTGGTGAAAGAAGCGGAAGCCGCCGCCGCCGGCAGTCCCGAGAAAATAGCCGACTACACCGTCCAGCAGCTCAAGGAAGGCAAGCTCAAGTTTTCCGTCGAGGACCCGGACGCCGCGGAGAACTGGCCGCGCGTCTGGTTCATCTGGCGAGGTAACGTGCTGATGTCCAGCGGCAAGGGCCACGAATATTTCCTGAAGCACTACCTGGGGACCCACACCAATGCCATCGCCGAAGACTTGGCGCAAGACGACGTCAAGGAAGTCACCTGGCACGAGAAAGCCCCGCAAGGGAAGATGGACTTGGTCGTCGACCTGAACTTTCGCATGGATACCTCGGCGCTTTATTCCGACATCGTGCTTCCCGCCGCCACCTGGTACGAGAAGGTCTTCTACAACTGGTTCACCGGCAAGTCGGAGAAGTGCATCTTGTGCTTTCCTCGCATCGAGACCGGCCAGGCGCCCGCTTGTTTCCATTCCTGCGTGGGGCGCATTCGCTACCTGGGAGTGCTGCTCTATGACGCGGAGCGCATCGCGGAAGTCACCGCAAGGCCGAACGACGAACTGATCGATGCGTACCGTTCCATCGTCCTTGATCCTTTCGATCCCGAAGTGATTGAGGCGGCGCGCCGGAACGGCATTCACGATTCGGTTATCGAGTCGGCGCAGAAGTCGCCGGTCTACAAGTTCGTCAAGGTTTGGAGGATCGCCTTGCCGCCGCACATCGAGTTCCGGACTCTGCCCATGCTCTTCTACGTGCCTCCGATGTCGCCGGTGATGGCGAGCAAGGAGGGCGCCACCGTGAACCACGTTTCCCAAGATTTGTTCCACGACATCGACCAGGCGCGCGTTCCCATGAAGTTCCTGGCCAATCTCTTCGGCGCCGGGCACGAGGCGAAGGTGCGCTACGCGTTGCGGAAGCAGAAAGCCGTCCGCTGGTACCGGCGGACGCTCACCGTCGGCGATGTGGATAGGACAACTGCGGAACGGATGCTGCGCGAAGCGGAGTGCTCGGTCGAAGAAGCCGAAGCCATCTATCGGTTGACATCACTTTGCACTTTCGAGGACCGCTTCGTCATTCCTCCCTCTCACCGCGAAGAAGCGTTGCAGATGCTCGAAGACCCCATGGAGCACCTGGAGAGCGCCGGCTTCGGCTTCCTCGAAGAGCCACGGAGGGGGCTGTGATCGAAATCGTCCGGCTGTACGACTCGTTCGCCGATTTGTTGAAGTATCCCGGCGAAGGCTACCCGCAAACCGTCGAACGATGTCGGCTGGCGCTTGAGGATGTCAACGCCGAAGCGGCGGGATTGCTGGCGGACTTCAACGAACAGATCCGTGGATGGGACACCACTCAAATCGAGGAGGTGTTCGTTCAGACCTTCGACCTTAATCCGGTCTGCGCTCTCGAAGTGGGATGGCATCTGTTCGGCGACACCTACGATCGCGGGGCGTTTCTTACGACCGGCGGGCGCAAGCCTTTCCTGGTTCTCCTTTCGCTCTCCGTTGTCGGGATGCTTGGATTGTTCCTGGTCATCCACCTGCTCTACCCGGCGAGGATGACCCCTGACTTGTATCCGCTTCTGCTTCTGCTGGGGGTGCTCTCCGGTTGCGGAATCGCCACGTTCTCTGTGGGCATCAGTCAGGTGGCCTACTGGTTCCCTCAGACCCGGCAGGGGAGCGTGCTCGGCACCTACGCCGGTGTCGGCAACATCGCGCCGGGACTATTCTCGTTTCTCCTTCCCATCGCGCTGAGTTCATGGGGATTGGCGGGCTCGTATCTTGCCTGGCTGATTTTCCTTGTGGTAGGAACTTCGCTTTACGCCCTGGCGGGGCGGAACGCCTGGTACTTCCAATTGCTGGCAAATGGCAAGGACCGCGAGCAGGCTCGACAAGAAGCTAGCAATCACGGCCAGGAGCTTTTCCCCGCGGGGAATCTCCGTTACAGCCTGGGCCTTTCGGCCCGTGTCTGGAAGACCTGGTTCTTGGTCGGCATCTACTTCACCACGTTCGGCGGATTCATCGCGCTCACCGCGTGACTTCCCACCTACTGGCAGTCATTTTTCGCGGCCACAGCCGTCGCCGCCGGGATGTTGACCGCGTTGTATTCGATCCTCACCTCGGTCATACGAATTGCAGGAGGAGCCATCTCCGACCGCCTGGGTGGTGAGAACACCGCCCTCCTGGCGCTTTCAACCATGCTCGTGGGGGCGGTCCTGATGACCGCCTCTCACAACTTCGCGCTTTCCGTGGTGGCGGAAATTCTGCTCGGCTTGGGAATGGGCGTGAGCAACGCCGCGGTGTTCAAACTGGTTCCCCAGGAAGTTCCCAAAGCGGTGGGGGGAGCGGCGGGATGGGTGGGAGGTCTCGGCGCGTTTGGCGGGTTTGCCGTGCCGCCGGTGATGGGAGTTTTCGTCCGGCAGTTTGGCGACGCGGGTTACGCAACCGGATTTGTGGTTTTCATCTTCCTGGCAGTCCTCTCGCTCTTTTTGGCGGCGACCTTGAAGCGCGCGCATGCCAGACGATTGCAGGAATCGCCGGCCAGCGCCGGTAATCCCAAGCCCGCATAGGAGAGCTCAGCGAACAGGGAAGCGTTGCATGAGTAGCCGGATCATGACGGTGGTTCTGCTGGTTGGGTTGTTTTTCAGCCTGCTGGCTCTGGTTCCCGGGATACGCGGGCTTCGGCTGCCGGGGAATCAGCAAGGCTATGAACCGCTCCAGCCCATCGCCTTTTCGCACCGGCTGCACGCGGGAGAGATGCAGATCTCCTGCCTCTACTGCCACAGCGGGGCGGAGAAAAGTCGGCACGCCGGGATTCCCGCCGCAAGTGTCTGCATGAATTGCCACAAATACGTCACCGCGCCGCTGGGCGCGATTCGAGCCGAAGACGAGTCGGCGAAGAAGGAAAAACGCCAGCGACACCACATTATTTCTCCCGAATTACAGAAGCTTTATAACGCGCTGGCGCTTGACGAGAAGATGCAGGCGGATTCAGCGAAGCAGCCCACGCTCATCGCCTGGATGAAGGTTCACAACCTGCCGGATTTTGCCTACTTCGATCACCGAGGCCACGTGGACGCCGGGGTTACTTGCCAGCAGTGTCACGGGCCGGTGGAGACGATGGAGAAGATGCGTCAGGTGGAAGACCTCACCATGGGGTGGTGCGTCAACTGTCACCGGGAAGCGAATCGCGTGGGCGTGGCGGGGAAGACTGTTCAAGCTTCCACGGATTGTGCGACCTGTCATTACTGAGGAATCAGAATGTCCGGGAACGACTCGAAGAAATACTCGAAAAGTCTGGACGAGCGCGACGCGGAACTGTTTTCCACGCCCGAGAACGAATTTCCCGAGCTTCCTTCGGCTGAGGAAACTCAACTCG